>Ga0209376_1002787_pt1 | contig 16337 bp, 18 predicted proteins | sample GraSoiAngelo_134_FD_185891 | JGI IMG/M metagenome (GOLD analysis project Ga0209376, IMG submission 185891) | Grasslands soil microbial communities from the Angelo Coastal Reserve, California, USA - 14_0929_05_30cm (SPAdes) (version 2) | ecosystem: Environmental > Terrestrial > Soil > Grasslands ... | reverse complement strand
AAATATGGAAGCGGCGTTGTATGACTAAATGTTGCTTACTAGTAAGGATTCGTTGGAGGGAGGCTGAATTTTGTACTGGATCAGTGCTGCGGCGCGTAGTCCGGTTGCTTCCGGGCGGGGACTATATCACCGGCCTGTGGATACCGCAAGGCACGTTGCGCGCACGATGAAGTTACAGCCGCGGTATCACGAGTTGGTTTTTCGTGGTCCGGTATGCTGGCGCGATCAAACGGACCTACCAGCCCAAGAAACGTTACCGCCGCCGTGTCCACGGCTTCCTGCGCCGGATGAGCACCCGCGGCGGCGCGCGCGTGCTCCGCAGCCGGCGCCGCAAGGGCCGCGAGCGGCTGGCCTAGCGCCGCGCGAAGGCGCAGCTCCCAATCAAGCGCCGTCTCCGGCTTCGCCGCCGCTCCGACTTCCAGACGGCCATCTCGGGAAGGCGTTTCCACAGCGGCCGAGCCCTGGTCGCCTTCGCGGTGCCCAGCTCGGGGGCGGAGTCGCGCGTGGGCGTGACCGTGAGTCGGGGTATCAAGACCTCGGTCGACCGCAACCGCGCCCGCCGGCGTCTGCGGGACGTCGCCCGGTCGGCGTTGCTCGCGTCTGATTCGCCGCTGCGGCGCAGGGGAATACGATATGACGTGGTCCTGATCGCCCGCCCTGCGGCGCTCGAAGTTCCGTTCGCCGACCTCAGGGCGGAGGCTGCGCTGGCTGCGCTCAGGCTCGCCAACTTGACGCCATGACGAAGCTTTTCCTGATCTTGATCCGCGGATATCAGCTGACGCTCGCGCGCGTCCTCCCGCCGGCCTGCCGCTACTACCCGTCGTGCTCGCACTACACGTACGAGGCGATCGAGCGCTACGGCTGGCTCAAGGGAAGCTGGATGGGTGCGGGGCGCATAGCCCGCTGCCATCCGTTCGCCGCGGGCGGCTACGACCCGGTGCCCTGATGGGCCAGTTCTTCAACTTCCTCCTGCCCATCCACAGCCTCTGGTGGGCGATCTTCGGCGTCAGCCTCGACTGGCTGCTGCGCGCGATCTACACCCAGGTCCAGGCCATTCCAGTGTTCGCCACGATCGGCGCGTACGGCGTGGCGATCATCGCCATCACGCTCATCATCCGGGCTCTGCTCGCTCCGCTCCTGCAGTTTCAGCTCATGACCTCGCGCCGCGCCATGGTCGAGCAGCGCAAGCTGGCCCCTCAGGTCGCCGAGCTGCGCAAGAAGTACAAGAAAGACCCGCAGCGGCTGAACGCGGAGACGATGAAGCTCTACCAGGAGCACGGGATCAACCCGCTCGGCCAGTTCGTCGGCTGCCTGCCGATGGTCGTGCAGATGCCGGTGCTGATCGCGCTCTACTACGTCTTCACCAACTTCTCGCATCAGTCGCACGCGGCCCAGCACTTCCTCTTCGTGCCCAACCTGAACGTGAACCCCAGCCAGGCCGCCCTGTTCAGCGTTTTCGGGTTTGGCATCCCCGGGTTGGCCTACATCGTGTTCCCGCTGCTCGCGGCCCTGACCACCTACGTGCAGTCGAAGATGATGCAGATGCCGCCGACGGCGAACCCGACGGAGCAGGAGCAGCAGACGCAGCAGATGCAGCGGACGATGGTCCTGATGTCGCCGGTGCTCATCGGCGCCTTCGCCCTCAACGTCCCCGCTGGCCTCGGCCTCTACTGGTTTGTCGGGAACTGCGTCAGTATCATTCAGCAGAGCTTCGTCGTCGGGTGGGGGAACGTGCTTCCCAAACGATTCAAGCCGGTCGCGGGAGGAGCTCCTCCGCCGGCGGCCGGGAAAGCCTCGGTCAACGGCCAGAAGACCGGGCCGCCCCCACTCCAGGCCAGGCCTAAGGCCAGGAACAAGGCCCAGAAACGCTAAGGAGACGGACAGGTGAAATCCTCAATAGGCCGGGGCCGGACCCTCGATGAGGCCGTCGACGCGGCGCTGATCGAGCTCCAGGAGAGCCGGCGCAACGTCGACGTGAAGATCCTCAGCGAGACCGCCGAGGAGACTGTGGTCGAGGTCGCCGTGATCGACCAGAGCGCGCCTGTCGCATCCGCCGCGGGGGTCCCCGTCAACGGCAAGGCGGAGATCGCCCGCACGCTCGTCGAGGGGTTGCTCAAGCACATGGGCGTGCGCGCCCAGGTGTCGGTCCGGGTGGGGGCGGAGCCGATCACCCTGGACATCAGCGGCCGCGACCTCGGCGCCCTGATCGGCTGGCGTGGCGAGACGCTGCGCGCGCTCCAGGCGGTGACCAACGTGATGGTCGGCAAGCACCTCGAGGAGGGGGAGCGAGTGATCGTCGACGTCGAGCGCTACCGCCAGCGCCGCGAGCACACGGTGCGCGAGATCGCGATGCGTGCCGCGCGGCAGGTGAAGATGACCGGCGACGCGATCACGCTCGACGCCATGCAGCCCTTCGAGCGCCGCGCCATCCACCTGGCGCTGGAGGGCGACCCTGACGTCACCAGCTCGAGCATCGGCGAGGAGCCGGAGCGGCGGGTGGTCGTCGGGCCGCGCAAGCCGGCCGACGGCTAACGGAGGTCCCTCGGCAGGCCGGGCCGCGGAGCGGATCCGGCGGGCCATCGCGCTGGTCAACTCCGTGGCCGACGAGGCGGGCGACGAGGAGATCACCCCGACCGAGATCGCGGAGGCGATCCGCGACTGCCTCGAGCTGAGCGAGGTCGACGACGTGGCGAACGTGCGCCGCTACCTGGGTGAGGCGCTGGACGCGGTCTCGGACGGCATGCCGGCCGACTTCGTCGCGATGACTCTTTACGCCGCCCTCGGCGCGCTGCGCGAAGGCTCCTCCAACTAGCCGCTCCTATACTTTTCCGTTCCCATGCCGTCGCCGCACCACGTCCACGAGCTGCGCGGCGGCGCTCGCCTCGTCCTCGAAGCGATGCCCGAGCGCCATTCCACGAGCGTCGTCCTGATGTTCGCCGGGGGCTCGCGACTGGAGGACGACAGGCTTGGCGGCGTGTCCCACTTCATCGAGCACCTCTACTTCAAAGGCACGCGCCGCCGGCCGTCCTCGAAACAGATCGCCGACGCCATCGAGGGAGTCGGCGGCTTCATCAACGCGTCCACGGACAAGGAGCTGACCGCCTACTGGGTGCGCGTCCCGGCGGAGCACACGAGCCTTGGCGTGGACGTCCTCTTCGACATCGTGGCCAACTCCAGGCTGGACGCCGCAGACGTCGAGAAGGAGCGTGTGGTCATCCTCGACGAGCTGCGCATGTACCAGGACCAGCCGCAGGAGCTGGTCCAGAACCTGTTCGAAGAGCTGATCTGGCCCGGACATCCGCTCGGCCGCGACATCGCCGGCACCGAGGCGTCGGTGTCGCGACTGACGCGCGACGACATCCTCGAGTACGCCGACGCGCACTACAGGCTGCCCAACCTGGTCATCGGCGCGGCGGGCTCGCTGGACATGGCCGGCACCGTCGACATGGTGGCGCGCGGGCTCTCGCTGCGGGCCGATCCGGACGGCGCCATCTCGCCGTCGCCGCCGGCTCCCCTCGACTCGCCGCGCGTCCTGGTGCGCCGCCGGGACACGGAGCAGGCGCACGTGTGCCTGGGCGCCCGCGCGCTCAGCTACCTGGACCCGGACCGCTACGCCCTCGATCTCTTCAACACGGTGCTGGGCGAGGGCATGAGCTCACGCCTCTTCCTCAACATCCGTGAGCGCCTGGGCCTGGCGTACGACGTGCACAGCTTCACGCAGAAGCACCGCGATACCGGCTATCTCGGCGTGTACGTCGGCGTCGAGCCGCGCAAGGCGCCGGACGCGGCCAACGCGGTGATGGCCGAGCTGCGCGGCATGGGCGAGGCCGAGGTCTCCGATGAGGAGCTGGCGCGCGCGAAAGAGTTCACCAAAGGACGCCTCCGCCTGGAGCTGGAGACGACCAACGGCGTGGCGTTCTGGCTGACCTATCAGCAGCTCCTGCTCGGCTCGATCAAGTCCATCGACGAGGAACTTTCGCTGGTGGACGCGGTCACCGCCGAGGACGTGCGGCGGGTGGCGAAGCAGGTGCTGAGCGGTCCGATGCAGATGTCTGTGGTCGGACCGTTTCCACGAGATTCCGCCTTCCGGCTCGCGATCGGGGCCTGACGGCCGCCGGCGCCACGCGGGCCTAGGCCGCCTCCGGCACGTAGCCCGCGAAGACGGTGCCCGACTCGAGCGCCGGCATCTTCTTGTAGATGTCGAAGTCGGCGAGCGGCCAGATCCGGAACCACGCCTTGCCGTCGATGCGGTCGCGGCTGATGGGCCCGAAGAAGCGCGAGTCCTGGGAGCGGTTGCGGTTGTCGCCCATGACGAAGTACTCGTCCGCGCCCAGCACCCTCCCCGATGAGTTTTCCGGCCAGTTCGTGTCGCTGACCCACGCCTCCGGCAGGTAAGGCTCGTCGAGCCTGTGGCCGTTGATGTAGACGACCCCGCTGCGGATCAGGATTCGCTCGCCGGGCAGGCCGATGATGCGCTTGATGAAGTCAGTCGAGTTGTTGGTCGGCGGGCGCAGGATGACGATGTCGCCGCGCTGCGGCGCATGGAGCCGATAGTCGATCTTGTTCGCGATCAGGTAGTCGTTGTTGTCGAGCGTCGCGTACATGGACAGCCCCTCGACGTGCACGGCCTGGACGGCGAAGCTGATGCCGACATAGAGAATGACGGCCAGGACGACCACCTCGGCCACCTCGCGCAGGAGCGAAGACGCCGCGGAACGTTCGTTGGAGGCGGCGCCAGCCGCTTGCTCGTGTTGGGCCGCCATGCCTGTTAGGAAACGAGCTTAGCGCAGACCCGTTCCAGCTCTTCCCGGCTGGAGTACCGGAGTTCGATGCGGCCCCGGTTGAGCGAGCCGACGAGCTTGATCGGCAGGCCGAGGCTCGACTCGACGTCGGCCGCGATGGCGCGCAGCTCGGCGGTCGAGTCGTTGCGCCGGCGCCGGCGCGGGCGGTAGGCGCGGACCCAGTTCTCGGTCTGCCGCACCGAGAGGTGCTTGGCGATCACCACCTTGAGCCCGTGCTCCTGGGCCGCCTGACCCTCGAGTGCGATCAGCGCGCGGCCGTGGCCTGCCGTGATGACGCCCGAGCCGACGGCCGACTGCACGGCCGCGCAGCCCGCGAGCAGGCGCAGCGACTGCGTGACCGACACCCGGTGCCTGCCCAGTCGCCGCGCGACTTCCTCGTGCGTGAGGCCGAAGTCTTCGATGAGCCGGCGGAGACCGCGCGCCTCCTCGATGGCGTCGAGGTCGGTGCGCTGAAGGTTCTCGATCAGGCCGAGCACGAGCTGTTCGTCGTTGCCGGCGTCGTCACGCACGACCGCCGGCACGCTGCGCAGGCCCGCGAGACGAGCCGCGCGCCACCGACGCTCGCCAGCGATGAGCTCATAGCCGTCGGCGAGACGGCGCACGAGCAGCGGCTGAAGCACGCCGTGCAGACGGATGGACTCGGCGAGCTCACCCATAGGTTCTGCGTCGAAGCGGGTGCGCACCTGCTGGTGCGACGGACGGATCTGGTCGACCGCGATCATCTGCGGCACAAGGGCTTCGCCCTCGGCCGACATCGGGATCAGCGCGTCGAGCCCGCGGCCGAGTCCTCGTGGTCTTGGTTGGCTCATCGTTCCAACAACTCCTTCGCGAGCGCGCGATACGCGACCGCGCCTCGACATGTGGGATCGAACTCCAGCACCGACTTACCGTGGCTGGGCGCTTCGCTGATGCGCACGTTGCGTGGGATCAGGGTTTCGAGCAGGTGGTGTGGATGGGAGCGCCGCACCGCCTCGAGCACGTCCCACGCGAGCGTGGTCCGGGCGTCGAACTGCGTGATCAGGATGCCTGCGATCGCGAGCTTGGGATTGAGCCGCGCGCGTACGAGCTGATGGGTGTACATCAGGTGACGCAAGCCTTCGAGCGCGAAGTATTCGGACTGCGTCGGGATGAGCATGCTCGTCGCCGCGACCAGGGCGTTGAGTGTCAGAAGGCCGAGCGACGGCGGGCAGTCGATCAGGACGATCTCGACGCCGGCCAGAGGCGTGGACATCGCGGTGCGAAGCAGTCTCTCGCGCTCCGGCATCGAGGCCAGCTCGACCTCGGCGCCCGCCAGGTCGATGTGCGATGGCACCAACGACAGGCCTTCGACGCTGGTCGGATGAACGACCTCCTGGATCGACGCCTGGCCGGTGAGCAGGTGATAGACGTTGCGCCGCGCCCGCGCCGGGTCGAATCCCAGTCCGGATGTGGAGTTCGCCTGCGGGTCGAGGTCGACCAGCAGCGTCGGGTGCCCGACCTCGGTCATGGCGGCGGCGAGGTTGATGGCGGTGGTCGTCTTGCCGACGCCCCCCTTCTGGTTCACCACCGCGATCACGGGCGCGGCCGCAGTCGCCAATATATTGGGCCTGGCCTCGCTGGCGGATCCTACATCTGGGGTCATGGGCGAAATTTTAGTCCTGGCTGGGCCGCCTGGCGACCCTGGTTGTTAAGACGGTTCGGTGGAGCGGCGACGGCGTTCGGCCCAGATCGCGTAGGCCGTGACGGTGACCAGCGCCGTTTCGACGACGAGGGCGACGACGAGTGTCGCACCCCCGAGACTGATGCCGCCCAACAGGTTGTAGGCGCAGTGGCAGGTGGCCGAGGTCGTGGTGTTCGTGTACTTGCGGATGAAGCCCAGCGCGACGGCGAGCACGAGGATCGCGAGGGTGTCGATGGAGAGGCTGTACTGGACGTGGAGCGAGGTGAACACGATCGCCGTGGGCAGGAGGCCGAGGCGCGGCTGCAGGGCGCCGCGGAAGAGGACGTCCTCGCACAGCCCGGGCGCAAGGCCCAGGGCGATCACACCGAGCAGGCTCCCGGTCAGGAGCTGGTTGGTGTGTTCGTTCGAGTCGGCGATGCGGCGGGCCAGCTCTGGCGTCAAGGCCTGGCCTGCGACCTGTGCGAGCACCGCCACGACCACGAAGACTCCGGCCGCGGCCAGCGCCAGGCTCACCTGCCACCACCTTGGCCAGACGAGTCCGAGCCGGCTCATCGCTCCGGGAGGCTCGCGCCGGATCAGAACGCCGACGCCGACGAACGCCAGGATCAGGAACGCCGACTCGCCGAGGACGAGGTCGCCGACGGACAGGGGCGGCAGGGAGCTCGCCGACCCGAGGGTGTCGGTGAAGAGCACCGTGGCGACGTTGAATCCAAACAGGATCGCTGCCAACGACAGCGCGAGCGCGTGCACAGGGTTGTCCGCGTCGATGGGCACGGCCCGAGCCACGCGGTCCCGCACCGGCCTGGCCGCCACGACGGCCGCGACAAAGCCCGTGACGATGATCGCCGCGTCGAGGCCCTGCCTGGAGACGCCCACGATCGCCGGCCCGACGAGCTGCGCCCCAGCCAGGTCGAGCGCACCGAACAGGCACACCGCGCCCCCGACCAGGCCGGGCAGCAGCTCCGAGGCCAGGCCGGCCCAGCGCTTCCCGACCGCGACGTTGGCGAGGATGACGAGCGGCAGCGCGCTCAGCTCGACGACGAAGGCGTTCAAGGCGCCGGCGCGCGGTTCAGTCGGACTTCGACGCTCGGTCCGGGAGAGGCGCGGGTGAGCCGTCGGTCCGCCTGCCCACGTCGATCAGCGGCCGGATGAGCTCGATCGGGAGGGGCAGGATCACGGTCGTGTTCTTCTCCGAGCCGATCTCGACCATCGTCTGCAGGAAGCGAAGCTGGAGAGCTCCTGGCTCGGAGGAGATGACGCGCGCCGCGTTGGCCAGCGTCTGCGACGCCTGGAACTCGCCGTCGGCGTTGATGATCTTGGCGCGCTTCTCGCGCTCGGCCTCGGCCTGCTTGGCCATGGCGCGCTGCATCGTGGTCGGCAGCTCGACGTCCTTGATCTCGACCACGGCGACCTTGATGCCCCAGGGCTCTGTCTGCTCGTCGATGATCTTCTGCAGGGTCTGGTTGATCTTTTCGCGCTCGGCGAGCAGCTCGTCGAGCGTGGACTGGCCGAGCACGGCCCGCAGCGTGGTCTGCGAGATCTGCGATGTCGCGTTGATGAAGTTCAGGACCTGGGTCACGGCCCGGCGTGGGTCGACGACCTGGAAATAGATCACTGCGTTGACCTTCGCGGTCACGTTGTCATTGGTGATGACCTCCTGCGGCGGCACCTCGAGGGTGATCGTGCGCAGGTCGATCTTCACCAGGCGATCGACGCCGAACGGGATGATGAAGAAGAGCCCGGGCCCCTTGAGCGCGATCAGTCGCCCAAGGCGAAAGACGACACCGCGCTCGTACTCGGCCGCGATGCGCAGGCTCGAGAACAGCGCGATCAGCGCGAGGACGAGGATGACGATGATGATCGCCAGCAATCCGAAGTCCACTAGCTCTTCTCCTTCGCCTCGCCGTTCGTGTTTCCGTTCTCCGTGGCGACCTTCAGCTCCAGGCCGTCCTGTCCGATGACCCTGACCGCGGATCCGGCGGTGATCGGCGCGGCGGCGGTCGCTTTCCACAGCGCGCCTCGGACAAAGACTAGACCTTCGGGGGCGACGTCCTCGCGCACGACGCCGAGCGCGCCGAGCATGCTGGTGCCGCCGACGAACGCCGGCTGCCGGCGGGCGGCCCAGACCTTGCGAATGAACACGGCGAAGAAGCCGAGCGTGATCACCGCGAGCGCCACCGCGACGAACGGATTCACGCCGAGGCCGACCGGCCCGGTGGTGATGAGGAAGGCCATGCCCAGGACCAGCGCGAACACGCCGCCCACGGAAAGGAATCCATGCGTCGGCGCCTTGAGGTCGGCGATGAACAGCACGAGCGCGAGCATCATCATCAGCGCCCCGGCGATGTTGAGCGGGAGGTTGGCGAGAGAGACGATCGCGAGCACGGCGGCCAGCCCCCCGATCACCCCGGGCAGGATCAGTCCCGGGTTCGACATCTCGGTGATGATGCCGTAGCCGGCGATGATGATCAGGAGCGCGGCGATCGTGGGGTCGATCAGAGCGTTGAGGAAGACCTGCCAGAACGGCATCGGAAAGTCGTCGAGGACCGCGTTCGCAGTGTGGATGACGAGGCTGCCGTTGGTGCGCGGCACCGACCGCCCGTCGACCTGCTCCAGCAGGGAGCGGATGTCGTTGGCCAGCAGGTCGGCGACGTGCAGCTGCACAGCCTGCTCGGCGTTGATGTTGACGCTGTGGCGGACCGCGTCCTCGGCCCAGTCGGCGTTACGCCCGTGCATCGAGGCGAGGCTGCGCACGCGGGTGACGGCGTCGTTGAGTACCTTCTGGCCGAGGTCGCCGGCGAGATCCTCGCCGGTCGCCTGGATGGGGTGAGCGGACCCGATGTTGGTGCCCGGTGCCATGGCCAGCACGTCCGCCGCCTGGGCCACAAACAGACCGGCAGACGCCGCGCGGGCGCCGCTGGGGTAGACGTAGACGATCACGGGCACGGTCGAGTTCAGAAGGCTGGTGACGATCTCGTCCATCGACGTGGAGATGCCGCCGGGCGTGTTCATAACCACGAGCAAGGCGTCGGCGTGGTCGGCCTCGGCGCGGCTGACCGCGGTCTGGATGTAGGAAGACATGACGTTGTTGATGTCGCCGTTGAGGTCGGCCTGTTCGACGTGTGAAGAAGAGGCCGCGGCGCTTGCCGGCGCCAGCCCGACCGCGACAGCGAAGAGCACCCAGGCGAGCCGCAGCAGCACCACGCGCATGCATCGAGTATGGCAACGCCGCGAGGCGCCTGCCGATGTAAAACATGGAACATCGGGCTCTCCCGAGGGGCGCCCAGGCCGCGCGTAGAATCGGTCGGGATGTGCGCCGAACGAATCCATCCTGCCGGCGATGAGGCGCTCATGCGCGACCTTCGCCAGCAGGCCCGGGGCACACCGCCGCTCGGCGACGGCGAACAGACCTCCCTGCTCGAGCAGTCGGCACGCGGCGACCGGCAGAGCCAGTCCCGGCTCGTGGCCACGAAGCTCGGCATGGTCATCCGGCTGGCCGAGGCGCGGAGCGAGAAGGGCCTGTCGGTGCCGGACCTGGTCCAGGAGGGCTCGCTGGGGCTGATGGAGGCGATGCGCTCATTCCAGGGCAGCGGCGTGAGGGACTTCGACGCGTTCGCGGAGCAGAAGGTCGGGGAGCAGATGGACGCCGCCATCGCGGCGGAGGCCGCCGCCGTACGCGAAGCTGAGCAGCTCGTCGCCGCCTGCAACGATTACGAGCGTGTCGAGATCCTCCTCCGCCGCACCCTGCAGCGCACGCCGACCGAGGCTGAGATCGCGGAGAAGCTCGAGTGGTCCGTCGACCGCACTCGCTACGTCGCCCAGGTCGTCGCCGACGCGCGCCGCCGCCACGACGAGGAGTTGCTGGCCCTCATCGACCCTGACGCCGTCGACATCGCAGACGCGGTCGACGGCGAGTAAGGGCGACGAACCGCACCCCGCTTTTCGACCGGCACGTCGCCCTCGGCGGCCGCATGGTCGACTTCGGCGGATGGGAGATGCCCCAGCAGTACACGTCGATCCGCGACGAGCACCTCGCGGTGCGCAAGGTCGCCGGTTTGTTCGACGTGTCGCACATGGGCCGTTTCCAGCTGGGCGGCGACGGCGTCCCAGGTTTTGTCCAACAACTCGTGACCAACGACGTGTCCCAGCTCGGCCACGGCCAGGCCCAGTACAACCTGATGCTGAACGAAGACGGCGGGATCGTCGACGACCTCGTCGTCTATAGCGGCAGCGAAGGCTTCTTCGTGGTCGTCAACGCCTCCAACCGGGAGAAAGACCTCGCGTGGATGCGCGCCCACTCGCCGGCGGGGGTGGAGATCGAGGACCGCACCTTCGAGCTCGGCCTCATCGCCTTCCAGGGCCCCCGCGCCCAGGAGCTGCTCCCGTGCGACGCGGATCTGGATGCGGTTCCGTATTTCGGCTGGGGCCATGGCAGCGTCGCCGGGATCGACGCCCTGATCTCGCGCACTGGCTACACGGGCGAAGACGGCTTCGAGCTGTTCATCGCGGCGGACCGGATCGGCGAGGCGTGGGACGCGGTCCTCGCCCACGGAAAGAACGCGGGCGTTCTGCCGGCCGGCCTCGGCGCTCGCGACGCGGCCCGGCTCGAGGCCGCGCTTCGGCTCTGGGGCAACGACATGGACGAGTCGGTCAACCCTTACGAGGCCGGCCTGGGCTGGACGGTGAAGCTGGACAAAGGCGATTTCCTGGGCCGCGAAGCCCTGCAGAAGGTCAAGGCGGCGGGTCCGCACCGGCAGCTGGTGGGCCTCAAGATGCAGCCCGGCGACATCGCCCGTCACGGCGCTCGCGTGTCGGTCGCGGGGAAGGGCCTCGGCGCGATCACGAGCGGCACCCACTCCTTCTTCCTGGGCTACCCGATCGCGCTGGCGATGGTGGAAGCGCGATCATTGTCGGTCGGAGATAGGGCTGTGGTCGAGGTCCGGGGCAGGGAGGCCCCGGCGGAAGTGGTGAAGCTGCCTTTCTATCGTGGCTCGGCCCGCTCACACAGCGAGAAGAAGGAGAGTCGCCATGGCTGACCGTCGCTACACCAGGACGCACGAGTGGGTCTCGGTCGACGGCAAGCAGGCCACCATCGGCATCACCGACTTCGCGCAGTCGCAGCTCGGCGACGTCGTCTTCCTCGAGCTCCCGAGCGTGGGTCGCAAGCTCGCCGCGCGGGACACTTTCGGCGTGGTCGAGTCGGTGAAGGCGGCGAGCGACCTCTACGCGCCGGTGGCCGGCCGCATCACCGCGGTGAACGACAAACTTTCCTCCAGGCCGGAGCTCATCAACTCCGATCCCTACGGAGAGGGCTGGATCCTGAAGCTCGACCTCGAGGGCGACCTGCCCTCCGAGCTGCTCGACGAGGCCGCTTACAAGAAGGTGACCGAGGAGTCCACTCACTAGTTGCCATATCTCGTCCACTCACCTGAAGACCGGACCGCGATGCTGGAGAAGATCGGCGTGCGCTCGATGGACGACCTGCTGGTCGACATCCCGCAGTCGCTTCGCCTGGATGCGCTGCAGCTACCCAACGGGCTCTCCGAGCTCGAGACGATGGCCCAGGTCTCCGGCCTTGCGAGCCGCAACCGCGTCTTTCCGGACCGGCTCACCTTCCGCGGCGGCGGCGTCTACCGGCGGTTCATCCCGGCCGCGGTGACGGCGGTGACGTCCAAGCCGGAGTTCTACACCGCCTACACGCCCTACCAGGCCGAGGCCAGCCAGGGCACCCTGCAGGCGATCTTCGAGTACCAGACCCTGATCGCCGAGCTCACTGGGATGGACGTCTCCAACGCCTCGCTCTACGACGGGGCGACCGCCGTCGCCGAGGCGGCGATGATGGCGTACGTCCACACCGGGCGCAACGAGGTCCTGGTCGCGGGCTACGTGCACCCGGAGTACGTGCAGGTGCTGCGCGCCTTCGGCGAGGGTCGCGGCATCAAGGTCCGCAAGGGCGACCAGCCGAACAAGAAGACGGCTGCGGTGATCTTCCAGCAGCCGGACTTCCTCGGCCTTCTCGTCGACGCCCGCGGCATGACGCTGGCCGCCCACGACGCCGGCGCGCTCGCGATCGCCTGCGTCGACCCAATCAGCCTGGCGATCCTTGCGCCGCCGGGCGAGTACGGCGCCGATATAGCGGTGGGCGAGGGCCAGCAGCTCGGTCTGTCGCCGAGTCTTGGTGGGCCGCACGTCGGTTTCGTCGCGTGCAGGCGTGACCTGGTCCGCAAGCTCCCCGGCCGCCTGGTCGGCACCGCCCACGACGCCCAGGGAAGGCGAGGTTTCGTGCTCGCGCTCGCCGCCCGCGAGCAGCACATCCGGCGCGAGAAGGCGACCTCCAACATCTGCACGAACCACTCGCTCTGCGCCCTTGCGGCGGCTGTCTACCTGACCTACATGGGCCCGTACGGCCTGCGCCAGGTCGCCGAGGTGAGCTTCAAGCGCGCGCACGCCCTCGCCGAGAGGCTGGCCGCGCTTCCCGGTTGGGAGCTCGCCTTCCCTGCGCGCCAGTTCGTCAACGAGTTCCCTGTCCGCGTGCCCAAGGCGGCGGCCGTCGTCCGCAAGCTGGAGCGAAAGGGAATCCTCGGCGGTCTCGCGGTCAACAGGTGGTTCCGCGAGCTGAAGGGCGTGCTGACCTTCACGTGCACCGAGGTCAACGACGCCCGGGCGCTCGACGAGCTGATGGCGGCGCTCTCGTGACCGAACCGCTCAGCTTCGAGCTCAGCCGGCCGGCGGTCGACCCACCGCGGCTGCCCGAGGCGGACGTTCCCGGGCCGGGGCCGGCGGAGGTACTGACCCACGATCTGCTCCGCGCCCGGCCGCCGGGCCTGCCTCGGCTGAGCGAGCCGGAGATCATGCGCCACTACAGCCGCCTGGCGTCGCTCAACTACTCGATCAGCGAGAACTTCTATCCCCTGGGCAGCTGCACCATGAAGTACAACCCGGTCCTGAACGAGCAGGCTGCGGCGCTGCCAGGCTTTGCCGGCCTTCATCCGTATCAGGACGAGGACAGCATCCAGGGCGCCCTCGAGCTGATGTGGCGGCTGGAGCAGGCACTCTGCGCGATCGTCGGCGTCGAGCGGGTAACGCTGCAGCCGGCGGCCGGCGCTCACGGCGAGTGGACGGCGCTGCGGATGATCGCCGCCTTCCACCACTCGCGCGACGACAGGCGCACCGAGGTGCTCGTGCCCGACTCCGCCCACGGCACCAACCCCGCGAGCGCGGCGCTGAGCGGGTTCCGGGTGGTGGAGGTCAAATCCGGGCCGGACGGCAGGATCAGCCTCGCCGACCTGGAGTCCAAGCTGTCCCCCCAGACGGCGGCCCTGATGCTGACGAACCCCAACACCTTGGGGTTGTTCGAGCGAGAGATACTAGATATCGCGGAGATGGTTCATGCGACGGGAGCCCTTCTCTATTACGACGGAGCCAACCTGAACGCCTTCATGGGCATCTGCCGGCCGGGGGACATGGGCTTCGACGCCGTGCACATGAACCTGCACAAGACCTTCACCACGCCCCACGGCGGCGGCGGGCCAGGAGCCGGCCCGGTTGGCGTCAAGGCTGACCTGGTGCCGTTCCTGCCCACGCCCACAGTGGAGCGCAGCAACAGCCACCTCACGCTGGACTACAAGCGGCCGCAGTCGATCGGCCGGGTACGCAGCTTCTACGGCAACTTCGGGATGCTGGTTCGCGCCTACACCTACATCCTGGCCATGGGCGGGGACGGCCTGGGCCAGGCGTCGCAGGACGCGGTGCTGTCCGCGAACTACCTCCGCAAGCTCGTCGAGCACGACCTGGAGATGCCCCACGAGGGGCCCTGCATGCACGAGTTCGTGGCCAGCGCCCAGAACCTCCACGAGGACGGGGTCCGGGCGCTCGACATCGCCAAGGCCCTCCTCGACCGCCAGTTCTACGCTCCGACGATCTACTTCCCGCTCGTGGTCCCCGAGGCCATCATGGTCGAGCCGACCGAGACCGAGAGCAAGGCCACCCTCGACTCCTTCGCGGCGGCCATCAAGGAAATCGTCGCCCAGGCCAAGACCGATCCTCAGGCCCTCCACGACGAGCCGAAAAACCTGCCTGTGGGGCGCCTAGACGAGGTCGCCGCGGCGCGAAAGATCAACGCCTACCTCCAGGGCCAGGGCGAAGACCCCATCCTTCGCTGGAAAGCAGCTTCGGACGGCGACCGCAAAGACCCCTGTTAAGACCCCTTCCGAGCCCATTTTCGTATTCAAAATCCGGTAGAATCAAGGGCCTGAAGCGCTGCCCAGTTGACCCCGCAACCTTCTTCGCGCTGGGAGGGCCGAAACCCCGGTAATGGCGGTTAGAAAACCCCTGCCGGAGCGTTCTCGGAGGCCTCAATCCCTAGGCGCGGACGTGGCGTACACCGCCGAGCAGATCCAGGTCCTGGAGGGCCGGGAGCACGTTCGGCGGCGTCCGAGCATGTACATCGGCTCCACCAGCTCGTCCGGCCTCCATCACCTGGTCAACGAGGTGGTCGACAACGCCGTTGACGAGGCGCTCGCCGGCTACGCCCGGCGGATCGTGGTCACGCTGTTCGCCGACGGCAGCGTCCAGGTCGACGACGACGGCCGCGGCATCCCGGTCGACATCCACAAGAAGGAAGGCCTCTCGGCGCTCGAGCTGGTCATGACTCGCCTCAACGCCGGCGGCAAGTTCGGCGGTGGCGGCTACAAGGTCTCCTCCGGTCTGCACGGGGTCGGCGTCTCGGCGGTGAACTTCCTCAGCGAGAAGCTTCAGGTCTGGGTCCACCGCGGCGGCAAGGTCTACCACCAGGAGTACGCCCGCGGCGTGCCCATGGGAGCGGTCAAGGCAGTCGGCAAGACCGACCACACCGGGACCATCGTCCGCTTCTGGCCCGACCCGCAGATCTTCCCGGACACGAAGTTCGACCGCGAGGTCATCCAGCACCGGCTGCGCGAGATGGCCTACCTGAACAAGCGGCTGGAGATCGCGCTCGCCGACGAAGCCCTCGGCCTTACCAACACGTTCTACTTCGAGGGGGGGATCGTCGCCTTCGTCCGCGCCCTCAACCGCGACAAGACCGTCGTCAACGTGCCGCCGTTCTACGTCGAGCGCGAGATTGAGGGCACGCAGGCCGAGATCGCGCTCCAGTACAACGAGACGTTCGTCGAGAACGTCGTTGCCTTCGCCAACACGATCCACACGAGCGAGGGCGGCAGCCACGTCACCGGTTTCCGCTCCGCGCTCACCAACGTGCTCAACCGCTACGCGCGCAAGGCCGGGCTGCTCAAGGAGTCGGACCCCAACCTCACGGGCGAGGACGTCCGCGAGGGCCTGACCGCGGTCATCAGCGTCAAGGTGCTCGAGCCGCAGTTCGAGGGCCAGACCAAAGGCAAGCTTGGCAACGCCGAGGTCCAGGGCCACGTCTCGCTCGCCATCACCGAGGGTCTGACCCAGTACCTGGAGGAGAACCCGTCCGAGGGCCGGCGCGTGATCGAGAAGTCGCTGACCGCCGCCCGCGCGCGCGAAGCGGCACGCAAAGCGCGCGACCTCGTTCAGCGCAAGAGCCTGCTCGAGTCGAGCACGCTGCCCGGCAAGCTCGCCGACTGCTCTGAGCGCGACCCCGCCCTCAGCGAGCTCTACATCGTCGAGGGCGATTCCGCCGGAGGCACCGCCAAGGGAGGACGCGACCGGCGCACTCAGGCGATCCTGCCGCTGCGGGGCAAGATCCTCAACGTCGAGAAGGCACGGCTTGACAAGGTGCTGACTTCAGACGAGATCCGCAACCTGATCACCGCCATGGGCGCCGGCGTCGGCGACAACTTCAACATCGACAAGATCCGGTACCACCGGATCGTGACCATGACGGACGCGGACGTCGACGGCAGTCACAT
>Ga0209376_1002784_pt1 | contig 16358 bp, 14 predicted proteins | sample GraSoiAngelo_134_FD_185891 | JGI IMG/M metagenome (GOLD analysis project Ga0209376, IMG submission 185891) | Grasslands soil microbial communities from the Angelo Coastal Reserve, California, USA - 14_0929_05_30cm (SPAdes) (version 2) | ecosystem: Environmental > Terrestrial > Soil > Grasslands ... | reverse complement strand
CTTCTTTCACGCTCCCGCACTGACACTGCCCAAGCCGGCTAGTTGCCGAAGCAGCTGCCAGAGCCGCACACGATGAGAAAAGCGACCAGCACCGCTGCGGGGCCGCCAACGCCCACGATGGTTCCCGGGACCGACGCTAAGCGCCCGCCAGCGAAAACGGCAACCCGCGTGCTTCGGTCGACGTCGAACCGCTCCGGCCGCAGAGCCACGACGTGCATGGTAAGCCCGACGTAGTCGGCGATATTCAACCCCGCGTGCCCGCTGAAGCCCGGGGCGCCCGAACCCAGGACGACCATGCCGGGAGCGATGTCGAAGCTGGTGGTGTGGCTCATCCAGAACCGCACCCTCGGGCGAATGCCGACGGCCGCGCCTTGACCGGTTTGATCGCTCCCCCAGAGGATGGCTTGAGTGAACGCCGCTACCCCGAATGCCTGGCGTGTGCTGCGGTTGACCATCCCGCCGAGCTCCCAGGTGAATAACGCACCCTGACTCGCCTGGTTGGGGTTGGACGAAATGGGCGCGGCCACGCCGAACTCGGTGAGCCAGAAAACATCGCACTGAGGTCGAGGATGCCCACGGAAGCACCGTTGGGTAGTGGACTCAGTCCCGCCAGTGGTGGGTGCCGCACTTGCGTTCTGGGCCGGGAGCACGGGTGAATAGACTAGCGCGCACAAAACGATCGCTACTAGAGCACCGTTGCGAATCATGATGTCTACCTTTCGATATGCGTCCCCTGTATCTCGATTCCTCTCCAAGATGTGAGCAAGTTGAGGCGGGCGATAGTCCCTGCAGCCTAGGGCCCGGCCGCCGGCGCGGGTGTTGCTCGAGCCATCCACCGAGAGCGAGGCCCGAGGTCCACGAAGATCACGTTCCCGCTCTCCTTGTTCAGGTCGGGATTCTTGTCGTGCCAGACGCGATGATGTTGAGATTGTAATGCGCGCCGCTGCGAGCGCCGTTGCCAGTTTGGCCGCGGAGCTCTGGAGACGCCGCACTGGCGCGCATACTCCCCCTCCCTAGAGACGGGTTCGTGAGCGCACGGACCTGGTGGAACGAGAGGTGCTTCCGGGTTCAGGTCGACTATAAACTCCACATCGGTCCGGGCCCGGTGACCGGCCTCACCCCGACCGCGGCCGCACGTTTCCACTTGACGACCGCGCGCCCGTCGTTAATCTCAAGGGTCCGATGTATCCCCGGCCCCGTTGCGCCCGCGAACGGCTCAACGGGGCCGTGCTTTTGTGGAGCGCGAGGGCACTCACTATCCAGACCACCGGACCGCGTCATCCTGCGTCCGTTTTGATCAGGCTGCTGGTCGCGGACGATCGACTGGTCGTCCGCGAGGGGCTCAAGCGTCTCGTCGCGGCGAGTTCCGAGATTACGGTCGTCGGCGAGGCGGCGACGCGAGACGAAGTGCTCGCACAGGTCCGGGCCACCGAGCCCGACGTGCTGCTCCTCGACCTGTTCCTCGGAACGCCGACGATCCTTGGGCTTATTCGCGACGTGAAACGTCGCCATCCCGGATGCCGCGTGCTCGTGCTGAACGTGCAAGGGCAAGATCCCGACGCCCGGCGTATGATGGAAACGGGCGCTGCGGGATACTTGAGCAAGGATCATTCGCGTCGCCAACTGATCGATGCGATCCAGCAAGTCGCGCGCGGCGCGTCGTACGTGAGCCCGTCGCTCGCGAGCACGCTCATCTCCGGCCTCGGGGGAGCCGACGGGAGGCCCCGGCACGAGGTGCTCTCGACCCGCGAATACCAGGTGTTGTGCCTATTCGGCTCTGGAATCTCCTTCAAGCAGATCGCCGCTGAGCTTGGCGTGAGCCCGAAGACGGTGAGCACCTATCGCAGCCGCATCTGCGACAAACTCAAGCTGAGCAGCAACGCTGCCATCATCCGCTACGCGATCGAACACCACCTCGTTCCCTCCGCGCCCTCGACGCTCCCGCGGCGTCGGAAAAGTCCGACGGACAAGTCAGCCCGACGCTGACGGCCCGCGTTGGAGTTCTCCCCTGCCGCGGGGCTCTGAATTGGGTCGCACGTCGGCGCCGGGCACGGCCGAGGTGAACGGCCAGAGCGGGTTCACGTATCAGCTCGATGTGACCGACTATGGCGAGCCGGGACGGAACGACCGGTTTGCCGGCAGTCAACTCGCTGCGGGGCTCCGTGTCTTTGCGGCGGCCCTACGGTTCCGCTCGACGTCTTTGCGCGACGCCGTCGCGTGACGTCTCTGCTTGACGTATTTGGCCGTTCCCGTTCGAGCGGTGGTTGCGTGCGCGCGCACAGGCGTCCGTGCGCGTCAGCTCGACGAGCCACGCGGAGACGGGAACGAGCGTGGAGCCGAACAGAGCGGGTGTGCGCCAGGCTTGCCGAAACACCCACGCCACGCTACGCCTGGCCTCCACTGGGTCGGGAACGATGCCGAGCGCCACGTCATACAGCGCTCCCCCGTGCCGGCGATACAGCAGATCCAGCGCCTGGCGGTCGCGCTTGGTGGCGATGCGGGCGACGAGCGACGCGTCGGGCACCTCGGGGTTCCCGGCTGTGTCGCAAGGCTCGCTCGTACGCACGACCTTTACGTTGGGTGGTGGCGACTGCTTCGCGGATCTGCGAAAACGCGCACGTCATTTAAAGAGGGTGGAAAGCGGCTTCGGGTAACGCAGCGACTCGAGGGATACGGCCGGGCCCCGCGACGAGGGGCGGGGCCCGTGCGGCGTCGACGCGCGCGGCAGGCGTCGGACGGTTAGTGGTTGACCAATGGATTGCGCTGCCCAGCCGTGTCCGGCTTCGCCGCCCCTTTCCGCTTGGCCGGAGCCCCGGCCTTGGTGGCAGTCGACTTGGCGGCCACGGGAGTCCGAGCCCTGGCCTGGGCCCTTGCCCGCCCGTGGTGAGAACCACCGCCGCAGGCGGCGAGGGCGATCAACGCGAGCCCTGCTAGCAACGTCCTTGGCATGGATCCTCTGGGATAGAGGTTGCGAGACCCAATATAAGGCACGTCGGTCGGGCGCTGGGTTCGCACGTGCGTGACGCGCGTCACGTGTTGCGGGCGCGCCTCATCTTGACCGCGGAACGTCGCGCAACCATCCTGGTAACCAGCAGTTACAACGTTGGCGGTTTCAACCACCTTGGCCCCGTTGCGCCCGCGATCAGGCCGATCGGGCGCCTTTTTTTTCGGGAGCCGGAGCACAGCGGAATGGATGCCAAAGCGTTGCTCGACAGCCTCGACGTCGGGGTGGCAGCGGTCGCTCCCGACTGGACGATCGCCGAGTGGTCCGCCGGCGCCTCGCGGGTCACGGGTCTGCCCGCCAGCCAGGCGCAGGGCCGGAACTTCTGGATGGCGTTCTCGGCGGCGAAGGGCAGCGAAATCGAGCACGTGCTGCACAGCGTGCTGGCCGACGGCAAGGCGCGCACGTGCCTGATGCCGGCGCACGCGTCGCACACTCCCGGCGCCGTGCTGGAGACCCGGGTGACGCGTGCTCCCCACAACCACCTGGTGATGGCGTTCCGCCCGATGCACGATGCGCTCCCCGCGGAGTCGGGGGCGGCCCAGCTGATGGGTGCGCTCGAGATCGAACGGCGGCTGTACCTGCAACTCTTCAATACCCTCCCTACGCCTGGTTTGGTGCTGACCGCCGACGGCGAGATCCTGGAGGCGAATCCCGAGGGTGCGAAGCTGCTAGGAGGGCCGGACGCGCCCACCGTCCGCGGGCGCTCCCTTACGGAGTGGGCCGCCGAGCCGCAACGGGCGGGGCTCGCCGCCGCGCTGCGGGAGGCGGTCAGTAAGCGTCAGGAGTTCAACCTGACGCTCGCCGGGGATCCGGTGCGCGACGTGCAGGCGGTCATCGTGAACGTCGATCCGATCGAGCCGTCGCCCAAGCTGCTGTTCCTCGCCGTGGACGTGTCGAGGGAGATCTTGCTGCAGCGCAAGCTGCTCCAGACCGATCGGCTGTCGCAGCTCGGCGCCCTCGTGTCGGGGGTGGCCCACGAGCTGAACAACCCCCTGGCGGCGATTGCGGCCTTCGCGGAGCTGCTGGTGGTGGAGCCGCGACAGGCCGAATTGCGAGAGAGCGCCGAGGTGATCCGCGCCGAGGCGATGCGCGCGGGGCGGATTGTGCGAACCCTGCTCGATTTCGCCCGCCAGCGGCCGCGCGTCCGGGTCGCCGTCGATCTCGCGGAGATCGTGGACCGCGTGCTCTCACTGCAACGCTCCGCCCTGAAGAAGGCCCGCGTCCGCGCCGCGGTGGCCATCCCGGATGACCTCCCGGCGGTGCTGGGTGATCCCCAAGAGTTGCAACAGGTCGTTCTCAACGCGGTGGTGAATGCGCGTCAGGCGGTGGAAGCGAGCGGCCGCCCCGGTCAGGTCCTGATCATCGCCAAGCGCACGGACAACCACGTGCGGGTCGCGGTCGAAGACACCGGGCAGGGCGTGCCCTCGGAGATCTTGGATCGCGTGTTCGAGCCGTTTTTCACGACCAAGGGCGACCAGGGGACGGGGCTCGGCCTCGCCATCAGCTTCGGGTTAGTGCGCGCGATGGGGGGTCGGATGTGGATCCAGAACATCGAGGGCGGTGGCGCCCGGCTCGAGTTCGAGCTGCCGATCGACAGCGAGCCCGCCGTCGCCACGGCGGCCGACGGCTTCCAGGCTCCAGAGCGGCCACTACGGGTGCTCGTGATCGAAGACGAGGAGAGCGTGCGGCGCGGCATGGTGCTGCTCGCGAAACGGCTGGGCCACGAGGTCACCAGCGTGCCGGGGTACGACGACGCGCGGCGGCAGCTCGCCGAGCCGGCCCCGCCCTACGACGCGTTGATCGTGGACGTGCACCTCGACGAAGCGCACAGCGGCTTCGACCTGTTTGAGGAGCTGCGGGTCGAAGGGCGGGGCCGCGAGCGCCGCATCGTCTTCACGACGGGCGACTCGATCTCGGCACAAACGCGCGACCACCTGCTGCGGTCGGAGCGGCCGGTGCTGCGCAAGCCGTTCAGCCTGGATGAGCTGCGCGAGATGCTCGACCGCGTGGCCAGTGACTGAGGCTCGGGCCTAGGAGGGTTCGAGCAGCAGGGCCCGCCGCGCCACGCCCCGCGGCTCGGTGCGCCGGCGACCGACGACCGTGTGACCGTAGTAGGCGATGGTCTGCCGCAGGCCGTCTTCGAAGCTCACGACCTCGCTGTAGCCGAACAGCTCGCGCGCCTTCTCGATCGCCGCGAGCGAGTCCCGTACCTCGCCCGCCCGCCCCTCGACGTATTCGGGCTCGACGTCCGTCCCCACCAGTTCCCGGATGGATTGCCACAGCTCGTTCACGCTGATGGCGCGGCCGCAGCCCACGTTGAACACTTGGCCAGCCACTTGGTCGGCCGGAGCCCGGCTGGCGAGCATGTTGGCGTGCACGACGTTGGCGACGTACACGAAATCCCGGGTCTGGCCGCCGTCGCCATAGATCGTGGGCGATTCACCGCGCAGCGCCGCCGTGATGAAGCGCGGGATCACGGCCGCGTATTGGGACTTGGGGTCCTGCCGCGGTCCGAAGATGTTGAAGTAGCGCAGCACGACCGGCTCGAGCCCGTAGGTCGCTTGAAACGCCTCGCAATACTGCTCGGCCGCGAGCTTGGAAGCGGCGTAGGGTGAGAGCGGGTGGGTGCGATCGTCTTCGTGGTTGGGGAGGTCGGCGGGGTTGCCGTAGGCCGAGGTGGATCCCGCGAATACGACGCGGCGAACGCCGGCGTCGCCTGCCGCCAACAGCACATTCACAGTGCCGGTCGCGTTGACCGCGTGGGCGGCGAGCGGCTCGCGTACCGAGCGCTCGACCGACGTGACCGCCGCATGGTGCAGCACGCAGTCGACCCCCTCCATTGCGCGCCGGCACATCTCTGCATCCGTGACGCTGCCGACCAGCAGGCGGAGGCGATCCGCTACGGGTGTGAGGTTCTCGCGTCGGCCGGTCGAGAGATCGTCGAGGACGACCACGTCGTGCCCGGCGGCCACGAGATGATGCACCAAGTGCGAGCCGATGAAGCCTGCCCCGCCCGTCACCAGATATCGCATGCGCTTGACCGACCTCCGTCGCCTTGTCGAATTGAACGAGCCGCGCGATGATCTAAACCACCAGTGCACATCTCAAGCCAGGCGCTCGGGAGGTAAGGCATCCCCACCGGATGTCGCGGGGCAGCCACACGTGTTTCGCGGTGAACGAGAATTCGTATGGCGATCGGCGCGGCACCGATTTGATGCACCCAGCGTGAACGCGGCCGCTTACCGTTGCAGCAGCGCGACAACGGGCGCCTGCCTGAGATCTGGCCGGCGGAGGTAGGGTGAGGCGGTCCGTCTTGTTATGTTGAGCGCTCGGGCATCCGTCGATGCTGCGTCTCGATTGCGGGAGCCCATGGATGCATTCGCAACACGCGAAGATCGTATGCGCCATCGAACGCGGAGGCGCGTTCGTGTCGCGGCGGGAGGGCGAGTGGTGGCTCAGCTCTTGAGGAGGCTGCGCCAGATGCCGGACCGGCTGCTGCACCCACGGCGGCGCCGCGCTGCGCTGGCATCGCTGATCGCGCGCCAGCCGCCGGCGCGCGTGCTCGTGGTCTGCAACGGGAACATCTTCCGCAGCCCATTCGCCGCTGCCGTGCTGCGGAGGGTAGCCGGGCCGCGGGGGGTGCAGGTCGAGTCGGCGGGGTTTCTGGGACCCGGGCGGCCGGCACCACGCGACGCTCGGACGGCGGCCGCCGGACACGGGATCGATCTTTCGCGGCACCGCTCTCAGCCGATCACCGCGGAACTGGTACGGTGGGCGGAGCTCGTCATCGTGATGGATGCCCGCCAACGCCAAGTGATTTGCGACCGCTTCGGCCGCTCTCCCCGGGACATCGTGATCCTGGGTGACCTCGATCGTGGGCCCGTGTTCTCACGCGGGATCGAGGATCCCGTAGAACAGTCAGTCGAAGTGTGTCAGCGAGTCTACGCGAGGATCGAGCGGTGCCTGGCGGTTCTGGTGAACACGCTGTGGGGGACCCTCGCGGCAGGCCGGAGGTAGCGGCCGATTCTGTTCGGTCGCGCAGTCACGGGACGCTACTGAACAGTCGGGACATCAGCGATTGCCCTTGCGCCGCGCGCGGGCCGATCCTGATGCCGCGGCGAGCGTTCTCTCGGGTGATGCGGCGGACATCGTACGCGACTCGGTGAAACCAGACGTGGTATGTCTCCGAGTCGAACACCGCGTATGCCGCCCGCTCGTCACCATCTCTCGGCTGGCCCACGCTACCGGGATTGAGGAAGCAGAACGCCGCGGGGTCGAGTACGAGCTCCGGTACGGCGGGCCGCCGCACGACGCCGCCCGCTGCGACTTCCACCACCTGCTGCAGGTGGGTGTGGCCCGTGCAGCAGACCCGGAGGTCGCCGTCGAAGTGCAGCAGCACCTTTGTCTCTTCCTCGAACTGGCCTCGGGCGTGCAAGCGAACGCAGGGATCGCCGAGCGCCGAGTGGGTGCAGAGGATGCCGCCTTCCAGCCGAAGCTCGTCAGGCAAGCTCGCTAGGTAGTCGCAGTCCGCCTCCGTGAGCACCTTGCGCGTCCAGCCGATCGCCTTGCGGCCGACTGGGCCGCATTGGTCCGCGGGGAGGCGGCCGATCGCCATCAGATCGTGGTTGCCCCGGACGCCGGGGATCCGGTGTTCCCGTAACAGCGCCAACGTCTCGCGCGGTCGCGTGTTGTAGCCCACGACGTCTCCCAGATGGACCGTGGCGGCGACATCGTGCCTTGCGATGTCGGCAAGCACGGCCGCGAGGGCGTCCGAGTTCGCGTGGATGTCGGATAGGATGGCGATGCGCATAGGTCCATCCTGTGGCATAGGCGGTGCCAGCGGCGGCGTGGTGTGGGGTCCGCGAGCGCGCCGTCGCGCCTTCCTGCGCCGTTGCGCCGACGCAACGCAGCGTGGTGGGCGGGGCTGTCGGCGTCGTCGCTCCCTTCCCGGATGGCCGGGCACGCGCGTTGCAACCCCCGGTATGCATGATCCGGCATCACTTCACTGTCGACGTCGAAGAGTATTTCCAGGTGTCGGCGTTTGAATCGCGCGTGCGTCGTGCCGATTGGGATCGTTTCGAGCCCCGGGTCGTCGGCAGCGTGTATCGCTTGCTCGACATGCTCGCGCGGCACGAGGCGCGGGCCACGTTCTTCGTCGTCGGCTGGGTGGCGGAGCGGCATCCGGATCTGGTACGCGGTATCGCGCACGCCGGCCATGAGATCGCGTCGCACAGCTGGGATCACGCTCGTGTCACGGACCAGTCTCCCCTGACTTTTCGGGACTCGGTGCGGCGCGCCAAGTATTTGCTCGAAGACCTAGCGGGCGCACCGGTACTGGGGTTCCGCGCGCCCAGTTTCTCGATCGTGCCGGGCCGGGAATGGGCGCTCGACGTCCTCATCGAAGAAGGCTACCGCTACGACTCCAGCCTGTTTCCGGTGCGCCGCCCGGGCTACGGGTATGCCAACGGGCATCCTGACCCCCACTGGTTGGAGCGACCGGTCGGCCGGATAGCGGAGGTGCCGCCGACCACGCTCCGGCGCTGGGGCACGAACGTTCCAGCCGGCGGCGGCGCCTACTTCCGCTTGTTCCCGTATGCCGTCGTACGGGCGGCCTTGCGGGACTGCGCGCATCGTGGCGCGCCCGGCACGTTCTACATCCACCCGTGGGAACTCGACCCGGACCAGCCCCGCATCGCCGTGCCGTGGCCCACCCGAGTGCGTCACTACGGCGGCTTGCGGCGCACAGCGCCGCGGCTGGAGCGGCTCCTCGTCGAGTTTCGCTTCACGGCGATCGCCGACACGCTGGCCCGTCTCACCGACATGGCCCGCGTATGATGTCCGTCGCGCTGCTTGACGGCAGCGTTTCGGTGTGGGATGCCTTCGTAGCGGCGGCGCCGGGGAGCACGTTCTGCCACCTCGCCGGATGGCGCGACGTGATGACCGACGTGTTGGGGCACCAGTGCTTCTACACCATCGCGTGCGACGATGCGGGCGTGTGGCGCGGCATCTTGCCGCTCGTTCGCGTGCGCAGCCCGCTCTTCGGGGACTATCTCGTCTCGCTGCCGTTCCTTAATAGCGGCGGGCCTGTGGGCGCGCCCGACGCTGTGGCGACGCTCGCCGACCACGCGGCGGCGCTCGCCCAGCGCCTCCGCGTGGATCTGCTCGAACTGCGTACCCGTCACCTGGTGTCGGCGCCGCTCCGCCTCTCCCAGCGGAAGCTCACCGTGCGACTCGAGCTGGCCGCCTCGGGCGAGGCCGTGTGGCGCGCGTTTCCCGCGAAGTTGCGCAGTCAAATCCGGCGCCCGCAGCGGGACGGCCTCGACGCCCGGTTCGGCGTTGCTGAACTTCCGGCGTTCTACGAAGTGTTTGCACGCAACATGCGCAGCCTCGGCACGCCCGTGCTGCCGCGCGCGTTCTTCGAGCGTCTCAGCCGCGCGTTCGGCGGGCTCGTGGTCTTTGGGACGGTGTACCGGCGCGCGGAGCCGGTCGCGGCGGGATGCGGCTTCGTGTGGCATGGGGAGTTCGAAATGACATGGGCGTCGTCGCTGCGCGAGCACAGTCGGAGCGCCCCCAACATGCTCCTGTACTGGGCGTTCATGGAGCAGATGATCGCGCGGGGCGTGCGCGTGTTCGACTTCGGCCGCTGCACCGCGGGCAGCGGCACGCACCGCTTCAAGCGGCAGTGGGGCGGCGTGGACGTTGCGCTGCCGTGGCTGCAATGGTCGCCCAAGAACATCGTCGCGACCCCGTCTCCGGACCGCCCGGCGTACCGCTTCGCCGCGGCGGTGTGGCGACACTTGCCGCTGGCTGTCACCAATCGGATCGGCCCGCTCCTCGCCCGCCAGTTGCCTTGAGTACGCTCAGCGGTTGGCTGCCGCGCCGCGGCGCCACGGCAGCGCGCGGCCGCACGGCATCGAACTACCGACGTACCGTCCGCAGTCCGATCCGGTGTCAGCCCCCAGTGTATTCGCCCATTTCCTGGGACGCCGCCCGGCGCGCCGCGATGCAGGGCCTGGGGTGGCGGGACGATCCTTGCCCCCGGGTCGAGCGGTTAGTCCGAGCGCTGTACCGCGCCCAGGAAACGGTCCTGCTCGGCAGCGGCACGCAGGCACTCGAGCTCGCGATCCGCGTTGCGACACGCGTGGCCGGTGAGCAGTGCGCAGTTGCGTTGCCCGCGTTTTCGTGCTACGACGTCGCGACGGCCGCAGTCGGCGCACGGATGCGAATCGCACTGTACGACGTCGACCCAGGAACGCTCGGGCCTGACCTCGACTCCCTGGCGGCGGCGCTTGCCTCGGGGGCACGGATCGTAGTGGCGGCGCCGCTGTGGGGAACGCCCGTCGACTGGGGAGCGGTTGAACGATGCGCCGCTCCGTTCGGTGCGGTCGTCATCGAAGATGCGGCGCAGGGGCATGGGGCGGAGTGGCGTGGCCTACCCGTCGGGAGCTTCGGAGCGTTGAGCGTGCTCAGCTTCGGGCGCGGGAAGGGGTGGACCGGGGCCAGGGGAGGCGCGCTACTGGTACGCCGATTCCCGTTGGACACCGCCGTTGCGCCCCCACGTGCGACGAGGCTGGGCAGTGAGCTCCGAGTCGTATGCAGCGCAGTGGCTCAGTGCCTGCTCGGTCGTCCCGCGGTGTACGGTCTGCCGGCGGCGATCCCTTGGCTGCATCTCGGCGAGACGCGGTACCGGGACCCCGTCGCTCTCCAAACGATGACTCGCGCTGCGGCATCGCTGCTTGAGCGTACCCTGCCGCTGGCGACGCGAGAGGCTGCAGTCCGCAAGCAGAATGCAGCAGCCCTGCTCGCCAGCATCCCGCCGAGCTCGCGTGCGCGCCCCGTTACCTCGCCACTCGGGGGGAGGTCAGGGTTCCTGCGCCTGCCGCTCCGACTCCCTGGTGGATTGGCTGGGTTCTCCGATCCGCGAACCGCCCTGCGCCTCGGTGTCGCACCGGGATACCCAGCGACCCTTGCAACGCTGCGAGCGGTGCGTGAGCGCCTGACGGGCCGCCATGGCCCGTGGCCAGGTGCTCAGGACTTGGTCCGCGAGTTGGTCACGTTGCCCACACATTCGCTTGTCGGCACGGAGGAGCGTCAAACCCTACTCAGGGTCCTGGAGCAGTACCGCTAGGCAGTTGATGATCCCGCGCGGCGCCGCCGCCGTTCAACACCGACAGTTTGCCTGCCGCTTAGTACGACAAGCCCCAAATTGGTGCCTCCAGTTCTCGCGAATGGGCGATTTGGTGCGTAATGGTGCACCGCAGCGTTCACTTCGAGACAGGAACCGTGGCAAGACTCCTGCACATGCGCGTGGCATGACGACGAGTCTAACGTTGGGTTTCCCGGCGGCGGGCGGGCATCAGCAGCCCACCGTCTTCTCGCGGCTCACCGAACTTGCGGGTTCCTGGGACCAGTTGGCAGTGGGTTCAGGCAGTCCGACTCATCACTATGCCTGGGTGAGCGCGTACGCCGACATCGCCTCAACCTCTTCTGATCTGCACCTCGTTGTGGTGGGGCCGCCACAGAGGCCCGTGGCGATCGCGCCGCTGATCATGCGGCGGCGGGGCGGAGGGCGACTGGAGCAGCTCGGAGTGCGGGAGCTGCACGAGCCGATGGATCTCATCTACCGGAGCGCCGCCGACCTGACCGCGCTGGCGGAGGCAATGGCGCAGTTAGGCCTCCCCTTGTGGCTCGAGCGCGTCCCCGCCGAATCCTCCACTGTATCGGTGGTGACCAACGTGTGGCGCAGCCGCGGTATCGTCGTTTGCCGGCCCGCGCCGGGCTGTCCGTGGATAGCGCTCGATCGCCGCTGGTGCGAGTCTGAGCCGCCGCTCGAGCCAGGTCGGCGCTCCGATCTTCGTCGGGCGCAGCGTAACGCGGAAAAGATCGGGCCGGTCAGTTCCCAAGTGCTGTCACCGGCACCTGGAGAGCTCGATCGATTGCTCGACGAGGTTTTCCGAGTGGAGGCGGCTGGCTGGAAGGGGCGCGAGGGGACGGCTCTGGCGAACGACTCTGTGCGGGGCATGTTCTACCGCCGCTATGCCGCGGCAGCGTGCCGGCAGGGCATCCTTCGCCTGTGCTTCCTGCGCATCGGCGACCGCGTGGCGGCGGTACAGCTCGGAGTCGAAAGCGAAGGCCGGTTCTGGTTACACAAGATCGGTTACGACGAAGCGTTTGCCAAATGCTCCCCCGGTATGCTGCTGCTGCGCGACACGATCCGGTACGCCGCGAGCCGGGGCCTCCGCTCATATGAGTTTCTCGGGGCCGCCGAGGCGTGGATTCGCCCGTGGACCGACCAACTGCGTCGGTGCGTCTCAATCCGTGCGTATCCCGCCGGGGCGACGGGCATCGCTGCCTTCATCGCCGATGTCCTCCGGGCCGCGTGGTGCAAGCTTGCCTTGCGGAGGAACGACTGCTGATCGCCCCCCTGCGCCGCTTCGTGTGGTCGGCGTGGGGGCCGATCGCTGAGCGCGCTGCCCGGGCGTACGTGGCAGGCCCCGAGCTCGCCGACGCGCTGCGCGTATGTCGCGCGCTGGCTGGCCGGGGAGATGCGGCGACCATCTGTTGGTGGGACGGGGACGGCGAGCCGCCTCGGCGCGTTGCCGATGCGTATCTCGCTGCGCTGAGGGGACTCGCGGCAGGGTCGTTGAATTGCTACCTGTCGATCAAGGCGCCCTCCCTTGCCTTTTCACGCGAGTTGCTGGCCGAGGTGGTCGGGGCAACCCGCTTGGCCGACGTCGGGCTCCACTTCGATTCGCTGGCGCCGGAGACTGCCGATCCGACGTGGGCGCTGATCCGGGAGGCCGTCACGCGAGGAGCGCCCGTCGGTTGCACGCTGCCGGCTCGTTGGTGTCGCAGCCTCAGCGATGTCGACCAGGCGGTCGCGCTCGGCGTCCGGGTGCGCGTCGTCAAAGGACAATGGCCCGATCCCGCGGGTTCTGACCCGGACGTCCAGAGGAATTTTCTAGCGATCGTCGAGTCTCTGGCGGGCCGGGCGAGCCGAGTTGGCGTCGCGACCCACGATCCACAACTCGCCCGCGCGGCACTGGCGCACTTGTGCGCCACGGGGACGGCGTGCGAATTGGAGCTCCTCTACGGGTTGCCGGCGCGCACGCCGCTGGAGATCGCGCGAGCCGCCGGCGTGCCGGTGCGCTTCTACGTCCCTTACGGCCATGCCTGGTTGCCGTATGGCCTGTCGCAAGTTCGTCGGCACCCTCGCGTCCTGTGGTGGACCATGAGAGATTGGCTGTCCGGATGGCGTCAAACGGCTCACCCATAGACACCCGAAGGGGCGTCGTGATACCGGTCGAGGACAGCGGAGCAGGCGCGGATTATCGACGCTCCCATCTGGACAGGGGTGCCGACTACGATGTAGCGCTCGCGCGTGACCCGTTCGACGCCTTCCTCGCTATCCGGGAACGGACCCTTCTGCTTCAAGCGGTCGCCAGACTCTTTCCTCGGGGGGTTCCGCGGTATCTGGACTTCGCTTGCGGGACTGGTCGCATCACCGAGGTCGTGGCGCCGCTCGCCGTTGAGTCGTATGGCGTGGACATTTCCGAAAAGATGCTGGCGCAGGCCCGATTCAAGTGCCCTGCTACCACGTTCCTCTTGCGGGATCTGACCCGTGATCCCGCGGCGATCGAGCCGGTCCAACTCGTGACCGCGTTCCGTTTCTTCGGGAATGCGCAGGACCGGTTGCGCGAGGAGGCCATCGGCGCAATTCGCGACGTCCTGGCCGAGAAAGGAATCCTGATTCTCGACAATCACCGTAACCCGTGGACGGTACGTCAGGGCATCCGACGTCTCGTCGGGGACCACGACAGCGAGGCCGGCGACGGGAGGCTCGACCTGAACCACTGGCGACTACGCCGCCTGTTGATCAGTGGCGGATTTGAAATCCTTTCCCTTCGCGGGATCGGCTTCTGGGTTTTCCGTGCGCGTCTTGCCCACCGTCGGGTCCTCGGTTCTCGGGCGGCGGCGCTTCTGGAGCACATATCACGACTCCCAATGCTCGCTCGGTTCAGCCCGGCGTACCTTGTTGTGGCCAGGAAGCGCTGAGCGAGCCGCCCCGCTCGCTCGCGAGCGCTGTCGTTCGCATAAGCCTATCCGCCTCATAGGCCTTTCCACGCAGGCACGGTAGCCCGTCGTGTCCGCAACAGCTGACGGGTCACGTGTGGAGCGTGTGCGGCACGCGGGTCGTCCTCCCTGTCCCTGCTGCACCCTCGTTACACCTGATGCACGCTGGGCACGTCGGATGCAGGCCGAAATGCCGCCCCGGCGACTTTGCCGTGCGTTCCAGCCATCAATGTGGAAGGAGGCCGACGATGCGCTTCGGACCCCCAACGATGTGGTGCAGTGTTGCTGCGCTGCTGTCCGTGATCGGGGCGGTCGGGTCGTGTGAACCTGACCATAGCCCCATCATGGGCGCGCCGCATGCTGCCGGCCCCACCGCGGTTCTCAGGTCGCCTTCAACTGTCACAATCAATCCCACCGCCGATACCTATCTCAACATCGATGCGATGGTGCACGCGCCGGAGGAGAGTCTCAATGTGTACACGTGGCCGGACGACAAGATCGCGAACGCCATTGTGATGAAGTTCGATCTCTCGACCATCCCTCCGGGCTCTGCCATATCGAGCGCGACGCTCAACCTCTATCTTCGCAAGACGGACGCGACCTCGGATCCAACGTATACGGTCGCGGTGCACAAGGTCGTGAACAAGAACCCGGTGATCGCCAGCGCGACGGGCTCCACCTATGACGGAGTGAATTCCTGGACGCCCAACAGTTGCTGCTATAACAACGTTCCCTTGGCGCAAGCAGATATCGGACCGGCCGTCGACACCAAGAGCATTGACAAGACGCTTGGATTCAAGCAGTGGGATGTCACTGCCATCGTGCAGGACTGGTTCGCTCACCCCTCCAGCAACTTCGGACTGCTCGTGAATTCTGACCCCACCAAAGTGGCCGATCGTTTCCGCCAGTTCAGCAGCAGCGAGAATCCCGAGACGAGCCAGCGTCCGTACCTGACGGTCGTCTACACCCCGAACCCGGTGCTTTTCCTAAGTGAGTGGACCACGGCGCTCGGCGCGACGGACGCAGCACTTCGTGACGTCAACTCGCCCACGCCGTGGACTCTGTGGAACGACAACAGCGGGGGCTCTCTGCTCAACGGTGCGCACATCATGGAAGTGGTGGATAACGCGTTCCCTCCGGGGTACACGCGCTCCCTTCGGGTTCAGCAGCGCGGATCCTCTCCGTCGGCCGACGTGCGGAAAGACACCGCCATCGCTACAGCCAATATCGACTACTACCTGCGCTACTATTTCATGACGAACGACACAGGGGGCACCTATCAGGATCATGGCGTGGAGCCCTGGACTGGTCGTTCTCCTCCGCAGTACAACGACCTTACGTACCTCGACAAGAACGAAACGGCGTCCGGGTGGGGGCTTCGTTTGACGATCGGTGACTACGAGGACAACACCGAGCCGTGCTTCAGCCATGGCGGATGCTACCCGTTCGTCAACTGGAACTTGAGGGGCGGGGACGCGAACAACCTTCCCAACCCGGTGCTGGCGTACAACACCTGGTACCGCCTGGAATACTGGGTGCATTTCGACTCAGCGAGCCACGTCCAGGTGCACCCACGCATTTACAGCGCGAACGGCGTGCTGCTCTACGCCGACGGCGATTTCTTCCAGTCGGGTTACGGCACTCAAGATGGCTGCTCGGGCACCGGCCCCAAAGGCGATTGGACGCTCGAGCTGTGGTACACGCGGATTGTGGCCGGCTGTAACCCGAGGGGCGATTTCTATATTGACCAGACACCGGCCCCGGATCAGCACACTGCTACGACGTTGCAGGGCCTCCTCATGGGCAACAACGGGTCCCTGTCCTCCAACAGTACCGGGCTCTTTTGGTACTATGCCGGCGTCAAGATATGTGCCGACACGTGGTGTGGACTCTGAGACATTTAACACGTGGGGCGCCATCGACATGAGACGTGACGTCCATCGTCCGAGGGTGGTTCGGCGCCCCCGCCACCAATTTCGGGCTCCTCCTGAACTCGGATCCGTCTCGGTCAGCCGATCGCTACCGCTACTTCGGCAGCAGCGAGACCACCAATCATCCCTTTCTCAGGGTCGTCTATACGTCGGCGCCTTATGCGAATGAGCCACCGGGCTACACGCGATTTGCGGAGCATGATTTCATAACGCCCATAACGCAAAGAGCCCCGGCCGCCGCGGGTCTGGCGGGTTGGTGGTCGATTGATGACACTGGCTTCCTCGCAAACATGACGAACGTCCAAGACCCGAACGCACCCCAAAGATTCGTACCCCTTCCCCCCCGCTCT
>Ga0209376_1002782_pt1 | contig 16373 bp, 18 predicted proteins | sample GraSoiAngelo_134_FD_185891 | JGI IMG/M metagenome (GOLD analysis project Ga0209376, IMG submission 185891) | Grasslands soil microbial communities from the Angelo Coastal Reserve, California, USA - 14_0929_05_30cm (SPAdes) (version 2) | ecosystem: Environmental > Terrestrial > Soil > Grasslands ... | reverse complement strand
CAGGCAAAGCTACGGCGAAGAACCCACCGGACGCTCAAGGCTTCGTTATACGAGCTGCCAAAATGTCGATTTCAACGTTCACTTCTAGCAGAACATCCTATGAGAGAACGGAGACAATGAAATTCTCCTTCAAGTCAACCTACCCGGATGGACAATACGCTAACACCGGAACCGCACTGTTGACTTTGGCAAGCCCTAGCGGAAGTAGCGTATCACTGACAGCATTGTATGACAGCGTTGCTCAGACCTTCAACGCGACCTACAAAACATTCCCTAATAATCAGACAGGCATTTGGACTGCGTCGCTAGGGGTCAATGGTTTTGATGATGGATTCGGGAACAACGGCCCAAGCACGGCAGTGACAACATCACCTCAGCTTCAACCCGCGTCGCTCGCAATCACTATTACCTCCAAGTCTTATTTTGCCATAGGTGAACAGATTCGGTTCAATGCCACAATCGACTACCCGGACCTGACCAACCTACAGTCGGGCCAAGTAGCTGCCTTCCTCCTATTCTCAGGAGGCGGACATAACGATACGATACCAGTAGTCTTCGATTCAACCCTCAACCTCTGGGTTGGACAATACACGCCTGGCAATGAACCGGGAGGTCTATGGTCGCTTACAGTGGCCGGAGCCGATTCATCTTCTCCTGTAAACTCTGGAAAGGCCACGAAAACCATCCAGTTACAAGACAGGCTCCCTACAGCCATCTTCACTTTCACGAGCGGGACCATTCTCACATCTGTTTCAGTGAACTTCAACGGGACCACGAGTTTTGACCCCGATGGAACCATCGTAGGCTACGCGTGGGATTACGGTGACGGATCGACCGGATCCGGAGCAACCCCTGCACATGGCTACTCCATCGCTGGCATGTATGCTGTGAAGCTCAATGTCACAGACAACAGCGGCTCAACGGCTGTTTCCACTCAAACAGTAACCATCACCGACAGGCCTCCGACAGTCACACCAACCCTATCCTCGACGACAGTCACACCTGGACAGACAGTCATCATCACCATCTCAGCCTCCGACCCAGACGGGACCATTGCAACCACGACAGTAAATTGGGGAGACGGAACCACCGATACGATATCTGGCCCTCCAACCACGGACAGCCACGCTTACTCATTAGCGAACGGAACCCCTTCGGCGACCTTCACCATCACCGTGACGGTCCATGACAACAGCGGTTCGACGTCATCTGCGACACCCGGCATTACGGTTATCGACAGCCCTCCGGCCATAACGTGGACACCGCCCCCAGCGACCGCTGTGTCTGGCCAAGCTGTAACTGTCGCTATCACCTCATCAGACCCCGATGGAACAGTTACAGGGGTCACCGTGAACTGGGGTGATGGAAAGGTCGACACGTTGACGCCGGGGACGACGACTGACAGTCACACTTACTCGTTGACGAGTTCCTCTCCCTCTGTAACTTACACTATCACGATTACCGCGGTTGATAATAGCGGGTCCACAAAAACAGCCACGTCCAGCATTGCCATTCAGCCAATCCAGTCGAGCAGTAACGTCTCATTTCCATTATATTATTTCGGAATCCTTGCCGCCCTAATTGCGGCGCTCTTAGTTGGCACTTTCCTAGCTTTCAGGAGACACAAGGTGACGCACGCGAGGTTGAAGATTGATCTCGAGGCTGTTAAGGCTGAAGCGGGACGGATCGAGAACCAGGAGTTCTTCCAGTCTGTGAAAGACCAGTTGAAGAAGGATAAAGAATGACAAAAGTAATCGCTGTTCACTCGTTCAAAGGAGGAACAGGAAAAACAACACTAACCGCGAACATAGCAGCAATACTCGCAAAGAATCGCAGAGTAGGAGTCATGGACCTCGACCTGTCCGGACCCGGTTTACATGTGCTTTTCGGCGTGAAGAAGAGCGAGATCAAGGCAACGCTCACGGATATCTTTCTTGGAGATGCAACACCGGCGGATGTCGTGATAGATCTGACACAGAGGTTCAACCTCAAGAAAGGGGGGCTGTTCTTCTGTCCCGCTAGCAACAAGGTGGAGGATATGCTTCGCTTGCTAAAGTCGGGTTTGGAAGTGGAGGTATTTCAGGATACAATACAGAAGGTTGGCGAGCAGAACAAGCTCGATTACATCATCGTTGATACTCATCCCGGGGTCGAGAATGATACTGTTCTTGCGATGGGTTGTTGCGATGCTCTTGTTCTGGTGTCGAGGGTTGATCAGCAAGACTTGTTCGGGACTGCTGTAATGGTGTTGCTCGCGGAAACATTCGAGAAACCTACTTTCCTCACGCTTAACATGATCCCGCCTGGTGTCCGGATCAAGGACGCCATAAAGGTCGGCCAGGAACTATCTCAGCTGTTCAGGTCGCGATTCTTGCAAGCCTTCGAGTTTCAGCTGGACGTCATCAACAACCTGAGCAGATCCGTATTCGTCGTAGACAATCCCGACTCGTCTTTCGCCAAGAAGGTAACCGAAGCCGTAGATACCTTAGAGAGAGAATTATCAGGAGCGACAAAGATTGCAAACTAACCCCAAACGCTCAACGGGCTACGACCTCCGAAGACTTGTAGGATCAGTGAACCAGCTCCGCTTCAACGACAACAAAGGAGAAGTGTCCTTTTTCGGACAGAAAATGATCATCCTGCGGAGAGATGTTATCCGGATCATGCGGGAGGCTCTCGAAAGACTGGTCGGAGATCAGTCGGCACCGTTCCTCTCTTACTTGGCGAGTGGGATAGGCGTGCACGAAGGGAGCATTTTCAGAGAGAGCATTGGGTCCACGGGCGAGCAGAGCAGGCAGAGCCTGGAAAACCTGGTTCACTCGGCGCTGGAGGACACGAACCTTGGGCTGGGCAAGATCCGAATCGATGGGCTTGACTTTGACAAGAGCAGTGTCAACATAGTTGTAAGCAACTGTTTTGAAGCCACCGAGAACGGGTCCTCGGAAGAACCGAACTGCATATTCACCAGCGGCTTCCTAGCGGGAATATTCGCGGAAGTGCTTGACAAGACGGTTCAGGCAAAAGAGGTCCGCTGTATGTCGCAAGGCGCAACGGAATGCGAATTCCAAATCTCCCTCGTCGATGCAATTGATGGACAAGAGGCTGAACTGCCAAAAGTAGACCTGAAAAACGTTGACGGCGAAACTCCGCCGCAGGGAGAAGCGAAACCAGGCAGTGGTGGAGGCTCGACAGATTCAAAATCAGCGATTGGCACCTCAGAAGGATCTTCAGAAAACCAGACCGAAGAGTCCGACACTGCAGAGATTGATGCTGGGGTTGAGAAGGCGGCCAGAATTGCCAAACACAAACAGCACTTCTGGAACAAGTTCAAAAAAGAATAGATCAGTCCGGACATGTAGATCGTCGGAAGTTTTTTTTCTACCGTAGCCAGAGGCGCCGGGAGTGGGATTCGAACCCACGAGGGCGTGACGCCCAACGGCTGTCGTGTCCTGGCCCTTATCTTCTTGAGATCTCGAGGCCGTCGCTTTAACCACTCAGCCATCCCGGCGTGAAGCGTTATTGGGATATCGGTCTTAAACCACTTTCGAACTGGGATGGAATGGCAACGATTGTCGGTAGATCTTGTCTAACGATCAGTGTGTCTAGGTAGCAGGATGGTAAGAGACGGGCATCAGGAGTTCAGGTTTGAGGGTTGAGAGCACCGAGTTCTTTCTATTTTCCACTTGAAAGGATTGCGGGGGGATTTTCCGCGAGCTGCGTAGTGGGAGTAGATAATACCGGATCGTTTCGTTGCACGCGCTTCGGATAAAGATGGTCCGCGACTACTCGATCTCTGAGAAGGACCATCCTGTCTCTGAGAGAGTCTTGATAGGAGAAGTCCGCCCTGACTTGGTACTCCTGGCACAGCAACGTCATTGTACAATATATGAGGACGCGTGCGCTGGCTCCCAGAGAGTCCATCAGGATTGCAACAACATCGTCAAAGCGTGACGATATTTCGGGGTGTTCAATTCCTTTCTTTGCAAGTAGGTCGTAGATGACGTCGCGTACTGTCGGGCCCATGCCGTCGAGTGCGTTTCTAAAACAGTCGTTTACGGTTTCGTGGAATAGAGTGGAGATCTGTGTACGCAATAGTTTGTGGCCTGGAGCATAGGATGACCTGGGTCGAGCGGATACGTGTGTTGTAACAGTCAGCTAGTTTCTTCGGGACTGTCCAAGGTTAGTGTCCAGCTGAGACTTTCATTATTCCTAGCAGATGGGAAGAAAAGATAGTTTCAGCCTTGACCGGGTTGGTAGCGTGCAATCGCGAGCCTGTTCTATGCGACCGAGAGCGAAAGCGGTGTCACTGTACTTTTCGCATTCAACGGTTTTATATGCCGTTAACAGGGCTGGTGAGGAAGGATTTACCCTTGGCGGATGGAAACGTTCGGAAGCTCATAGAGGACGCTAGTTTCCCAAACCAGTGGCCTACAAAGGAGACTCATATTCAGCACAAGGTCCTATACAAGAACGGAGTAAGTAAGGAGTACGGGGTTCACGGGACCGCTGTCGGAGTGGACTTTGACATTTGCATCGCCGATGGGATTTGCATAACCGTCTGCCCTGTAAACGTGTTCGACCGGCTTGAACTTCCTGGTGAACAGGAGAAGATGGACAAGGGCGTTACTAATGACAGCGGGAAGGCGCCTTTGGCGAACTGGAAGGCTGATCCGGCTAGGGAGCAGGACTGTATCTTCTGTCGGGCATGCGAGATCCAGTGCCCGGTCCAAGCGATCAAGATCACCGAGCCCTAGATTATTACGCGAAGTTCGTAGATAGAAGGTTATTTTCACAAGGGTCCGGAGAGACGACTCTTGCGGCGCGAGGGTCAGTCGCTAAGACCCCCTATTTTCTAGAACACTCTGCTGTCTGGGAGCGAGAATAGGCGAGACAGGTAATTCAGGGCATGATTCAAGCTTTGACACTAGGGCAAAAAATCGGCAAGTCTTCAGCGATCTCCGAACAATTAAGGGGTGCGATAGGGGCGTGGTCTCAGATCATGGATCAGAGCTGAAAATGGGCGAGTTCTTATCGCTAGAACTAGTTGCTCAGGAGTCAAGTGCCGATTCGAATGGCTAGGCCGATCGGGTGGGCTTTGCTCCGGCTGAACCGCTGGACAAACCTGACGATCCTGTAGGACACTCCGTACTTTTTCCTAAGAAGAGAAAAGACGTGTTCGGAGGATTCCGATTCGATCATTCGAGCCTCTCCATCAACCCACCTGCCTTTGACGGTGCCTCGCGCATTGCAGGGGGCGATACGAACCCGGGGATTGTTTCGGATCCGCTTTATCTTTCCAGTGCTAGAATCAGTGCGAACCAACAGTTCTCCATTCTCTTCGATGAACCAAACAGGAGTGCGCACAGCCTCTCCAGTTTTCCGATACGTTTCAAGACTGATGTGTTTCTCGCGTACAAATTGCGACAACATGTCTCCTGCGGCACTCAATGGAGATTGCTCCACGGTCGAGGGTCCCCTAGGGGACGCCGATAGTGTTTCCTACACCAACTAGGATAACACTGTCGCCCGGTTTGGACTTTGATCGGATCTCGTTCTGGACCCTGTTGACCGCAGCGTCAACTCCCGTCTTGACCAAAGGTGTGATCGAGGATATTGCTTCCTTCGAAGACATTTTCACAACTACCGCCAGGAGAGGAATCTGGTTCTTCGAAGCACTGGCTTCGATGTGGTATCGTTCTGTGCCTGGCCCACCTATCGCGGCGCCGACCCCCTCTGCCACATCCCCGCTGGGTTCTCCTTCGAACTTCAATGCCGCATCGACTGTGACCACGAGTCCAATAGGTCCTGACTCTTGAATCAGCTTCTCAACCGCAAGACCCGGTTTTCCGACGTTTCCCCCAGGACCCTTTGCTCGGACAACCCAGACTCGTCGACCTTCAAAGTCGACGTCGTAGACCATTGTGTCTTTGACTAGCTCGTTTCCTTGTCGTCCAGCCGTGATCTGACTTACGACCAGGGGTCCGACCCCGTCGCCTATGGGCTGAGCTTTCGCGAACGCATCTATGGCAGCACCGTACGCTTCGGCCTCCTCCATTATCATGGGAAGGGCCATCTGGAGCTGTGCGAGGGCCATTATTCCTCCAGTCTTTTTTGCGAGGAGGTAGAAGTGACGGACCAAGCGGAACATGCCGTCCAACCCAATTGAGATCTCTAGCTGGTTACTGAGAGTGTTCACGTCAGACTCAGTAGCGCTAGGAGCAATGGCCTTCACTTCCATCTTTAGATGATCATCGTAGGTATCAAGAACATGTTCCAGTTTCCCGACTATCCCAGAGGGATCGAGGCTCACGGGGGTAATGGTGAATGAGTTATTGAGTCGATCAATCTTGGTCTCGACAGTCTTCTTGTCCATCTGGAATCGGGATATCGAGTCGACAAATTTTTGGCGAGCAGCGGTTTTGCTCCTTTCCAGTTTTCCGAGGCTTCGTTTCACACTAACGAGCTGCCACTGCACCTGTAGACGTTGCCCGTAAAAGAAGATGAGAAAGAACGAGGCGAAGTAGACGAGGTTGACTATCTGACTTAGATCGATTAAGGCCATGCTACTATTCTACCCTTCCCTCGAGGCGGACACTGCTATAGGTGATTCCTTCAATCTCAGTAAAGCCTTTCGTTTTGAGTTTAGCCGTATGAAGCCCACCTCAACCTCCTCCTTGATGGCAAGCTTCGACAGCGACATCAGGATGTCCTTCATCTGTTTGACCGCGTGGGACCCGATCTGTATTATCACGTCGCCAACTCGCATTCCCGCCTCATAAGCCGGTCCTCGCGAGTCCACCTCGACCACCAAGACTCCAGAGTCCGCTGGGAGGTCGTATCTTCGCGCGATCGCCTGGTTCATGTTAGCACCTGAAATGCCAAGCCATGGACGAATGACTCGTCCCTTTTCGAGGATCTGTTGCACGACCCATTTCATCGTGTTGACGGGGATAGCGAAGCCTACTCCCTGGGCGAAAGGTATCATTGCTGTGTTCATTCCGATCACGTTTCCACCTATGTCCGCGAGGGGTCCACCGCTGTTTCCGGGATTGATGGCTGTATCTGTCTGGATGAGTCCTTCGAAGATGAAATCTGTGCCGGGCAGGGGCCGTCCCAGAGCGCTTACGACTCCCATGGAGACTGTTGGTCCTCCCTGGAGGCCAAGTGTATTGCCTATAGCTAGGGCTATTTGTCCAACCTTCAGTTTCTCCGAGTCACCCAAGCTTGCGGCCGGAAGGTTATCAGCCTGAACTTTGATTACAGCGATGTCGGTGGAGGCGTCTGACCCTACAACTTCGCCGAGGAACGTTCTACCGTCCTTCAGGTGAACCTGGACCCTGGTAGATTCATCGATGACGTGGTTGTTGGTGATGACGTACCCGCTGCGATCGATTATGAGTCCGGAGCCTTTTCCTTCAACTGGCACCAGACCGTAGCGGAAATCTCTAGTGACACGCACGCTGTCTATGCTGACAACGCTTTCGCTCAATCGCTCCACTGCCTCGGTAACCTGGTTCTCTAGCGCGGATAGTGTTGTTGTCATGTTTAGAGTCCCCAGCTTGTTTTTCCTACAGGCGTGATTCTCAGGTATATCTTGTCGTCTTTCTCTTTAGTCTCAACTAGTCCGGTGACCTCGATTCCACGGGGGATTAATCGGTTGGCTGATTCCAAGTCATCAACTAGGAGAGTGATCTTTTCTTCGTCCAGGTCTTGAAATCTCGGACTGTACTGTAGGTTCCAGCCGCTCAAGTATAGGTAGCGTCCGTCGAATTCGTAGATTACAGGGACGATGTGGGGTTGGGAGTCTTCGCAGACAAAGGCAATTCTAGCCAGGCTTCTCTCCATAAGGTACCTGAATTCTCTCTCGGTGAAGCCTCTGACACCGTCTTTATGTCGCATCATGTCTGAATACTCTAGGGGCTAGTCATGGTTATATACTTGGTAGTCCACGGAAACTAAGTGGGTATTAGTTAGTTGAGTAAGTCAACCCAGGTTAACCAAGACATAACGAAGGAGCAGTCAGACGAATGTAAGCTGCTCCATTCGGCCTGGAACGACCTTACAAAAGTCTGGACCCTTCCCGTGATCCACGCTCTAGGGCTCAAGGAGCCGGCAAGATTCAACGAGCTCAAGAGGAGGATACAAGGGATAAGCGCCACGAGCCTCGCTGAGAGGCTGAACGAGCTGGACCAGAGAAAGATCATCGAGCGAAAAGTCTACCCAGAGACTCCACCAAGGGTAGAGTACTCCCTTACCAAGAAGGGTATCGAGCTGCATGCTCTCCTCGGCGACCTCGCCGAATGGGTGAAAAAATGGGACAAGCAAGACATTGCCGGTGCGGAGAAAGTCAGAGAAGAAAAACTCCGCCCGCTGGCCCGAGTCAGCAAGTAGACTCTGTCAGTTAGTTGCCGAACAGCTTCTATTGGTTCTTCCGGCGCGTTTCTCAGTTCATGTCCAGTTAGGAGTGGCTGAGGTCCCACATTCCCAGTTCTTGTCTTGCCTTCATCGTCTTCATTAGATCTCCGCGAGTGACCATTCCAGCAATCTTGTCTCCATCCATAACGATCAGCCTTCCTACTCCATTCTTGGCCATGATTTGCAGAGCGTCGATGGCCGGGGTTGTGGGACTTACGGTGATTGTTCTTTCGAATGGAACCATTGCCTGGCTTACTCTTTCGAAATCTCTCTTGTCGCGGGGGATGGATCGGATGGAGGACATGGTGACAACTCCGAGCAGTTTTCCGTTTGAGATGACTGGGTAGCCTCCGTGGGGATGAACGAGGAAGTAGTCGGAGACTAGTTGTTGGACGGATGCATCTGGAGAGACGGATAGTAGCTCTCTTGTCATGATGTCTCCGACCCTGACGCCGGCCAGGGACTCGGTCAATCTGGTCTGTCTCAAGCTTGTCTCTGCGCCGGATCTGATGAACCAGCCAAGAAAGATGATCCATAATCCATTGACGAAATCACCGAAGACAACAAAGAACAGCCCGACGGCCATCATTAGTAGAGAGATGGCTTCGCTAACTCGTGTCGCGTTTGCGGTGGCGCTGAGGAGATTCTTCGATCGACCCCAGAGGCTTCCGCGGAGGACTCTGCCTCCATCCAAGGGGAATGCCGGGATCAGGTTGAAGGCGCCGAGTACTCCGTTGAGGAGTGCCGCGTAATAGAGCGTTGCGATAACGGATACTGGCCCGTTTACGATCTTCGTCAGAAACCAGAAGGTGCCGAGAACGATGGCAATCAGGAAGCTTGTGATTGGGCCTGCTGCTGCCATGCGAACTTCGAGAGCGGGATCCTTCGGCTCCTCACTCATCTCTGAGACTCCCCCAAAGAAGAACAGTGTGATCCTTTTGATCGGCAGGCCGTTTTTCTTGGCGATGTATGAGTGGGAGAGTTCGTGGAGGAAGACGGAGACGAAGAGGATGATGGCGGAGACGATTCCTATTGCCCAGTAGGTGGTCGCGCCTAGGCCAGGGTAGTGTTGGGGCATGTAGCCTTCGGCGAGTGACCAGGCGATTAGCAAGAGTACGAGCCAGAGGGTGTAGTGGATTCTGACAGGAATCCCAATTATTCTCCCTATGTTAAGCGACATTAGCCTCTAGTGCTCGCCTATCCGGATCCCTTTCTTAGGCTTGTCCTAGACTTGCTGGAGTAACCATTCTTGCGTCGCGAGGTGCTCTGTGCAAGACCCCCCCCTTTTGCTTGAGAAAATCTGCTGTCTGGCAGTGATTATGGGCGAGACAGGCGATTCAGGGCACAGACCAGGCTTGGATCGGATGGCGTTTTAACGAGTCGTCAAGAAGGATTTGCTAGGCAATTAAGGGGACGCCTTCCAGATTCGAGATCAGGGCGGATTATGGGCGATTTCCAGGAGTTGGGCTCGAGTGATCTTCGGAGGAGGGACTGATTATGACCCGTGCGTCCACTGCTTTGCAACCCTTCTCGAAGGCCAGTAGCGGGTTAACGTCCAGTTCCTGAACATCCTCTAGTTTCATTGAGAGTTGTGACAGTCGTTCAATGCATTCAACTATTGCTTCAACGTCGCGTGGCGGCTGGCCCCTGAAGCCCTCCAATATCTTGCCCCCGCGAATCTGTTTGATCATATAACTGGCGCCTAAGTTCTCTGATGGGCGCTAGGCGGAAGGAAACGTCTCGATAAGCTTCCACGTAAATCCCTCCTAGTCCGAACATGAGGAGTGGTCCGAACTTGGGGTCTCGATGGATTCCGATTATTGTTTCAGTGCCTCCGGTTACATAGTTCTGGAGCAGAACTCCTTCGATTCGGGCACCTGGAAAGTTAGTCTTGACATTCTTGAGAATCTCGTCAAAAGCCTCCCCAACATCCTTTTCGCTGTTTAGATCCAGCTTTACCGCGCCAATGTCGGTCTTGTGCACGACATCCGGTGAGACGATCTTCATCGCGACGGGTAGGCCGATCTTCTTGGCAAGAGCGACGGCTTGCTGTCTTGTTCTCGCGAACTCTGTCTTGATGGCAGGCAATCCATAAGCGCTTAACAGGCTCATCGCATCAGTCTGAGAGAGATTCGTCAGACCGACCTGTTTGGCACGCGCAAGGATTTTCCTGGCCTGGACCAGATCGACGTCAAAATGCTTCACCTCGGTCCTAGGCCTGTCTATCCATCGCTTGTACTCAGACATGGCAGCGAGTGCACGAACCGCTGACTCGGGAAAGGAATAGTTGGGAACACCATTAGATTCCAAGGCCCCTACGGCCGGCGTCACATCACCGAGACCAAGCAGGGAAGCCAGAATCGTCTTTCCGGATTTCGGACCGACAGAGGATATTGTCTCGGCCACCTTCTTGAGATCCACCATAGCCTGTGGAGTCAGGAGAACTAGACCACAATCCACATTGTCGTCATTCAAAGATCCCAGCGCGAGTTCGTATCGATCCGCCTGAGCATCACCAATGAGATCAATTGGATTATTGACGGAGGCCTCTTTCGGCAGACCCGATCGCAGCTTGTTCTTTGTAGCATCGGAGAACTGTGCGATTTGCAGTCCGTACCTTACACTGGCGTCTGTTGCCATAATACCAGGGCCTCTGCCGCTGGTCATGATCGCCACACGATTTCCCCTAGGCAGGGGTTGCTTTGCGAAAGCGCGAGCGTAGTCAAAGAGATCGATTACGGACTCGACTCGTATCACCCCTGATTGTTTCAAGATTGCATTGTATGCCTCATCGGACCCTGCGAGCGCGCCCGTGTGCGAGGACGCGGCTTTGGCTCCCTCAGGGGAAACGCCGGCCTTTACAGCGATGATAGGCTTCTCCTCGGTGACACGACTCACAGTGTCAACGAACTTCCGTCCATCGATTATGTCCTCAATGTACAGGAGAATGACCTTGGTCATCGGGTCAGTGCGAAGATACTCGAGAATATCGTTCTCGTTTACGTCGGCCTTGTTTCCCATACTGATGAACTTGGAAAATCCAATGCTCTCCCCGCTAGCATAGTCTAGGACCGCTTCTCCTAGAGCGCCGCTTTGAGAAGCGAAGGCAATCGATCCCTCCACCGGCATTCCCGAAGCAAAGGAGGCGTTGAGCCTCACACTCGGGTCGGCGTTAATTACCCCCAAGCAGCTGGGACCAATCATCCGCATCGAATACTTCTGCGCGATCGAGAAGATTTGGCGCTCAAGTTCTGCTCCGTCTGCGCCGACTTCCTTGAATCCGGCTGAGATAATGACAAGTCCCTTCACTCCTTTCCTCCCGGACTCTTCAACAACACTTGGGACTACGGGAGCGGGAACAATTACGACCGCTAGGTCAACTGTCTCTGGTAGATCGAGGACTGACGGGTATGCTCGGACGCCACTGATCGAATGCTCCTTGGGATTAACAGGATAAACCGTCCCAGTCTATTCGTTTAGGAGAATGTTGGAAAATGCCGCGCGTCCGACGCTACCTTGCACATTTGAAGCTCCAATGACAGGGATGGATTTCGGAGAGAATAACGGATCAAGATTCAGCGGATGTTGCATTCGCGAGACTCGACTCATCAGTTCGGAGACTAGGATTTTGCTTTAACCTGCTTGGTAGAGATTCTCCCAGCTAGTAATGCCGCAGGATAGAGAACCTCTTCTTCTTCCTGTGAATGTTTCTCAAGTGTCTCGGCAAACCGTACCGCGGTAAGATGCCCTTCTTCGGCTCCAACCTTCTTGAGCCTCTCCAACATCTTATACAGCTCCTTGTGTCCGTGCAACATGCCGGGGTACTCCTTCTCGAACTTCACGTAGATCGAGGAGGCTCGTCGGGCGGAAGCGTTGGTGAGTTTACCGTTGACGAGGTCTCGAAGAATTCCCAGTAGTGGCAGAGCGAGACTCTCTTCTCTGTCGATGTGACTCTTGAGATCCTTTGCGAGTTTCTCCGCTATGCTTCCCGTCTTTCCCGACAGGTTCTGGACTCCCATCAATAATTGCAAAATTTCCTGATGCTCTTTCTCCAGGGAGGCCGGAGCTGAAAGTGGCATGAACGGTCGTTGGGCTCCTGTTTTCTTACTTATTGGTATAGTACACTTTGAGGTACACGCAACTTCGTTTCTTGGAACTAGGCCCAGTCCATGCCGACCTTAAACCCGGAGGTGACGATTCCTAATCAGATCGTCATTCAACAGGTTGCGGATTCCTTCCCAGATCCGAGACTCAGAGAGAACCGGGGTAAGCTCATTTCGGAGTTCTTTGAGGCTTAGTGGATACATTGCTGACCGTTTCAGGAGAACAAGGTTTTCCCGCTCTATTGCAGAGTAACTGTCTCTACACGGGATAGGTTCCTCGACGACTTCCGTCGGCGGTTCCAGCAAGGTTGCCACTTTTCTCACCTCATTCTACGATGGAGTCGAAGGGGTTTTCTTGAGGGCACGTCTCCAGACAGCGACGAAACCAAGGCCTCCTGCGAAGGCTCCGACGATCGCTAGAGCGACGAACGGTGCAATGTATGATGGGTACCCACTTAGTACTTGTACGTGGACTTGACCAAGTACTTGTCCGATGCTCCAGGTCGGGTTCTGTGCTTCCAGAGTAATGGTCAATGCTCCTCCTCTGTAGCCGCCGTTCATCATGAGCCAAGTTGCTCCGACGACCCCGACATTCATCAGAACGAGATGAAGCCAGGCGAGAGCGTTCGGCCACCCCCTGTACGGCGCACGGAGATTAACTTCTAGGTGTTGGTAGAACAAGGCTGTTACAGCAGCCGCCAAAGGACCGAGCATGATGTAGCCGAGATAGCCAACAGTAAGCCATGTTCCAGCGCTTCCACCCGCGACGATTCTTGCCGGACCTGGGCTTCCGTAGACCGCGTCATAGAGAAGATACGACGTTACCCCGGCGGCGAGAGCGCCTTGCACGATTGCAGCAATGATGAATCTGTTAGCCCACCTGCTTGTCGGCGAAACAGAGATCTGCCACTTCGTGTCGTCTGTAGATCCTAGTTTGCCGGATTGAGCAGTTCGAATGTCCGCATGCGACTTTCCGAGTTCATTGTTGGTTTTGTTGACTTTTTCCATTTTTGTCACTGACACTTCTATCGTCTGCATTCCATTTAGGAAAGGCGTCCACAATGTGCAGAGGATGTGCTGATTGTATCGCAATGAGATACGTCAGCGTCCGAGACCCCGGGAAACCATCTTGTCCAAGTTAAGCTCCGAATCCGTGAAATGCAAAGTGCACATTTCGACATCATTGTGGACCTGCTCCTCAAATGTCCCCGCCGCAATGATGTCTCAAGGGATATCCTTCGAATATTACATCAGCAGATTCCGACACTTCAAGCGGGGCCTGAACAGTTCCTTCTGCTCCAACTCAACGGGCAAGGGGAATCATCGATATCTCACGGATCACGCTTGCCGATGTTCCTCTTGCATTAGAAGAGAAACTTCGAAAATCCAAGGGGGTTTTCTCCGTTCAACTCAACGCTTTCTCGAAAAAACTCACAGTCGAGTTTGATCCCTCAATCATCACTCTCGACAAGATTAGGAAGACCGTCACAGGTCCACCCTGAACGAGAACCTGTTGGTAAAATCAACGCGAACGGATCACCAAATCAATGTGAGACAGCACATCACTGGCCAGAACGCTCTCCCCAAACCAAGCACCTGCCAGCTCTCCAGCCTTCCCGACAATGAATGCAGCTACCTTGGCTGCGTCGAAGGAGGTCCGGCCTCTGGCGAGATGCGAGCCAGCGACCCCCGCGAGCAGATCACCATAGCCCCCTTTTGTCAAGTAAGGAGAGCCGGCTGTGTCAAGATGAATTTTCTCCCCATCTGAGATGAAGTCGATGGCACCTTTCACGATAACTGTTGCATTGTATTTTTTTGCGAGGCTTCGGACGGCAGTTCTCTTCGCATCGACGGTTTCAGGCCAAGGGCTATTTGAAAGAACCTGGTATTCACCCACGTTGGGTGTCAAGAGTGCTTGTTTTCCCTTGATCGTATCTGGAGTGGTGGCAATGGCGTGAAGAGCTTCGGCGTCTAGAACCATTGGGGTCTTGCACCGCTTTACTATGTCCAGGAGCGCCCGGTGCGACTTAGGCGTCCTTGTAACTCCGCATCCCATGACCAGCGAATCAGCATTCTCGAGCAATTCAATCGCTATGTTCGGGTCCGGGAAGGGCGAATCGCATGGCACCGTTATGAGATCAGGGGAATATCCTGCTACAATGTCTGCAGCTCGTCTAGGTGCCACGACGATGGCAAGATCTGCCCCCGCGCGTAAGGCCGCCAGTGCGTTGAAGGCCAAACAGCCAGCGTAGCGATCACTGCCTCCACAGATCACTACACGGCCGAAGTCACCTTTGCGAACGTTGTTTGATCGGGAAGGATAGAATTCCCGTAGGTTCACCGCTTTCTTGAGCTGGTTATCCGGGTCCTGCTTCACGCGACGGTTTCTTCTGCTTGGGGGCATTGGGAGGAATCTGGTCTGAATCGGTATGGGAAGATAGAATTTAGGTTATGTTCCCGGTCTAGCGACGATACCGTCTGCTAGAATCTAGCAGCTGCAGTTTCCGCCCTGGATCGAAACCGACGTCGGGATAGGCTGTCTCGAGGTTTGGTCATGAGCCTCTTGATTTTTGACCCTATGTTTTCGAAGACCTCTTCGATAGACCAACCTTCCTCAATGAACTCGACTTGGTGCTTGGGCATTCTGATAAGTACGTGAACCTCGAAATGCTTCCTCTCCTTCCCTTTGGCGAATGCCCTGACGGTCGCTCGGGCCTCAGCGATGTCAGGGTAGACATGGCTGAGAGACTCGATTGACTTTCGGAATCTCGTTTCTGCTAGCGAAGACTCAAGATCCTGACCTTCAAGGCCCACGATATAGACCGGTAATAGAGTCGATACCTCGGGTGTTTGACCCATGACGATCGCTCACCTCACTACGAGAACGGGACAGTGAGCGTGTGTGACGACACCGCTTGATACGCTTCCGAGGAGCATTTTCTTGAAACCGCCCATTCCCCTCGTCCCCATGACGATCAAATCGATCTTCTCCGCGACCGCGTATTCGGTTATTGTTTGAACCACAGAGCCAATAGTCTCGCTGGTTTTAGGCTTCGCCTTCACGCTTTTTCTCTCGGCTATTGAAACAGTCTGCCCGACAACCTCCAATGCGGCCTTCCTTGCATACGCTTCGTACTCCTGAATGGCCTCGCCAGATGGAGATGGAGCCGAGGGAAACATGGTCATGCAATCCGGGTAGCCCCGAATTGCGTACAGTACGTCAAGTTGGGCGTTGAACTTCTCCGCCAGATTCACTGCGACCTCGGATGCTCTTCGGGAGCCCTCGGATCCATCCACCGCGACTAGTATCCTCTGAAATCGAAGGGGTGAATCCGTTTTCGAACTCTGTTTTCCTATCGTGGTCATTGCCAAATTGGTTTCTTCTTTGGAGAGATAACTCCTCGCTTTCTATTTAGACGGACCGTCCACACTCATGATCTCGAGTGCCACTTGTATCTCCTCGAGAAATGCCGTCGGAGCGTCTGCCTTCTGTGGCTGGCCGGTCCATTGAGATGGAGGCACTGTCCGACAGAGGCAGCAGGACCGGCAACACCCGCAGTGATTACAGAGACCTTCTCCGACGATCAGTTCGCGCTGACACGCGGGGCATCTTACTACGGTCTGAAGCTCACCTCTCGGCATTGACCTGCTCACCGAAGGTACCTTAGTGTCTCGTAGCCCTTAAGGTGCAAGTACACATTGCAATCTTTCGCTTTCCCAAAGAAAAAGAGAAGCGGTCTCGGGGCTCATGGGGCTCCATGGCTCGAAGAATGGGTGCTGTAAACAGGATCTGCGCTTGACCTAGGAATTAGAAAGGGCAGCTTGAGCGGGAAGGAGATTATTTTTGGTTCGTCC
>Ga0209376_1002780_pt1 | contig 16376 bp, 14 predicted proteins | sample GraSoiAngelo_134_FD_185891 | JGI IMG/M metagenome (GOLD analysis project Ga0209376, IMG submission 185891) | Grasslands soil microbial communities from the Angelo Coastal Reserve, California, USA - 14_0929_05_30cm (SPAdes) (version 2) | ecosystem: Environmental > Terrestrial > Soil > Grasslands ... | reverse complement strand
CGTCTAAGCAGGGCCTCGCCCTCCCGGAGGCGCTTGACTTGGGCCGCCGGGGGCGCGATCGTGGCGCCGGGCGGGGGGCGGGGGCACGGGGTGGCGACGGCGAAAGGGCGTTTGGAGTTCTTACGCGCTCGCCAAGGCCGTCAGTAAACTTGGATGCGCGCGCCTCGCCGTCTTGTGTCGCGCGGATGATCTCCCCGGCCCGGAGTGGAAAGAATTCGATATTCGACGTGTGCCCATGATCCCCTACACGCAGCTGTCCCGGTTGCTGGCCGCCGCCGACGTGATCGCAATTCCGCAGTTGGATACCGAAGCCGGCCGTTATCAAATGCCAATGAAAGTCTATGACTGCATGACTATGGCCAAGCCGATCGTCGCCAGCGCAGTGACGGACCTGCCGCTCGTGCTTGAAGGTTGCGGCCGCGTGGTGCCGCCTAGCGACGTCCATCTGGTGCGCGGGGCGCTGCGCGACATGTTGAAAAATCCGGAGGAAGCCGCGAAACTGGGGGAGCGGGCACGAGCACGATGCTTGTCAGAATTCACCATGGAGCGAGTCTCGGAGTCACTGCGTCTCGTGGTTGAAGGGGTTGCGAAAGGAAGAGAGGAACCTGCTTGAATGCGTTTGGCCGCGCCGATGGCACACGCCTTCAAATCGTCGAAGGTTTTCGCCAGCGCATACTTTCCTATCGCGCCTCGGTAACACCGAACGAAGACTGGACCGGCGCGGACTACAAAGGGGCAGCAGCAAAGAAGCAGCGACGCTTCAGGCGCCTGCTGGCAGAGGCTCAGCGGTGGCTCCCCTCCCTTGTAAAGACTACTGTGCTGGACGTTGGATGTGGCGATGGAGCAAATTGCCTGCAACTGGCCCTGGAACCAGTACGCGAGGTCATCGGTATCGATTTGGTGCTGCCGCTCAACTCCGCTGATGCCAAAGGGGAACAGACGCGTGCCCTTGCCCGCGAAATCCTGGAGGGCCGACCTTTTCCGAAAAGCGTTAAGTTCCAGGAAATGGATGCCACGGCCATGTCCTTTACTGATGCGACGTTTGATTGGGTCATCTCCCGCTCGGCAATGGAACACATCGCGCCTGCCGAGGAGGTATTAGGCGAAATAGCACGGGTCACCAAACCCGGCGGGCTGATTTATCTCGGTATCGATCCATTCTATTGGGTGCGGGGTTGTCACAAGCGTGGCGTTGTCGATATCCCGTTCGCACACGCTCGCATGAATCTCGACGATTATGCGCGCTTCGTTGAGGTGCATGAAGACTCGGCTGCCGCCGCGAAACGCCGCCGCCGGCTTGAAACACTCAACCGATTCACCGTCCAGCAGTGGCGCACCAAAATTGAAACCATGCCTTGCGAAATCCTGTCGTGGGAAAACCGGAACTCCGAGGTTGGACAGAGCGTTCTGGCGGAGCACCCGGATATTCCTGAATCAGTGCTGCCCGGCGTCTCCACCACTGACTTGCTCTGCGAGCGGCTGGAAGTTTGGCTCCGGCGACGATGAACTCACCCTTGTTCGCGTCGGACATGTCGGACCCGGCGTTCGACTTTCTTGGCGCTGCTCTGAATCCGGAGACGGCCTCAGCAATTTTATCAAGAGGCCTTGGCCGCCGAGTTGAAGTGATCGATTTCCACATGACCCGTCACAAAGTTGGCCGCCGCTGTCTCATCGAGTACGACATCCGTGAAGCAGATGGGCGGACGGCATCGGTGGTGGGGAAAGCCCGAGTCAAGGGAACAAACACAACCGCGTTCGATTTGTTGCACGAACTCTGGAATCAGGGTTTCAACGACGCCGCTCAGGACGCCATCCACGTACCGCAGCCCCTGGGCCTTATCCCGGCGCTCCGGATGACTGGAGAAGCGTGTACCGGACGAAAGTCCAGGAACTCGATGTTGTAACGATCACATCGCAGGCTAATGAGACCGTAGGGCTGCCAGGTTCATGCTGCAGTCCGTTGTCCCTTCTTTCATCCCGACCTATCGTTGGGCCGCTCGATTAGGCCTGCGGCGCTCGCGTGAGTTCAGCAAGCAGTCCAGCATCGATCTTGTCTTTGACCGTCCGCCGGTCGAGCCCGAGCTTCCTCCCGGTCTCCTGACAGCTCCCAGTCTCGGCGTAGACCAGCGTGCAGTAGCGCCGCCATACCTCTTCGGCGCTCAGCGTGCCGGCGAGAATCTCGTCGGCGACCCGCTGTCGTCCCGACGCGCTCGCTGTGTGTGGCGGCCGGTACTCGCCACGGATCATCACGTTGCGCACGCACCGCTCGAGCTCACGGACGTTGCCGGGCCAGCGGTAGCTGTCGCCGAGGTGCCAACTACAACAGGCGCTTCCAGAGCATCGGAAGCGCCCGCTGATTTTTGATCAGCTGGGGGAAACGATTTGACCCCGCGAAGATTGCGTCGACCACGGTGACAAAGCCTCGCAAAAGCCGTGATGCGTTGGCCGGGTTTCAGGCGATTCCCGTCTCGGGATCTGGACCCGGTGGATGTAGAGGGCGACACACGATGGAGCGCCGTTGAAAGAGGTAGCGTTTAGAAACGTAGTGCGGTAGCGTTCCCGCGCGGCCACGGACGCAGCCCCGGATTCCAGGATGGCGGGGAGAATCTTGCGTATCCGACGGGCACGTCGGGCCTGCGCAGAACCGGGAAGTTCCAAAAAGGGCGCCAGGAAGGGCACCGCGCAGTCACTCGAACACAGGAGGTCTGTCCATGAACCTCACAAGGGGTTCGCTTTCACTGGTGATCGGGCTCGCTCTCCTTTTCGCTGGCCCTTCCACCGCCCCGGCAATCGTTCAGCCACCGGACGTCAACCCTGCGGACTTCACCCCCTCCCAGGCAATCGACAACCAGTACTTCCCGCTCCCCTTGGGAAGGTTGTTCGTCTACGAAGGCACCAAAGAGGGGGTTTCCACCCACGACGAGGTCTGCGTCACTAGCCAGACGAAGCTGATCGAGGGCGTCCAGATCACGGTGGTTCACCACCGTGCCTTCGCGGGCAGTCCGCTGGTCTTGGTCGAAGACACGAAAGACTGGTTCGCGCAGGACGTCCGCGGCAACGTCTGGTACTTCGGGGAAGATACGATCGAACTCCCGGGCGGCAGCACGGAAGGCTCGTGGAAGGCGGGAGTGGAGGATGCGGACGCGGGCTTCATCATGCTCGCGGATCCGCAAGTGGGAGATCGGTACTACCAGGAGTTTGCCCGCAACGTGGCGGAGGACCAGGCGAAGGTGCTCAGCCGGGATGAATCGGTGACCGTCCAAGGCGTGACCTACAACGACGTCCTCCTGACCCAGGAGACGAGCCGGCTCGATCCGGGCGTGGTGGAGTACAAGTACTACGCCCCGGACGTCGGATTCATCCTGGGGGTGACGGTCAAACGCGGCGACGAACGCACGGAGCTGGTCAGTATCGGGACCTGCTCCGAGTAGAACACCGGTCCGCCAGCACTGGCCCAGCTTCGTCGAGCGAGACGAGGAGCATAGGAGACAAAAGCGCCCCGGCCCAGGCCGGGGCGCTGGCCTTCGCTAACCGTGCTGGTCCCCATCGTAGATGGAGTGCTTCCTGTTTTCGGAGCCCTCCGCTTCGGTACCGGGTGAACCCTCAGGTGTTCAGCGTCGTCCGGTAGTAGATATCCTCGAGCCGCAGCGGCCGTCGGAGCAGCCCTTGCTCCATCGAGCCCCGGATCGCGCGCTCGACCGTCTTGCCCATGGCGCGGACGCCGATGGGATACGGATCGTCTCCGAAGATCGCGGCCTGCTCCGCGAAGTCCTTGCCCGGAAAGAACAGGTACGCCGACTGGGCTCGCCAGGCGCGCTCGTAGGCCAATTCCTTGGATCGCTGGAAGGCCTTGTAGAGCTCTAGCGCCACCCACGGATGTTCCTTGAGAATGCGGTTCTGCACGATCACGTGGTGGTTGGCCTGGAAGCATCCGGTCTTTCGATAGAACTCGTAGACGACCCCCTTGCCATCGTCGTCCAGCAGCTTCTTGAGGCGAGGGTTGCCGTCGATCGGCGTACCGCCCCAGCGGTCGACGACCGTCGTGTCGCCGGCGGTGACACGAGCCTGTGGTCGGATGGCCGTGCACGCGTCGATCTCGCCGCGATCGAGCATCACGTCCAGCGTTTGATCCACGGTGAGCCAGTGATGGGTGACACCCGCCGGTCCGTTGTTGTGCAGGCCGAGCGCGCCCCCGTGGCTCAGCGATTTCGTTCGCCCGTTGTACCAGACGTTGTCCTTGGCCTCGACGCCGTGGAGATCCTTCAGCGTGATCCGGAACCACAGCGCGGCGGTCATGTCGTAGTCGGGGACTCCGATTCGCTTGCCCCTGAGGTCTGCGAGACTCGTGACGCCGGACGCCGTGTTGACGTAGAGCGTGTGCCAATGGTGGCCCCGGCTCAAGAAGACCGGCAGGGCCGACCAGTCCCATTTCTTCCCATCCGTCCTCTCCCGGGCCAGCAGCGTCTCCGAGATGGACATCTCCGAGACGTCGAACTCGTCATAGGTGAGGTTTCGCTGGAAGAGATTGCTCGGATCGAGCGTGATGCAGTCGAGCTCGATGCCCTGCGGCTTCACGAGTCCATCCTTCAAAGGCTGGACGCGCGGATTGTCGGAGAAGGCCAACGTCAATCTGAGCGGCATGACGTCACTCTCCGTCGGCGAGAGTCTGCCAGCCCGTATGCGAGATGTCGAAGACCACCTCATCGGGGCCGGCCCACTTCATTTCAAAGTTGCGGTGGCGTCCGGGAGCCATGTCGATGTCCAGACCGGCCTTCTGGGTGAGCCGCTTGGCTTGGACGGCCTCCAGCTTTTGACAGGCATCGTCGAGATTTTCCACCTCGAAGCCGAAGTGGTGGATGCCGTTGTAGTTGGGCCCGTTGGCTCCCACGTCGGCGTCTTTCTCCGTCTTCCAGTTCAGAATCGCCAGGTTGATGTAGCCGTCGGTCAGGAATACCGCGCCGCTCGGGCTGCGGCGGATCTCCTTCAGTCCGAGGCCTTCCTTGTAAAACGCCGCGACCGCGTCGGGGTTCTTCGTGGTCAGCGCGATGTGCCTGATCCTCGCCATGACGTTCCCTCCTGTTCGGCTCATCGGGACTGCGTGACCGTGTCGATGAGCGCCGGTCTCCTCTTTTCCTTCACGACCGTCAGGCCTCTGGCCAGCGCCGGACGAATCTCTTCGGGGTCGAGGATGGGTCCTTCGCCGTAAATGCCGAAGCTCTTCGCCAGCGTGGCGAAATCGGTGGCGGGTCCCTCCAGGCTGACTCCGACTCCAACGTTGTCCAGGGGGCGCTGCCGCATCTTGGTGACCGCGAGCTGGTGTCCGACGTCCTGGTAGTACGACCTGTTGTTGAACATCACTATCAGCATCGGAATCTGGTGATGCGCAGCGGTCCAGAGAGACCCGGGGGTGTACAGGAGATCGCCGTCGTTCTGGATGCTGACGCAGACCTTGCCCGTTCCCCTGAACGCCAGCGCGACACCCATCGCCACGCCCATTCCCGTCCCCGTTCCACCACCGCCGGCGATGTATCGCGCTCCGTCCCGCACCTCCCAGAGTCTGCGCTCCCAGCCGCTCAGCGATCCGTGCGCCAGGACCCAGTCCTGGTCGCGGATCGTCTCCCAGATCTCGGCAGACAGCCGGGCGGTCGCGATGGGCTTCTGCGACCACCAGCGTTCCTTCAGGTCCTTCTGGACACGGGTGGCGACCGCCGTGTGGATCTCCCGAGCTTTGGCGGCTCTCTCGGCGACCCGGCGTTGCAGATCGCCGTCCAGTGCGCTCTGGCACAGACGAGCGAGCTCCCGCAGCACCGGAGGTCCGCTCCCGAGAATGGCGATATCCGCGGGCACGAGCCGACCGTGACTGCTGGTCCAGCTCTTGATCCCATACTCTTGCAGACCGACACGAACGAGCTTGGTCCCCTCCCGGATGATGCTCTGGTGGCGCCGACTGAACCCGGCGAGCACCCGCGGCAGGCCCGAAGGCACGATGCCGGCTTCCGGCTCCGGCCGCGTCAGCGCAGCGTCGATGTCTTTGACGCCGACGGTCAGGACCAGGTCGGCTTCCTTCAGCACCTCGGCGCTGGCCCCGCTGACGTTCAGCGGGTGAAGATTCGAGAGATTGAAGGAGGCGCCCTGCTCGATCACCGGAATCCCGAGAAGCTCGCTCAGCGACTGCAGCGCTTCCCCTCCGCCCGGCGTCCGTCCCAATCCCTCGACCATCAGAACCGGCCAGCGCGCCTCGCGAAGCGCCTTTGCCGCGTCCGCGATCGCCTCGGGATCGCCCGAGGGTGGGGCGGCGGGACGGTAGCGGCTCGGATCTGGAATGGCAAAGCCGTCGGGGAGTCGGCTCTCCTGCAGCTCGACGTCGAGGCAGAGGTAGACCGGGCCGCGCGGCTCGGTCATCGCGATCTGGTAGGCGCGGAGAATGGATTCGGCGACGCTGAGCGCCCCCTGGGGCTGGTCGTCCCACTTCACGTAGTCTCTGACGATCTGCCCCTGGACTTGCGCGGTGTGGATCCAGTCGATCCACGGGCGCCGGTGCGTCGAGTCCATCGGTCCGGTGCCGCCGATGATGATCATCGGGACGTTGTCGAGCCAGGCTTCGTAGATCGCCTTGCTCGCGTGCTGCAGGCCGACGATGTTGTGGACCAGCGTGGCCTGAGGCCTCCCCGTGGCCAGGTAATAGCCCTCCGCCATGGCGACGGCGATCTCTTCGTGGCTGCAGGTGATGACCTCGGGCGCGACGTTACCAGCGTAGGTCACCAGGGATTCGTGCATCCCACGGGTGGTCGCGCCCGGGTTCAAGGTGACGTATTCGACGCCGAGCCGGTTGAGCAGGTAGACGACCAGGTCCGACACGTACTCGGGTTTTCCAGGGCTCATCGTGTCTCGGCCTTCTCGCGCACGCGCTCAGCTGCGGTGGCGGAGCTTGGGGTCCAGGGCATCCCGAATCGAATCGCCGAAGAGGTTGAAGCCGAACACCGCCAGGCTGATCGCGAGACCGGGGAAGACGGCGAGCCACGCCGCCTTCTCGGCATACGAGAGCGCGCTCCCGGAGAGCATCAATCCCCACGACGGCGTGGGCTCGGCGGTCCCCAGCCCCAGGAAGCTCAACGAGGCTTCCACGAGGATGGCGTTCCCGAACTGGGCCGTCAGCATGATCAAGTACGGCGCCATGACGTTGGGAATGATATGGCGCAGGATCACCCACAGATGCGAGCCACCCACGGCGCGGGCCGCTTCGACGTACATGTTCTCTTTGATGCTCATGGCGTTGGAGCGGACGATGCGAGCGGTGCGGGGAATGATGGGAATGGCGATGGCCAGGATCACGTTGGGAATCGAACGCCCCAGGACGGTGACGATCGCCAGCGCGAGGATCAGCAACGGGAACGCCAGCATCACATCGATGAGGCGCTGCAGGTAGAGGTCCACCCTGCCACCGAGATAGGCGCTGACCACGCCCAGGAGGGCCCCGGCGGTCGCGCCGACGAAGGCGGCGAGCAGACCGATGAACAGCGCGACGCGTGCGCCGTAGACAATGCGGGTGAACACGTCCCGGCCGAACTCATCGGTGCCGAACCAGTAGCTCAGGCTCGGAGCGGTGAACTGTACGCGCTGATTGACGGTGTAAGGATCGTAGGGGGTGAGGACGTCGGCAAAGATGGCGGTGAGCACCATCAACAGAATGATGACGCCACCGGCGGCTCCCAGGGGCTTCGTCACGATGAACTTGCGGATCGCGGGCCAGGCGCGCGTGCCGGCCCAGCGTCTACCCGCCGTCACGGCCGTGAGTTGCGGGGTCGTGAGGGACATCGGCCCCTCGCGCATCACCTGGGCCATCTCTACCTCCCTCGCCTAGCGCTGACCGGCCCTGTGGGCGCCGTAGCTGATGCGGGGGTCGAGCCAGGCATAGAGTAGATCGACGATCAGATTGACGAAGATGATGATGAAGGCGGTCATCAACACCATCGTCTGCACCACCGGGATATCCCGACGCAGGATGGCGTCGACGATGAAGCGGCCAAGTCCGTTCAGGGTAAAGACGGTCTCTGTGACCACCAGACCGCCCATCAGGAAGGCCAGCTCTGCTCCGATGATGGTGATCACTGGCAGCATGGCGTTCTTCAGGGTGTGCTTGACCACCACGAGGAACTCGCGCAAGCCCTTCGCCCAGGCGGTGCGAATATAGTCCTCCCGCATGACCTCGAGCACCGCCGAGCGCGTCAGGCGCGTGCTCACCGCGGCATTGCGGTAGCCCACGGTGACGATGGGCCAGAACAGCTGCTTGATGTTCTCCCACGGGTCCTCCCAGATGGGGACGAACACCAGCGGCGGGCTCCACTCGAAATAGATGACGAGGAAGAGAATCAATAATATTCCGGTCCAGAAGTTCGGGATCGCCAGGCCGCCGATGCTGATGACGCGAACGATATAGTCCACCCAGGTGTCCTGACGGATGGCCGCCAGCGTGCCCAGCGGGATCGCGATCAGCGTGGAGACCAGCGTCGCGAAGACGGCAACCTCGAGGGTCAGAGGGAAACGGATCCGCAGCTCCTCGATCACTGGTGCCCCGGTCCATAGCGAGTTGCCGAAGTCCAGGCGAACGATGCCCCAGACCCAGGAGAAGAACTGCACGTAGAGCGGGCGGTCGAGCCCCAGTTTGTGTCGCACCTTCGCGAGTTCGGACAGGTTGACGTCGCCGCCTTGCTCACCAGCGCCCAGGATCAACAGGGCGATATCCCCGGGGACGACGTGCATGAGCAGGAAGACCACCAGGGCCACCCCGAGCAGGGTGGGGACCATCAGGAGGACCCGCTTGAGGATGTATCGCCGCATGACGATTGCCGTTTACTTGGCCGCTAGCCACGCATCCTCGAAGCGTCGGTTGTTCCAGTGGCTGGGCATGGGCTCGTAGTTCCGCAAGCGGGCCGTACGCACCTCGAGACGAGTCGTCCACAGCCCCTCGATCCGCCAGGCCTTCGTCAGGATGCGTTTGATCATCTCCTTCACCAGCTGGATGCGCTTCGCTTCGTTCATCTCCTTCGACTGCAGCGAGAAGAGGTCATCCAGCACGGGATCGCTCATGCGGCCCCAGTTCTCCGGCTGCCCGGTGACGAATTTGTCCAGCATCTCATCGGGGTCTCCCACCGTCGTGGAGCCGTAGGGGTCGATGAGGAGCTCGAAATCCCTGTTCAGCCGACTCTGACTCCAGGTGGCCGTCTCCTCCACCCTGTGCTCGGCGTCCACCCCGATCTTCTTCCACACCGAGATCAGGTAGACCGCCAGATCGACGTACGGCATCTTGATGTTCCGATTGGTCAGTACCGTCTTGAAGCCATTGGGATAGCCGGCCTCCGCGAGCAAGCGCTTAGCCTCACGCAGATTGGCGGCATGGTCCCGGCCGAAGCCAGGGAGCTTTTCAAGTTCCGCCTGGCTCAACGCCCACTGGCTCTCCGGGTGCATGACGCCGCCGATCAATTCCAGGTTGGTGATCGAGGAAAGCGTCTTGACCGCATCGTAGCGATCGATGGCCAGGGTCAGGGCCTTGCGCACCCGTTCGTCGTCGAAGGGCTTCTTGCCCGCATTGACCGTGACGCCGAAAGAGCCGATGCTCTGGATCCTGGCCGCCACGACCTTGTCGCCCAGCTGCTGCTTGATGGCGTGGACATCCACCGGGGGGAGAAAGCGCAATTCCGTGTCGACGCGACCCGATCGCAGGGCGGTGGTCCGGGCCGAGGTGTCCGTGATGATGAAGTACGTGAGCCCATCGAGGTAGGGCAGCCCCTTCTTCCAGTAGTCGGGGTTGCGCTCCAGCTCGACGTAGGAACCCCGCACGTAGTTCTTCAGCTTGAAGGGCCCGCTCCCGACGGCGCGGGTCTTGAAGTAGTGGGGATCCGTGTCCAGATGCTTTTTCGGATAGATGAAGTTGGCCGGGTGGGCCAGGCTCGTCATGAACGCCGGCGAGGGATGGTACAGCCGGAAGACCACGGTGACGCGGTCGGGGGCCTCGACACTCTTGATCATCTGATAGTTTCCGCGCCGTGGGCTGATCACGCCCGCCGAGGGAAAGACCACCTTGTCCCAGCTGGCCTTGACGTCCGCCGAGGTCAGCTCACTGCCATCGTGGAACTTGATCCCCTCATGCAGCGTGAACGTGTGGGTGAGGTGATCGCTCGAGACCTTCCAGGACTTCGCCACGTCCCCGACGATCTTGGGATAGTTGTGGGGGTCCAAAACAAGCAGGTTGTTGTAGACGGCGCTCATCGGCTGGGTCACCGCGAAGGTTTGCTCCTGGTGCGCGTCCAGGCTGGGGGGGTCCGCGGCCAGCGCCACCCGCAAGACCCCTCCCCGACGAGGCTGCTCCTGAGCCATGGCCACCGGCGCGGTCCAGAGGCCCACGAGCGTCACGACCGTCAGGAGAATCACGCCCACCGTGAGTCTTCGCATCGCCGGTTCTCCTTTCGCCAGGGAGGACCTAGAGTTCCCTTCCTCGATCGAGCGATGGGATCACGAATCCGCTGAAGAGGGCGCCAGCGCACCGCGGAGGGACCTTCGAAAACAACATCTGATCGCATCGGACACCTCTAGCGATCAGCCGCCGATGCGTGGAGATACTCTGCCCTTGGTGGGCGCGATGGTCTAGCGCCCGCCGCCCCTTGTCAAGGGCATAAAAAGCCGTCCCCGTGCGCTAGGCGAACCCGCCGAAGACGGCCCGACGCAGCTCTTTCCAGAAGCAGTCGACGTCCTTGAACCCGACGGCCTTCAACGCCACGAGGTGCTGATCCAGGGTGGCCGGAAAGGGACCGCCGCTCGCAGTAGCCGGAGATGCGTGCTGCACCATTGCCGCGAGATCCTCGGCCGAGGCGCCTTCGCGGCGGCGTCGCGCGGTCGCCACGCCGTCGTACCGTTCGAGCAGCGTGGCGGTCGGGGCGTTGATCAAGTCGGCGTTCAGAAAGACCCCGCCCGGCTTCAAATGCCCGTGGATCTCGCCGTAGATCTCGCGGATGCGCTTGAAGTCACGCAGGTTGTGCAGACAGCTGGACGAAACGGCGGCATCGAACGGACCGAACTGCTCGGGCAGCCAGTTCACCTCGAAGAGATCGGACCGATGCAGCTTGAAGCGCCCCCCGTACCTCGCGACGAGGTGACGTGCACGATTCAGCATCGGCTCGGAGCCATCCTGCGCGACGCACGTCGCGTGAGGATACCGGTCGAGGATGAACGTGCTCACCGGCCCGTAGCCGGCACCGACATCCAGGATGGTGACGGTTGCATCGTTCGAGAAGGGGAAGAGGTCGCAGATCAGCTGAAACCGCTCGGCTCGGCTCGGGTCCTCGGCCTGCTGCCGTCGCACCCACTCGTCGACGTACGTCTCCGAGGCCCAATCGTGGTGGTCGCGCCGCGGCCCATCGCCTCCAGTGCGGCTTCCCCGAGGCATCCTCATCGTCACGCCCCCCGCCGGCCCGAATCGTGAGGTAACCGTAGCGCCAACGCAACGAGGGGGCAAGAACGGGCTGGTTCCCGGCGCGCGCTCAGTGCCCGGGCAGATAGCCACCCAGCACGGTGCGCGGCCATTTCGACTGCGCGAGTAGATAGTCCCGCGACTGCGCGGAGCGGGTGCGAAGCTGATCGAGGTCCGCGCCGACGAGCTGGCCCTGCCACTTCTTCACGCGGCCGCCCACGAACACGGTGTCGACGTTGCTGGTGTCCATACCAAGCACGATCGCGCCGTAGGCGTGGTTGAGCGGCGTCACGTTGATGGCGTTCGCCGTCAAGAGAATGACGTCGGCCTCCTTGCCCGGCGTGAGCGATCCGGTGCGCTTGTCGAGCCAGTTCGCTCGCGCCCCGCCCGCCGTCGCGACGTGCACGATGTCCTTCACGGTCAGGAGCGGCGGAACGTTCGACTCCTTGGCGCGCTCGCGCGTGAAGATCTGCATGCGCTGCAGGAAGAAGTTCGTGCGCATCTGCGTGAAGAAATCGGAGGGGATCTCGGTCTCGACGTCGTTGCTGAGCGACCAGGGGATCTTGTGGTCGAGGGCCTGCTGGATCGGCGGGATGCCGTGCCCCATCTCCATCTCGATCGGCGTGGCCAGCGACAGGCTACCGCCGGAGCTCGCGATCAGCTTCCACTCCTCGGCGGTCAGGTGGCAGCAGTGGATGTACGTGACGTCCGGACCCATGAGCTTGGCCAGCGGGAGCAGCAGGCCGCTGCCGTTGTCGTGCAAGGTGATGGGCGCGCCGACCTCACGCGCCACCTCCCAGTGCTTGGGATCGAACGCCGTCGCCAGGGCGAGCGTCAGCAGCTGGTCGTCGGTGTTGAAGTACTGCTTGCGCAGGCGCCGGATATCTTGAGGGTACTGGTTCCTCGGCCCCGCCGCGCCGGTGCCGTAGCCGTACACCGCGCGAATGCCGGATTCACGCAGCCCCTGCACCGCGGCGTCGGAGTGCTCCGGTGAATTGGAGATGTGCGACCAGTCGAGCAAGGTGGTGATGCCCGCGTTGATCGCGCCCCAGGCGCTGAGCAAGTCGCCGACGTACACGTCCTCGGGGCGGTACGCGTTGCGCGCCGAGGCGCCGATGTCGCGGAAGTAGTCGGGATCCAGGCGACCGTTGGGCAGGATGTTGCGGAGCTGGCCCTGCCAGATATGGCGATGCGTATCCACGAACCCGGGCATGACGATCATGTTCGACGCGTCGACGATCGGGGCGTTCGCCGGCAGGCTCGCTCCCACGGCCGCGATCTTCGATCCCTCGATGAGCACGTCGGCGTTCTCGAAGTCGCCGAGCCGCGGGTCCATCGTCAGCACGACGCCGCCCTTGAGCAGCAGTCGCTGACCGGGGCCGCCGGAGGCCGGGGCGCCGCTCGCCGGAGCGGCGAGAGCGCAGCCGGCCAGTCCAGTCATGGCCGCGCCGGCCGCCAGCCCCGTGCCGCCCGAGACGACAAACGCGCGGCGCGAGACGCCGTGCCCCTCGCGCGCCGATTCGTTGGGCTCGCCCGCCGCGTACGTGTGCTCACGCATGGCTCCTCCTGCGTCTAGAGTGGCCGGCCGGAACTCGGGGCTGGCCGGAATCTAAATAGGGAGCTCGCGCGGAGTCAAGGGGCTCACCGGCGACGGTTCGGGTACTCTTTGGCCAGATGCGCCCACCGTCTTCACCACGATGCTGCAGGACCGGGATCCCGAGAAGTCGAAGCGGGTCATGGCGGCGATGCTGAAGATGAAGAAACTCGACATCGCCGCCCGAACGCGAGCGTTCGAGGGACGCTCAGCCGCCTGACGTGACTTCGTGCAGGCGGCGCTCGAGAAAGCGTCGCTCGGCGTCGTTGGTGACCAGCGCGAGCGCCCGCGCGTAGCTCTTCGCGGCTTCGGCCGCGGAACCGAGGCGCCGCAGCAAGTCGGCGCGTGCGGCGTGCAGTAGATGATAGCGGTCGAGCTCACCGCCGGACGCCAGCGCGTCGACGAGGGCGAGCGCGGCGCCGGGGCCCTGCACCATGGCGACCGCGGCGGCGCGGTTCAGCGACACGATGGGCGAAGGCTGCAAGCGCTCGAGCAGGTCGTAGAGCCGGACGATCTGCGCCCAATCGGTATCCTCGGCGCGCGTCGCCTGGCAATGGAGGGCCGCGATCGCCGCCTGCACCGCGAACGGGCCAGGCCCGCCGCGCAGCGCCTCCTCGACGAGCGGCAGCGCCTCGCCGATCTGGGGGTGGTTCCAGCGGGCGCGATCCTGGTCTTCGAGCAGGACGAGGTCACCGGCGGTGTCGAGTCGGGCTTCGCGCCGCGAATCGTGCAGCAGCATGAGGGCCAGGAGCGCCGTCGCCTCCGACGGCGGCCCCGGGCTCATCAACGTCCTCACCAGGCGGGCGAGTCGGATCGCCTCGGCGCAGAGGTCGGTTCTCACGAGGGCGTCGCCTCGCGTGGCCGCATAGCCCTCGGTGAAGACGAGATAGATCACGGTCAGCACGGCGTCGAGCCGACCGGGCATGTCCTTCGTGTCCGGCACGGAATACGGGATGCCCGCGTCGCGGATCTTGCCCTTCGCGCGCACGAGCCGCTGGGCCATCGTGGCGACCGGGACGAGGAACGCCCGGGCGATCTCGTCCGTCTCGAGGCCGCCGAGCGTCCGGAGCGTGAGCGCCACTTGCGCCTCGAGCGACAGCGACGGGTGGCAGCAGGTGAAGATCAGCCGCAGGCGGTCGTCGGGGATCTGATCGGGGTCGTAGTCCGGCTCCTCCACGATCGGGGTCAGCTCGGACGCGTACGCATCCAGCTTCTCGTCGAACCGCGCCCGGCGCCGGATGCGATCGATGGCCTTGTGGCGTGCCGTCTGGATGATCCAGGCGCGCGGGACGTCGGGGACGCCGGAGACCGGCCACTGATCCACCGCGGTCGCGAACGCTTCCTGGGCGGCCTCTTCGGCCACGTCGAAGTCACCGACGAGCCGGATCAGCGTGGCGACGATCCGGCCCCAGTCGGAACGATAGACGAGATCGACTGCCGCGTTGGCACCGAGGGCCTGCTCCACGAGAGATAATCTACGCCGGGTGTCGATCCTGGACCCTGCGGTTCGACCTACTCACGGGGGCACACGTGAAATACATGTTGCTGGTTTATCTCGACGAGGCCTGGCTCAACCGGAGCGTGAGCGAGCGCCAGCAGATCTACCTGGGGCAGGTGCGGCTCACTGACGAGCTGACGTCGAAGGGGCAATATCTCGGCGGCAACCCGCTGCATCCCCCGTCGACGGCCACGAGCGTCCGGGTGCGTGACGGCAAGCGCCTTCTCACCGATGGTCCGTTCGCGGAGACGCGCGAGCATCTCGGCGGCTACATGCTGATCGACGTCGACAACCTCGACGAGGCGATCGCCATAGCCGCGCGCGGTCCCCTTGCGAGCGTGGGTACCATCGAGGTCAGGCCAGTGAGAGACGGCCCGCCAACGTAGGCACATCAGGGGAGGACACCAGACCATGACCTATGCGCTGTGGATCATTCAGGGGCTGCTCGCGCTCCTGTTTGTATTCGCTGGAGGATTCAAGCTGTTCATGCCGATCGAGGAATTGGTGAAGGAAACGGGCATGCCCGGGCCCTTCATGCGATTCATCTCGGTGGCCGAGCTGCTCGGTGGGATCGGCTTGATCTTGCCCGGGCTGCTGCGCATCCGACCGAGTCTCACGCCGTTGGCGGCGGCCGGACTCGTGATCGTCATGATCGGCGCGACGGTGCTCACCCTCGAGAAGGGTGACGTCGCTCCGGCGCTCGCGCCGCTGGCGGTGGGGCTCCTCCTGGCGTTCGTGGCTTACGGCCGCTGGCGGCTGGCCCCGCTGAAGGCTCGCTGAGCATGGTCCTGAATGTTCGTGAACATGGACAAGACCCTGGGCGGCAGGCGCGCTCAGATCGAAAGGAGCAAGGGATGAGCACGGTACGTGTCCTCGTCGGCACTCGCAAGGGCGCGTTCATCTTGACGGCGGACGGCAAGCGCGAGCGGTGGGACGTCAGCGGCCCGCACTTCGGGGGCTGGGAGATGTACCACCTCAAGGGATCGCCCGTCGATCCGAATCGGATCTACGCCTCGCAGTCCAGCAGCTGGTTCGGGCAGATCATCCAGCGCTCGAACGACGGCGGCAAGACATGGGAGGCCGTCGGGAACAAGTTCGCGTACGAGGGCGCCGTCGGCACGCACCTGTGGTACGACGGCACGCCGCGGTCCTGGGAGTTCACGCGCGTGTGGCATCTCGAGCCGTCGCTGACCGATCCGGATACGGTCTACGCCGGGATCCAGGACGCCGCGATCTACCGCTCGAGCGACGGCGGGCAGACGTGGCAGGAGCTGCCCGGACTGCGCCAGCACAAATCGGCGCCGGTCTGGCAGCCGGGCGCCGGCGGCATGTGTCTGCACACGATCGTGCTCGACAAGAGTCACCCCGACCGGATCTTCGTGGCCATCTCCGCGGCCGGCGTGTTCCGCAGCGACGACGCGGGCAGGACCTGGCAGCCGATGAACCGCGGCCTGCGCTCGGAGCAGATCGCCGACCCGACAGCCGAGGTGGGCCACTGCGTCCATCGCATCGCGATGCATCCCTCGCGGCCCAACGTACTGTTCATGCAGAAGCACTGGGACGTCATGCGCAGTGACGACGCCGGCGAGTCGTGGAAGGACGTCGGCGGCAACCTGCCGACCGACTTCGGCTTCCCGATCGACGTGCACGCCCACGAGCCCGAGACGATCTACGTCGTCCCGATCAAGAGCGACTCGGAACACTACCTGCCCGACGGAAAGCTGCGCGTGTACCGAAGCCGGACGGGCGGGCACGAGTGGGAGGCGCTCACCAAGGGGCTGCCGCAGAGCCACTGCTACGTCAACGTGCTGCGCGACGCG
>Ga0209376_1002772_pt1 | contig 16412 bp, 13 predicted proteins | sample GraSoiAngelo_134_FD_185891 | JGI IMG/M metagenome (GOLD analysis project Ga0209376, IMG submission 185891) | Grasslands soil microbial communities from the Angelo Coastal Reserve, California, USA - 14_0929_05_30cm (SPAdes) (version 2) | ecosystem: Environmental > Terrestrial > Soil > Grasslands ... | reverse complement strand
GAGACCGAGGCCCGGAGCCGCTCGACGGTCCTCGTGAGCTTCATCCTGCTGGTTGTCCTCGGCCTGGCGCTCTTCGGGGTGACCCTCGCGCTTCAGTCGGGAAAGGACACGACGGAGAAACGGACGGTCGATACGACCTCGTCTCCGTCCCTCAGTCCGTCCTCTACACCGGCGATCGCTGAGGCTCCGTCGCCGCCCGTGAGCGAACCCGTCGCCGCTCCACCTCCCGTCATTACCCCACGAGTCGTTTCGCCACCGCCCGTGGCGACGGTCCACACGGCGCCGCCGGCTGTCGCGAGCGTCCATGCGACGCCGCCGACCTCGGTGCCGTCTGCCTCGCCGGCGACGCCGCCCTCAGCGCCCTCAGCGCCACCGGCGCAACCGGCAACTCCGGACCTGAGCGGCGTCGTGGCGGCCGTGACGTCGCCGTACCATCTGGTTGCCCGGGTATCCGAGCCGACGTGGATTCGTGTGCGAACCGAAGATGGCCGTCTCAGCGAGGAAACGATTCCGGCCGGTCAGGTTCGCGAGTGGGTGTCGAATGGACCCTTTGTTCTCACCATCGGCAACGCCGGGGGCGTGAGCTTCGAGCTGAATGGCCGGGTGTTGCCGGCTCTCGGGCCCAGCGGCGCGGTGATTTCCCGGCTCGTCCTTCCGCCCCAGCAGTGAAGTTCCTGTCGTCTCTCGGTGAGCGCCTCGGCGCAGGCCTGAGGCGTTCGCGAGAGTTCCTCAGTTCCGAGCTCCAGGCCGTATTCGAGCCCGATCGCCCCATCGACGAAGCGCTCTATACCGAGCTCGAGGAGACGCTGATCGCAGCCGACCTGGGCGCCCCGCTCGCGGGCGACTTCGTCAACCGCGCACGCGAAGAGGTCATGTTCGGGACCGTGACCCGGGCCGAGCAGTTGCGGCCGCTCTTCCGTAAATTTCTCAACGAGATCCTGGCGCCGGCGGTGCAACCTCTCGACCTCGACCATCGGCCGGCCGTGATCCTCATGCTGGGCGTGAACGGCTCCGGCAAGACGACGACGTGCGCGAAGTTGGCGGCTCAGCTCCGAGGAGACGGCAAGCAGGTGCTCCTGGCCGCCGCCGACACGTTTCGCGCGGCCGCCATTGAGCAGCTCGAGACGTGGGGGGCGCGGATCGGGGTGGACGTCATCCGCCAGGCCGCCGGCTCGGACCCCGCCGCGGTCGTGTTCGACGCGCTCAAGGCCGCCACCGCCCGCAACGTCGACACGCTCATCATCGACACCGCTGGTCGGCTGCACACCAAGTCGAACCTGATGGCCGAGCTGGCCAAGCTCAAGAAGGTCATCGAGCGCCAGTTGCCGGGCGCGCCCCACGAGAGCCTGATGGTGCTCGACGCCCCGACGGGACAGAACGGATTCGCCCAGGCGCGGATGTTCCACGAGACGATCGGCGTCAGCGGCGTGATCCTCACGAAGCTGGACGGCACCGCCAAGGGCGGCATCGTCGTGCGGATCGTGCGCGAGCTCAAGCTCCCGATTAAGCTGGTCGGCGTGGGCGAAAAGGTGGAAGACCTGGGGTCCTTCGACGCCGAGCGCTTCGTGGACGCGCTCGTGCCCGCAGCATGACCGCGGAGGCCGACGAACGCTTCATGCGGCGTGCGCTCGGGCTCGCCGAGCGCGCGCGTGGTCTCACGTCGCCGAACCCTCTCGTGGGCGCCGTCATCGTGGCGGACGGCGTGGTGATCGGGGAAGGCTTTCACGAGGCGGCCGGCCGGCCGCACGCGGAGACCGTTGCGCTGGCGGCCTCCGGCTACCACGCGCGCGGCGCCACGCTCTACGTGACCCTCGAGCCGTGCGCGCACCACGGTCGCACACCGCCGTGCGCGCCGGCCGTGGTCGCGGCCGGAGTTCGCCGTGTCGTCATTGCCACCGAAGGCTTTCACGAGGCGGCCGGCCGGCCGCACGCGGAGACCGTTGCGCTGGTGGCCTCCGGCCACCACGCGCGCGGCGCCACGCTCTACGTGACCCTCGAGCCGTGCGCGCACCACGGTCGCACGCCGCCCTGCGCGCCGGCCGTGGTCGCGGCCGGAGTTCGCCGTGTCGTCATTGCCACCGACGACCCTGATCCGCGCGTGAACGGCCGAGGCCTCGAGATCCTGCGCTCGGCCGGGGTCGACGTCGCCGTCGGCGTGCTCGGCGATGAGGCGGTCCGCCAGAACCGCGTCTTCTTCACGTCGAGCCGGCAGGGCCGGCCTCACGTCACGCTGAAAGCGGCGATGACGCTCGACGGCCGCATCGCCGATGTCCACGGAACCTCGCAGTGGATCACCGGAGAGGCGGCGCGCCGCGAGGCCCATCGACTCCGCAGCGAGGTCGATGCCATCATCGTGGGCGTGGAGACCGCGCTGCGCGACGACCCTGCGCTGACCGTCCGGCTGGAGCGGCCGTGGCCGCGCGAGCCGTATCGTGTCGTACTCGATACGTCCGCTCGCACGCCGCCGGCGGCGAGACTGATCTCGTCCGGTACGCCATCCCGTGCCGTGGTCGTCGTGGGAGCCCACGCCCCGGTCGAACGGATGCGCGGGCTGGAAGCGACTGGCGCGACGGTCGTGCGCGTGAGCGAGCGCGATGCGCGGGTCGACGTCCAGGAGATACTGGCCGCGCTGTTCGCGCGCGACGTCCGGGGCGTCCTCGTCGAAGGCGGCAGCGAAGTCCACGCCGGCTTCCTCGAAGCGGGCCTGGTCGATCGCGTCGCGATCTTTGTTGCCCCGCGCCTGCTCGGCGGTCGCGCCGCGCCCGGTGTGATCGGAGGCGTCGGCCGCGCGCTGAAGGATGCCGCACGGCTGCGTGATCTTACCGTGCACGCCATCGGCGACGATCTCCTGATCGAGGCCGACCTCGCCCGAGGCGAATAATGTTCACGGGCATCGTCGAAGAAGTCGGCGAAATCGTCGCCGTCACCAGCGAAGGCTCCACCCGGCGCCTCACGGTCCGCGCCCTGATCGCCCTCGACGGGAGTGATGTCGGCGCCAGCGTCGCCGTGAACGGCGCCTGCCTCACCGTCGTGACGCGCGATGCGACCACGCTCGCCTTCGATGTCGGCCCCGAGACCCTCGAGCGCACCACCCTCGGCCACCTTCGCGCCGGAGCTTTGGTGAACCTCGAACGCCCTCTCCGATTGGGCGCAGCCCTGGGGGGACACCTCGTCCTCGGCCACGTGGATGGGGTGGCCACCGTGACCGACGTATCCCGTGTAGAATCTACGGCGCGGGTGCGGATTGCATTGCCCGACCCCGAGTTCGCGGCGCTGATCGTGCCGAAGGGCTCGGTGGCTGTGGATGGAGTCAGCCTCACGGTGGCCGCGCTGGAGGCGGCCGCGTTCGAGGTGATGTTGATTCCGCACACGCTGGCCGCCACGACGCTGGGACGGCTGCGGGTGGGACAGCCGGTCAACATCGAGGCCGACGTGATCGGCAAGTATGTGGTGCGCTCGCTGGCATTACGAGGATCGTCATGACCGGGTTCGCGAGTATCGAAGAGGCCATCGAGGAGATCCGGCAAGGCCGGATGCTCCTGGTCACCGACGACGAGGACCGTGAGAACGAGGGCGACCTCCTCATGGCGGCCGACAAGGCGACGCCCGAGGCCGTCAACTTCATGGCCAAGTACGGGCGGGGGCTGATCTGCGTGCCCATGACCGGCGAGCGGCTCGACGAGTTGAAGATCTCCATGATGGTGTCCGACAACACGGCGCCACTCGGCACTGCGTTCACCGTCACGGTGGACGCCCGGCGTGGTGTGACGACGGGCACGTCGGCCTACGACCGCGCCGTCACCATTCGCACGATGGTGGACGCGGACAGCGGCCCCGAAGATCTCACGCGCCCCGGTCACATCCTGCCGCTGCGCGCGATGCCTGGCGGCGTCTTGCGACGGGCCGGTCACACCGAGGCCGCGGTCGATCTGGCGCGGATGGCCGGCTGTTTCCCCGCCGGCGTCATCTGCGAGGTGCTCGACGAGGACGGCGCGATGGCGAGGATGCCGCACCTGGCCGAGCTGGCGCGGCAACATCGCCTCAAGATGATTACGATCAAGGACCTCATCGCGTACCGCACGCGGAAAGAAAAGCTGGTCCGTCGCATCGCACAGACCCGGCTCCCAACCGAATTCGGAACGCTGGTCGCGATCGCCTACGAGACGACGGTCGAAAGCCGGACACCTCTGGCCCTCGTCGTGGGCGACGTCGCCGGCGACGAGCCGGTGCTGGTCCGGATGCACTCGGAGTGTCTCTTCGGTGACGTGTTCCAGTGTCGTCGCTGCGACTGCGGCTCGCAGCTTCGCCGCGCGCTCGAGATGCTGGTCCGGATGCACTCGGAGTGTCTCTTCGGTGACGTGTTCCAGTGTCGTCGCTGCGACTGCGGCTCGCAGCTTCGCCGCGCGCTCGAGATCATCCAGGAGGCGGGCCGCGGCATCCTCGTCTACCTGCGGCAAGAAGGCCGCGGCATCGGCCTCATCAACAAGATGCGCGCGTACGAGCTGCAGGACCAGGGCAAGGACACCGTCGAGGCGAACGAGGCGCTCGGCTTCAAAGCCGACCAGCGCGACTACGGGATCGGTGCTCAGGTCCTCGTCGATCTGGGCGTGAAGAACCTGCGCCTGCTCACGAACAACCCGAAGAAGCGGGTGGGCCTCGAAGCGTACGGCCTGCAGATCGTCGAGCGCATCCCCGTCGAGACGCCGGCCACGCCGGACAACCACCGGTACCTGAGCACGAAGCGCGACAAGCTCGGGCACCTCTTCTCCGCGCTGCCCTGATATGGCGGGCCGGGCTCCCCGTCGTCGTACCGCTGTGCGCGCCGTCCGTCGTGGTGGCGAGAACACGCGGTTCGCGGTCGTGGCCGCGCGCTTCAACGAGCGGATCACCAAGCGCCTCGTCGACGGTGCCACCCACGCCTTCTCCGCCGCCGGCATCCGAGCGAATGACATCGAGGTCCACTGGGTGCCCGGCTCCTTCGAGCTTCCCCAAGCCGCCAGCCACCTCGCGCGCAGCGGGCGATATCGAGCGATCGCCTGTGTGGGCGTGGTGATCCGGGGCCAGACGCCACACTTCGAGCACGTCGCCCGCGAAGCCGCCACCGGAATTCGCGAGGTCGCTCTGGCCACTGGCGTGCCGGTCACCTTCGGCGTGATCACCGCGCTCAGCGAAGAGCAAGCGTGGGACCGCGCGGGCGGGGACGTCGGCAACCGCGGCGAGGAAGCGGCCGAGGCCGCCGTCGAGATGGCCGAGTTCATCGCCAAGGTGCACCGTGGGTAGACGTCGCAAAGCCCGCGAAGTCGCGCTCCAGTTCCTGTATCAGCTCGACGTCTACGGCGAGGACGATCCGACGCCTCACGCCGACGAGTTCTGGAGCCGTCACCCCGTCGACGGCGACACGCGCAGCTTTGCCGACGTGCTCGTCCGTGGCACCAAGGAGAACCAGCCGAAATCGGATCGCATCATCACGCAATACGCCGAGCACTGGGATCTCGACCGGATGGCCGTGGCCGACCGAAACATCCTGCGCCTGGCCGTCTACGAGATGCTCTGGCGCGACGACGCGCCTCCCAAGGTCGTGATCAGCGAGGCGATCGAGATCGCCAAGAAGTTCGGCACGCAGGAGTCGAGCCGCTTCATCAACGGGATCCTCGATCGCGTCCACAAAGAGCTGCGCGCAGCGTCCTGATCGTCGGCCGTGCGGTACGCCGTTCTCTCCGATGTCCATGCCAACCTGGAGGCGCTTCGCGCCGTCCTCGCCGACGCCGCCGACCGCAGCGACGCGGTCTTCTGCCTTGGTGACGTCGTCGGATACGGCGCCGATCCGGCCGCCTGCATCGATCTCGTCGGGGAACGCTGCCAGGCCGTCGTCGGCGGCAACCACGAGCGCGCCGTGGCCGGACAGCTCGATCTCGACTGGTTCAATCCCCACGCGCGTGCAGCAGCCGAGTGGACCCGCGAGCGGCTGGACACCGACGCCCATGCCTGGATGGACGCTCTGCCGCTCGTTCGAGAAGTCGAGGACGCGACGCTGGTCCATGCGTCGCCGGCCGGTCCCGACGAGTGGGAGTACCTGATCTCTGCTGAGGACGGCTTCGCGGCCTTCGGAGCCTTCGCCACACGCGTGTGCTTCGTCGGCCACTCCCACATTCCCCGCGTGTGGTCGTCGGGATCATGGGGACGGGACTGGGAACCCCATCCGAGCGAGATCGCCATCGAGGCCGGGTGTCGCTACATCGTGAATGTCGGCAGCGTCGGTCAGCCGCGTGACCGGGATCCTCGCGCCGCCTACGTGCTATGGGACACCGAGCAGCGGCGGATCGCCGTCCGTCGCGTGCTCTACGACGTCGGCGCGGCGCGCGCCAAGATCGTGGCCGCGGGACTCCCGCGCTTCCTCGCCGACCGTCTTGGCGGCGGCCGCTGACGGAGTCCGATCTGCGCGACCGCATCCGTCTGGTTCTGATCCGCTTCGTCCTCTGCGTGGGCGGCGGCTTCACGCTCGGGCTCGCCTATCCGGCCATCGATTGGGCCGGCACGGCGTGGATCGCGCTCGTGCCCGTCTTTTACGTCGCGGTGACGGCGCCACCGCGCACGGCCTTCGAGTGGGGCTGGCTCGCCGGCTTCGCGTTCTTTCTCCCGCTGCTGCGCTGGCTGAACTTCACGTTTCGCACGTACAGCGACATCCCGTGGCCGCTGACGTGGGCGCCGACCATGGCGCTCGCGGGCTATTGCGCTCTCTACTTCGGTCTCGTTGCGGCGGCGATGGCCTTGATCGCCCGCCGCCGCGGCGCCGGTTGGGCCTGCCTGGCCGCGCCCATCCTGTGGGTCGCCGGTGAGTGGCTCCGCGCCACGCTCCTCGGTGGATTTCCCTGGGGCGAGCTGGGCTACTCGCAGTACCGTCAGCTCACCGTGATCCAGGTTGCCGAGCTTGGTGGGGCCCACGCCGTCTCCTTCGTCGTGTGCGCCGTCAATGCCGCGATCACCGCCACCGTGGTCGTCGAGTACCGTCGTGCGCTGCTCGGCGTCGCCGTTGCGGGCGTCTTGCTGGCCTCGACCTTGGGCTTTGGTCGAATGCGCCTGGCCGAGGCCGAGCCGGTGGCGACGGTGACGATCGCGGGCATGCAGCCTTCCATCGCGCAGCCACTGAAGTGGGACCGGAGCCACACCGAAGCCACGCTCAGAATCTACGGCGATCTCACCCGGAAGGCGACCGAACGCAAGCCGGACTTGATCGTGTGGCCCGAGACGGCCTCGCCCACGATCCTCCGGCAGGATCCATACCTGCTTCAGGCATTGCGCGATCTGAGCGCTCAGTCGGGGGTGCCGCTCCTGGTCGGCACGGTGGACGTGACCGAATCCGGCCGACAACGTAACACCGCGTTCCTGCTCACCGGACAGGGCATCATCGGCAGGTATGATAAGATCCACTTGGTTCCGTTCGGAGAGTTCGTGCCGCTGTCGGGAATCATCGGGTTCGTGAAGGGCTGGGCCGAGTTCATCTCCGAGCTCGAGCCCGGTGCTCGCGCCACCGTGTTTCCGGGTCCGCCAGCCCCGTTCGGCGTCGTGATCTGTTACGAGGGCATCTTCCCCGAGTTGTTCCGGCGGTTCGTGCGGAATGGTGCGCGTGTCATGGTGAACATGACGAATGACGCCTGGTTCGGCCACACCGAGGGGCCGCTGCAGCATCTCGCGATGTACCCGCTTCGCGCCGTCGAGCACCGCACGGCCGTCGTGCGCGTCGCCAACACCGGGGTGAGCGCCTTCATCACACCAAAGGGCCGCATCGCGACGTCACTCGGCCTGTTCGAACGGGGCGACTTGGTCGGCCAGGCGATGCTCCGCTCGCGCGTGACGCTCTATACGCGGGCGGGGGAGTGGCTGGCGTACGCGGCGCTGGTGCTGTCGGGGGGCGCCCTCGTCGCTACGGCCACCGGAAAGGCAGCGTGATGGTCGGCGAACACAAGCGGGACGTGGGCGATCTCACCCGGCGCGTGGAAGAGCTCCGGAGGCATCTTTGACATCCCGGCCAAGGAAGCCCGTCTGGCTGCGCTCGACGCCGAGATGGGCGCTCCGACGTTCTGGGAAGACAACCGCCGCGCTCAGGAGCTGATCCGCGAGCGGACAGAAATCTCGCGCCTCGTCACCCGGACCAAGGAGCTGGCCGGTCAGGCCGAGGACCTCGGTGTGATGCTCGAGCTGGCGGCCGAGCACGAGGATCACGGCCTCGACAAGGACATCGTCGACGGCGTGGCCCGGCTCCGCGCGGCGGTCGACGAGTTCGAGCTGAAGCTGATGCTGTCGGGACCGCACGACGGCAAGGCAGCGATTCTCTCGATCCATCCGGGCGCGGGTGGGACCGAGTCGCAGGACTGGGCGCAGATGCTCATGCGGATGTATCTCCGCTGGTGTGAGCGCAACGGCTTCAAGGCCGAGGTCGTCGATTTGCTGCCCGGGGAAGAGGCCGGCATCAAATCGGTGACGATCGAGGTCACCGGCGAGTACGCGTATGGCTATCTGCGCGGTGAAACCGGGGTCCACCGCCTCATCCGTATCTCGCCGTTCGACGCCTCCAAGCGGCGCCAGACGTCGTTCGCCTCGGTGGCAGTGGCGCCCGAAGTCGACGATGTCGAGGTTACGGTGCGCGAGGACGAGCTGCGCGTGGACGTCTTTCGCTCCTCGGGACCGGGCGGGCAGGGCGTCAACACCGCGGACTCCGCCGTCCGAATCACGCATTTGCCGACCAACATCGTCGTGCAGTGCCAGAACGAGCGCTCGCAGCTCCGCAATCGCGACACCGCCATGCGCATTCTCAAGGCGCGACTCTTCGAGATCGCCCAGAAGAAGCAACGGGACGAGCTGTCCGAGCTCACCGGCGAGAAGAAGGAGATCGCCTTCGGCAGCCAGATCCGCACGTACACCTTCCATCCGTACCAGCTGGTGAAGGACCATCGAACGAGCGTCGAGGTCGGCAACGTGGAAGGCGTGATGGATGGCGACATCGACGATTTCATCCGCGCCTCGCTGATGGCCAACAAGGGAGCGCCGGCGTGAGCGTGCTCGACGACGGCAGCGACCTGGTCCGCCAGCGGTTGGCCAAGCTCGAGAGTCTGCGCGCGCGGGGGATCGATCCTTTCGGCGGTCGCTACCCGGTGAGCCACTGGGCCGGCCACTTGCACGGGCGTCTCGAGAAGGCGACCGAGGATGAGCTGAAGGCGACGGGGCCGGTGAGCCTGGCCGGTCGTCTCGTCGCCGCCCGTCATCACGGCAAGACGTGCTTCGCCAACATGCAGGACCAGACGGGGCGCATCCAGCTCTACGCGCGGGCCGATCAGCTCGGGGACGACTTCACGACCTTCACCGGGCTCGACGTCGGCGACTTCATTGGAGTGACCGGCGAGGTGTTTCGCACCCGCACGGGTGAGCTGACGGTCGCCGTGAAGTCGTTCACCTTCCTGGCCAAGGCGCTGCGCTCACTCCCCGAGAAGTGGCACGGCCTGAAGGACGTCGAGACGCGCTACCGCCAGCGCTACGTGGATCTCGTGGTCAATCCCGACGCGCGCGCGATCTTCCTGCTCCGCTCGCGTGTGATCCAGGCGCTGCGGAAGTTCCTCGATGCGAGGGGGTTCCTCGAGGTGGAAACGCCGATGATGCAGCCCATCCCGGGCGGCGCCATCGCGCGGCCGTTCAAGACCCACCACAACGCGCTCGACATGGACCTCTACCTGCGGATCGCCCCCGAGCTCTATCTGAAGCGCCTGCTCGTCGGCGGCCTCGATCGCGTCTACGAGATCAACCGAAACTTCCGCAACGAAGGCGTCTCGACCCAGCACAATCCCGAGTTCACGATGCTCGAGTTCTATCAGGCCTACGCCGACTACACCGACCTGATGGAATTGACCGAAGAGCTGTTCACCCACTTGGCCGAGTCGGCCCTCGGCCGGCTGACCCTGACGTGGGGCGAGCACGAGATCGACCTGCGGCGGCCGTGGACACGGCTGCCCTTTTTCCAGGGACTCTCGCAGGCGCTGGGCGCGACGGTCACGCCCGAGACCGACGCATCCGTCGTGGTCCGCGCGGCGGCCGCTCGCGGCATGACACTCGACGCCGACGCGCCGGCGTGGAAGCTCTGGAAGGACGTGTTCGAGGAGAAGGTAGAGCCCACGCTGGTCCAGCCAACGTTCGTGATCAACTTTCCGGTCGCCCTGTCGCCGCTGGCGAAGAAGAGTCGGGACAATCCGGCGTTGGTGGACCGCTTCGAGCTCTTCATCGGGCGCCGCGAGCTGGCCAACGCCTACAGCGAGCTCAACGACCCGATCGATCAGCTCGGCCGCTTCCGTGAGCAGGCCGCCCTCCAGGCCCGGGGCGACGACGAGGCGCACTGGCTCGACACCGACTACGTGCGCGCGCTCGAGTACGGGATGCCGCCGGCGGCAGGCGAAGGGATCGGCATCGACCGGCTGGTGATGCTGTTCGCGGATCAGCCCTCGATTCGGGAGGTCATCCTGTTTCCGCACCTGCGACCAGAGGCCGGACCGTGAGCCGGGGCCTACCCTTCGAGCTGTTCCTCGGGCTGCGGTACCTGCGAGCGACCGGGCAGCGAGCGAACCTGTCTCTGTTCGTATGGATCGGCGTGGGCGGCGTTTTTCTGGGAGTCGCCGCGCTCATCCTGGTCCTCGCCGTGATGACGGGGTTCCAGGACGGTATTCGCGACAAGATCATCTCGGCCAATCCTCATCTGTTGATCTTCACCGGCGGCGGAGGCCTGGCCGACGCCGACACGGTGGCCGGGCGGGTCAGGTCGATCTCCGGGGTGAAGTCGGCGACACCGTTCGTCTTACAACAGGCCCTCTTCACCACCGAGGGTGGAGGATCCCACGGCGGTCTCGTGCGGGGCGTCGATCTCGCGACTCCGGCCGTGGTGGTTGATCTCAGGGCTCAGCTTCGCTCTGGCAGTCTCGAGCCATTGACCGGTGGCCAGCCCGCCGTGCTCTTGGGCGTCGAGCTGGCCCGGACGCTGGGCGTCGTGGTGGGCGATGCGGTAACTGCCATCTCCCCCAAGGGCGCGATGACCGCCGTCGGCATGGTCCCCAAGATGCGCCGATTCGTCGTCGCCGGCACCATCGAGATCGGGATGTACGAGTACGATTCGTCGATGGCCTACCTGAGCCTACCCGCCGCCCGGGAATTCGCGGGTCTGCCCGCCGGCGTGACCGGCATCGAGGTCAAGCTTGTCGACCCCTTCGCGGCCAAGCGAGTAGGGGCGGTGATCACGAGGCAGCTCGGGTTCCCGTTCTGGGTCCGCGACTGGATGGACCTCAATCGCAACCTCTTCGCCGCGCTTCAGCTCGAGAAGCTCGCGCTGTTCGTCATCGTCACCATCATCGTGCTGGTGGCCGCCTTCGCCATCATTGGCCACCTGGTGCTGCTGGTCGCCGAAAAGCGCAAGGAGATCGGCATCCTCAAGGCCATCGGCGCGGCCAGTGGCTCCATCACGGTCGTGTTCTTCAGCGTCGGCATGACGATCGGCGTGGTCGGCACCCTGGCCGGCTCGGCGGTTGGCCTGACGCTCATCTGGGTCCAGAACACGTACAAGGTGATCCGGCTAGCCGGCGACGTCTATCAGATCGACTACTTGCCCATGAAGCTCACGCCGTCCGACTTCCTGCTCGTCGTCGGCTCGACGCTCGTGCTGTCGTTCCTGGCCACGTTGTTTCCCGCTCGGCGTGCGGGCGCGCTGATCCCGGTGGACGTGCTTCGGTATGAGTGAGCTTCTCGTCGGCGAGGATCTCGAGAAGGACTACCGGACGGGCCCCGAGGTCGTACGAGTCTTGCGGGGAGCCAGCGTCGCGGTCGGCAGCGGCGAGGTCGTCGCGCTTGTGGGCGCCTCCGGTGTTGGCAAGTCGACGCTCCTCCATGTGCTGGGTGCCCTCGATCGTCCCACCGCTGGCCGGGTGCTCTTCGAGGGCGAGGACGTCTTCGGCCGGGGCGAAGCGGGGCTCGTCCGCTACCGACGTCATCAGATCGGCTTCGTCTTCCAGTTCTACAATCTGCTCGGCGAGATGACGGCGCTCGAGAACACGATGATCCCGGCGCTCCTCGCGCGCCGTGCCGTCCGCGAGGCACGCGACCTGGCGGCGGAGGCGTTGGCCGAGGTCGGTCTCGGCGACCGCTTGCGTCACCGGCCAGGCGAACTATCGGGCGGTGAGCAGCAGCGGGTGGCCATCGCGCGCGCGCTGATGAACCACCCGCGGGCCATTCTCGCCGACGAGCCGACCGGCAACCTCGATCCGAAGACGAGTGAGGTCATCTTCGATCTGTTCATGCGTCTTCAGGCCGAACGGAGCCTTGCGTTCCTCATCGCGACCCACAACCCCGAGCTCGCCCGGCGCGCAGACCGCGCCTACCGGCTCGTCGAGGGGCGAGCACGGGAGGTCAGACCAGGGGATTGAGGGGGAGCCATCCGTTCTTTCTGGCTTGAGTTTCGCTGGGTTAGTCTGGTGCTTGAGAAAATGGTAGCAACCGGAGGACTCGCAGGCTATACTCAGGGCAACTAACTATCCGCCGACGAAAGAAAAATCGGCGCTTGGCGCTCACCGAAAGGGGTGGGGGGACACCAGTGTTTGAACGGTTCACGGAGCGAGCGCGGCGGGTCATCATATTGGCGCGCGAGGAAGCGGGACGTTTTCGTCACGACTTCGTAGGGACGGAGCATGTTCTGCTCGGCCTCATCCGCGACGGAGAAGGGATCGCGACGGCCGTACTGCAGCGCCTCGGGCTTCGCCTGGAGACGGTAAAGGCGGAGGTCGAACGAGCGCTGGCTGGCTTTCCCAAGACGCTCACGTTCGGTGAGGTGCCGTTCACGCCCCAGGCCAAGCGCGTCCTCGAGCTTTCGATCGAAGAAGCGCGCCAGCTCGGTCACAACTACATCGGGACGGAGCATCTGCTCCTCGGCCTCATGAAGGAAGGCCAGTCGATCGCCGCCAAGATCCTCGAGTCGCTCGGCGCCCGACTGGACGAGGTGAGGCAGGAGACCCTGGCCCTTCTCGGCGACCAGTACTACCCACGCCCGAAGAAGCGCTCCCAGACGCCGGTTCTCGACGAGTTCGCGCGTGACCTCACCCAGCTCGCCCGTGAGACCAAGCTCGACCCCGTCATCGGGCGGGAGCAGGAGATCGAGCGCGTCATCCAGATCCTGGCCCGACGGACGAAGAACAATCCCGTCCTCATCGGCGAGCCCGGAGTGGGCAAGACGGCCATCGTGGAAGGTCTGGCCCAGAAGATCATCAGCCACGACGTTCCCGACGTCCTCCTGAACAAGCGGCTGCTCCAGCTCGACCTCGGCGCCCTCGTGGCCGGCACGAAGTACCGTGGCCAGTTCGAGGAGCGGTTGAAGGCGGTCATGAAGGAGATCCGGCAGTCGGAGAACGTCATCCTGTTCCTCGATGAGCTGCACACGCTCATCGGGGCCGGCGCGGCCGAAGGCGCCATTGACGCCTCCAACATGCTGAAGCCCGCGCTCTCGCGCGGCGAGATCCAGACCATCGGCGCCACCACCCTCGACGAGTACCGCAAGTACATCGAGAAGGACGGCGCGCTCGAGCGGCGGTTCCAACCCGTGATCGTCAAGGCGCCCAGCGTGCCCGAAGCCATCGAGATCATTCGGGGCCTCCGCCACAAGTACGAGGCGCACCATCGGGTGAAGATCACCGACGTTGCGATCAGGGCGGCCGTGAATCTCGCCGACCGCTACATCACCGATCGGCAGTTGCCCGACAAGGCCATCGATGTCATCGACGAGGCCTCGTCCCGTACCCGCCTGATGGCGCTCACGCCTCCGCCCGAGGTCAAGGAAATCGAGAAGGAACTGGAGCGGGTCCGGCGCGAGAAGGACATGTACCTGGAGGCTCAGGAGTTCGAGAAGGCCGCCTCCCTCCGCGAGAAGGAGAAGATTCTCCAGCATCGCGAAGAGGAGATGAAGCGCGAGTGGGAGCGTAACAAGGGTAAGGGCGTCCAGCAGGTCGAGGAAGAGGACATCGAGTTCATCGTGTCACGCTGGACTGGCATCCCGCTCTCCAAGCTCGAGGAGAAGGAGTCGGAGAAGCTGGCCCGCATGGAAGAGGCGCTCCACGGCCGTATCATCGGCCAGCACGACGCGGTCGCCGCTGTCTCCCGCGCCATTCGGCGCTCCCGGGCCGGGCTCAAGGATGCGAAGCGGCCGGTCGGCTCATTCATCTTCCTCGGCCCGACCGGTGTCGGAAAAACCGAGCTTGCCCGCGCTCTGGCCGAGTACTTGTTCGGTGACGAGAACGCCCTGATTCGCGTCGACATGTCGGAGTACATGGAGAAGTTCTCGGTGTCGCGGCTGCTCGGCGCGCCTCCCGGCTACGTGGGCTACGAAGAGGGTGGCTTCCTGACCGAGAAGGTCCGCCGCCGTCCGTACTCGGTCGTGCTCTTCGACGAGATCGAGAAGGCGCACCCCGACGTGTTCAACATGCTGCTCCAGGTGCTGGACGACGGCCGGTTGAGTGACTCGCTCGGTCACGTCGTGGATTTCAAGAACACGATCCTGATCATGACGTCCAACCTGGGCACGAGCCTCATCGGCAAGCGAGTGTCCCCCGGGTTCCTCCAGGAATCGGACGAGGCCTCCTACGAGAAGATGAAGGACCGGGTGATCGAGGAGCTCAAGCGCGCCTTCCGCCCGGAATTCTTGAATCGGATCGACGAGACGGTGGTCTTCCACTCGCTCTCGGCGGCGCACATCAAGGAAATCATCCGGCTCATGATCAGCCGGATCAACAAGCAACTGTCCGAGAAGGGCATCGCGCTCATGCTCACCGAGTCCGCCGAGCAGGCGCTCGTGGAAAAAGGCTACGACCCGACCTACGGCGCCCGTCAGCTTCGCCGTACGATCCAGAAGCACATCGAGGACCCGCTGGCAGAGGCGATCGTGCGGGGTCAGATCTCGGAGAGCGCTCGCATCGAGGTGGATATCGACGGGGGCAACTTCGTGTTCCGCGAGGCGCGGCCCGTGGACGCCCCCCTCGAGCTTGCAGAGCATTAAGGTACTGATCTCGCGAGCCTGAGTGTCCGGTGAGCCCTGGGGGGCGCGTGCGTTTATCCGTTCTTTGTGCGTGCGCGGCCCTGCTAGCGGTAGCCACAGCCTCCGCTCAGCCGCCCCGCCCCATCGTCATCAAGGACATCACCGTCGAAGGCAATCGTCGTGTCCAGGAGGCGGTCATCCTGGGCCGCGTCCAGACGAAGCCCGGCAGCTTCTTTAACCCGTCGCAGCTCTCGGAGGACGTGCGCTCCGTCTTCGGTCTCGGGTTCTTCGACGACGTCCAGCTGAAGGTGGAAGATTTCGAGGGCGGCTTGAAGGTCACGTTCGTGGTGGTCGAGCGCCCGTTCGTCCGGGACATCGACTTCACCGGAAACAAGAAGCTCGCCACCGCCGACCTCCAGGACAAGATCGACCTCAAGCTCGGCAGCGTCTACAACCCGGTGGCGGTGCAGAAGGCGAAGGAAGTGCTGCAGGACCACTACGAATCCGAGGGGTATTTCGAGGTTCAGATCACCCCCGAGGTCGAAAAGTTCTCAGACGGCGACGTCAAGGTCGTCTTCAGCATCAACGAGGGCCGTCGCATCAGCATCGACAAGATCATCATCCGGGGCGCCAGGGGCCTCGACGAGAGCGAGATCAAGAAAGCGCTGGCGACCCAGGAACGCGAGTACTGGATCCTGCCCGGCAAGCTCCAGCGCCAGCGGATCGACGAGGACATCGAGCGCATCCTGGCCGTCTACAACGACAACGGCTACGTCCAGGCCCGCGTCGAAAGCCACGAAATTCAGGTCGACCGCCAGAAGGCGACTGTGAACCTGATCTTCACCGTGGTGGAGGGTCCGCAGTACCGTCTCGAGAACCTGACCATCACCGGGGTGACGCTGTTCCCCGAGTCCGAAGTGCTCCGCGTGGTGAAGCTCAAGAGAGGCGACGTCTTCTCGCGCACAAAGCTGCGCGAGACCCTGCGCGAGATCACCGACCTCTACAGCACCATCGGCCACGCATCGGCCGATGTGAGCCCGCGGACCGAACAGGTGGAGGCGACGGCCGGGGTGAACGTCGTGCTCGACATCAACGAAGGCCCCGAGACCTACGTCGAGCGCATCAACATCACCGGCAACGTCCGGTCCCAGGACAAGATCCTCCGCCGTGAGATCCCGATGCACGAAGGTGAGCTCTTCACCCTGCAGAAGCTGCAGCGGGCGAAGCAGCGGCTCAACAACCTCGGGTTCTTCGAGACCGTCAACGTCAGCACCTCCCCCGGCTCCGACAAGACCAAGGTGATCGTCAACGTCGACGTCAAGGAGCGGCCGACCGGCGTTTTCTCCCTCGGTGGCGGTTTCTCCTCGGT
>Ga0209376_1002771_pt1 | contig 16415 bp, 18 predicted proteins | sample GraSoiAngelo_134_FD_185891 | JGI IMG/M metagenome (GOLD analysis project Ga0209376, IMG submission 185891) | Grasslands soil microbial communities from the Angelo Coastal Reserve, California, USA - 14_0929_05_30cm (SPAdes) (version 2) | ecosystem: Environmental > Terrestrial > Soil > Grasslands ... | reverse complement strand
GGCCGTATTCAGGGCGTCCTGCGGAGTCCGAAAGTAATCCCATCGGAAGATGAAGTGGAGTTTGCGTGCGCTCACATAGAGTCTAGCGAGACAGAGATCAGCGATGGCCACTGAGACCGCGCGTGCCCGCAGTGAAGGGACGCCCCGTCGCTACTTTGCGAAATATGCGTGTCAACGGCTATGGCAAGCAGAATTCTCCGCGGTGCGACAGCATGCGCAAACGTCGGGGGAATATTTGACCGGCGGCATGCAAAGGCGAATCTGATGCGAAGGTATTCGAACCGTGCGCTCAAAGACAAGCAAAAGCCGGTATGGGTTCAGAATGAATCGCGCTTTCAGCGCTGGGGTTCGGCATCACACGAATCCCTGGGGCGTTGCCCAGGCTGATATGAATACCGCGCCTTTGGCGCTAACAGATGCGTCGACAGCGCAGCGCCCTCCAATTACGAATAGAGATACTCGTCGTGATACTCGCGTTGGGGTGCGAACTGGACGTTTTCGTTTCCGGTCTCGGGGTACTCGAAGATTTTTCCTTCGTAATTTCTAATCACGATTTTCTCGTTGTCGTGATAGAGGATGTAGCCGGGATTGATCGGCACTTTGCCGCCGCCGCCGGGGGCGTCGATGACATATTGTGGGACGGCGTAACCGGTGGTGTGACCGCGCAAGCCTTCAATGATCTCGATCCCTTTCGCGACAGAAGTGCGCAGGTGCGATGAGCCGTTAATCAAGTCACATTGGTAAAGGTAATATGGGCGGACACGGCACATCAGGAGTTTGTGCACGAGTGTCTTCATCGTCTCCAGATCGTCGTTCACGCCGGCCAGCAACACGCTTTGGTTGCCTAACGGGATGCCGGCATTCGCCAGTCGCTCCAGTGCTTCTTTTACTTCAATAGTCAGCTCGCGCGGGTGATTGACGTGCACGCTCATCCAGAGCGGATGATACTTCGCCAGCATCGCGCAAAGCTCTGGCGTGATTCGTTGCGGGAGGAAAATCGGAACCCGCGTTCCGATGCGGAGGAATTCAATGTGCGAGATCGCGCGCAAACGACTGAGCAAATTCTCCAGTTTGCCGTCATTGAACAGGAGCGCATCACCGCCCGATAGCAGCACATCTCGCACTTCGGTGTGTTGTTCCAGATAGCGGAAGGCTTCCTCGAAATCAGTGTGCAATTCCTGTTCGCCCACCCCACTGACGACGCGGCTACGCGTGCAATAGCGACAATAGGCAGCACACCGGTCGGTCACCAAAAATAGGACGCGATCCGGATAGCGATGGACCAACCCCGGCACCGGCATGTGTGAATCTTCTCCGCACGGGTCAGCCATATCGTAGGGCGAACTCCATGTTTCTTCGATCCGCGGGATCATCTGACGCCGGATCGGATCGTCTGGATTTTCCCGCGGGATCAGATTGAAAAAGTGCGGCGTAATCGCGAGCGCGAGTTTATCGCCGGAGAGCAAAACGCCGGCGCGCTCCTCCTCGCTTAGCGACAGGTGTTCTTCCAGTTGCTCCAGCTTGGTGACGCGGTTTTTCAGCTGCCATTTCCAGTCGTTCCAAAGTTCCGGCGCAACCCCGCCATTGCGAGACCAATAGCCTTGCGCGTGGGAGCGGAACGCCTTTTCCTGCTCAATTCCCTCGGTGAGATTCACCATGTTCGTATTTGTGTAGAAAAAACTTAACGTCGTTAACAATCGTGTCAATGCACACGGTTTTAACTGCCTGTCTCTGAATTGATTCGTCTGACGCGGTTCGACCACGGTTGTTCAATCTCGGGGGAGATTCGGCGGTCATAGACCGCCGCTACAGGACGGACTGTCCTCTATCCTGCGATCTCGTCATTCGGACTTCGTCCTTCTTTCGTCATTCGTCATTCATGCTTCGTCATTCAGGCCGGTTTGACGTCGAAGACTGTGCTAAGCGGCTTACGCCACCCATGCATCGGCTGGAATGCCGAAACGTCTTCCATCTTCCACAACGTTTCCGCTCATTAAATCACGATAGTAATCGGTCCAGCCGGCGGTGGATGACCGAACGTAGCCGTGCACTTCAGCGCCGTCGGCGTCGCGCTCGGGCATGACATGACCACGCTGCGCGAAATGCGCGCAAACGCCGTGCAACCATTCGTGCAGCCAGACTTCACCACGCGCCTCATTTTCCCATGCCGATGACGGCGCGTTGGCAATAGCGGCGTAGGTCGCGCCATTAGTCGATTCGCTCGCGCCCATCGCCAAACCCCAGGCATCACACGGAACCGCCGTTCCAATTTTCAAGTTCCGCTGGGGCCAGAAAACGAAAATCGAATCGTACTTCCCGGGCGGTGCGAACTCATCCAGATCGGATCGAGTATCATCAGGCGACGGCCAGAAACGTGATGACGATTCGCGGGTGAGAGAAGTAAGCGCGTGATCAGGCCGGACAATTTCGTATTCGATTCCCGTTGCGCCGTTGGTCAATTCGCGCGCGAGTTGCGGAAATCCACGAAAGGAATCGAGCGCATCAGCCAGCTCGCGCTCGCTGGCAACGTGATGGAAATGGGTCTGCGCTGCACTAGAACGAAGCCTGCGCGGCTCGACGGAGTCTCGCCCTACCGGCAAATGAACATCCAACTCGCGATAAACGAGCAGCAATGTTTTCCAAATCTTCACCAGCTGACTGCGACACTTGCGCGCAAACGATAATCCGGCACCACCTGTAAGGCCGTCGTGTTCATCAACACTGGAAACTCAGCGGCGAGCTCGCCGCTGAGTTGATCGTACGACGCAATAATACGCGGACCGATAAACACCGAAGTAACGCCAGTGTCCTCAGCAGCGCGGCCTTGAAATCGATCGACGTCCTTGCTTTCGCCAGACGCCACGCATTGGAATCCAACTAAAGTATCGCGTTTGCGAACGAGATAATATCCCGGCCCCGCGCTCCAGATCAGATCGTTGGCAAAATGATAATCGTGCGCGCCATCGCCGCGGAGAGTGAATTGGCCATTGGCTTCTGCGAAAAAATTCTTGTAACGCACCGAACCTTGCGCGCCGAAAATCCCATCATACGAACCGGTGCCAAGGGTGAGGTCGTGCCCGTGAATTCCGCTCTCTGGCGCTCCCGGAATTTCCACTTCGTGAAATTCTTCCTGTAACCGGCTGGGGTCGCCGGTCGGAAATTTTAGCCCACCCAGCGCGACAACTGAGCAGGTACAATCTGATTCGTGCTCGATTGCGACTGGGTTCTTTTCTTCGACATTGAATTCACGCCGCGCGGTTGAAACGAAATGCCACAGCACCGCCTTGGCCAAAAGAGAGACGTCGCCGAATCCGCTCACGTTCCCTTCGTCGATGGCAAAGCCTTCCGGCCGCCGGAAATCGCGGTAAATAAACGGCGCGTTAAATTGCAGGGCGAACCGATCGTTAATTCCGTAGCCGGCGACGAACTGCGTGATCGAAGTTTCCAATCGTTGCCCAGTGGGATTGGCGACCTCACGATCATCGAATTGAAGCGAGCCGAAATGGGTGAACTGCTCGGCGATGGCCGTGTAGAGGCCGCTCATGGAAACTTTCTCCTTCGGCATCGATTCCACTTGTGGGGTGTAGCAGCCGCAGAGATCGCACGCGCGGGTTGCCAATGGAAAAAACGTCAGTGCGACAACGAGCAGCCGAGCCAGCATCCAGTTTGCTCTACGCACAGTGACAGATTGCGTCAACCGATGCTGGCCGCGTTTCTTGCAGCGCGAGTTTTTCGTGCTGTCATCCCGAGACGCGAAGACAACGCCAGTCCGGCTCGGACCGAGGGACCTCCGAGCGGTCGTGGACTGTTCAAACCACCTTTGTGTGACCCACGAACTTCGGTGAGGTCCCTCGCTTTCGCTCGGGATGACGGAGATGAGCGGCTCAGGGAAGGCGCGCCCACAAGAGCGGTTCCACAGGTGGCGCGCCTACAAAGCGCGGTTACATTTGAACAACTACCAGTCCGATATGTCGAAATTCCAACTCATGCGATTTTTGTTTGCTCTCATTTTTTGTGGCGCACTGACCGCCTCGCCTCTTCAGGCGCAGGAATCTTCCCCTACCGTTCCGCCGGCCGCAGCGGAGTCCGGAAAGGATGTCGTTCACGCCCTGAACAATGCTTTCGCCAAAGTTTTCGAAATCGTCGCGCCCAGCGTCGTCATCATCGAGGTCTCGAAAAAGAACGACGGCAACGAGGGATTTAACTTCGACGATTTATTTTTCCAAGGGCAACCTGATGATAATTCACCGCGGCGCGGTCCGCGTAATCTCGAACCGATTCAGAGCGAAGGGTCCGGATTCATTGTGCGGTCTGATGGATACATCTTTACTAATTTTCACGTGGTCGAGGGGGCGGACCATGTGGAGGTTAAATTAAAAGATGGCCGCGAATTCCCCGCGAAAGTCGTCGGCACTGATGAGAAGACCGACATCGCGGTGATCAAAATCGACGCCAAAGACTTGCCGGTGGCGCAGATGGGCGACAGCGACGCGGTGCGGGTTGGGCAGTTTGCCTTCGCCATCGGGGCGCCATTTAAATTGGATTACACCTTCACCTATGGCGTGGTGAGCGGTAAAGGCCGCAGCAAATTGTTCACCAACGGGGGTTACAGCATTTCCGATTACATCCAGACCGATGCCTCGATTAATCCTGGTAACTCTGGTGGTCCGCTCTGCGACATCGACGGCAAGGTCATCGGCATGAACACGCTGATTAATGGATTGAACCGCGGCCTTGGCTTCGCTATTCCGAGCAACCTGGCCAACGAAATCGGCCAGCAACTGGTCGCGGGAAAGAAAATTGCGCGGCCCTGGCTCGGGATTCGGATCGAATCGGTCGGCGATAATCCGAACACGCGCGATTTGCTCAAGGGAATCGACAAAGGGGTGGTTGTGCGGACGATCGAAGCGGACGCCCCTGCGAACAAAAGTGACCTTCGGCCGTTCGATGTCATCACCAAGGTTGACGGCATGCCGGTGACGAGCGACACGCAATTGCAGCGTGAGATTTTAAAGAAAAAGATTGGCCAGGCAGTAAAGCTGACAGTTTGGCGGAAAGGTCAGACGATTGAAATTCCGGTTACGACCGGCGAGTTGCCAAATGAGATTGCGCGCGCTTCGAACGAGATTGCGCCGCCCGAGCAAGGCCGTCCGGAAGATGTCGGAAAATTGGGGTTGCAGGTGCAGGATATTACGAAAGAAATATCGGAGCGTCTCCATCTCGGCGATGCGCGGGGTGTAATCGTGACCGATGTGGCAGATAACAGCATCGCAGCCACGCAAGGAATCGAGCGCGAGGACGTGATCACTGAAGTGGACGGAAAACCCGTTACAAATGTACGGTCATTCCGCGAAGCCTTGGGCAAAGCCGATCCAAAACGCGGCGTCCTCTTCTACCTCGACCGCCAGGGCAGCAAGACATTCGCAGTCCTGAAAGCGAACGATCGTTAGAGCGACATCACCGGCTCATTCGTGCGGCCATTTTCCTGATATCCGCCAAGAAGGATGTCGCGAGAGCAGGTAATTCACCAATCCATAGAGCCGCTATGGTTAAGCGGGAGAATTTCGGCAGAGGCAAAACGCGGAATCCTTTTTGGATTCTCCGGCCGGGCGTAGCAATAGAAACGCCGACGCCAAGACCAAGCGAGACATAGGCTTCTATCAACTCAATGGAGCCCAACTCAATGGCTGGCGACCACCCCAGTTTCATTTTCCCCAAACCAGCCTGGAAATGTTTCGTAATTACCTCGTTTGGAGGCAACGAAATCAAACTTGGAAAATCAGGATCCAGATCAAGAATCGCAGCGAGATCTTTGAATGGCGCTCGCTTGGGAATTAGGAGTATGAGCGGCAGTTGGATCAGGCGATGGCATTGTATCGAGACTCCGGTTTTGCCTCCCAGTTCCGTGATCGCGAGGTCGATCTCACCTTTTCGAAGGAGCTCTTCCGCAATGATTTGGTTCGCGTCGAACAGGGTAAGTTTGAAATTGGGGAAACGTCGTTTGTAAGTAAGGAGCAGCTCCGGCAAATAATCCCGCAAGATTCTGGCTGGAGCAGCCAGTCGCAGTTGCTGCCTTGGGTGGCCACGAACGTAGGCCGGAAGGTCGATCAATGCGCTAAAAAAATCCTCGATCTCATCGAAAAGCCGGAGGCCGGCAGCCGTAAGACCAAACGGCCGCCGATGAAACAATTTGAGGCCAAGCGTCTTTTCAAGTTGGGAAATCTGTCCGCTGATTGCCGGTTGCTGAATGCCGTAGGGCATTTTACGCGCCGCGGCACTGATGCCACGATGCTTAGCAACATAATAGAAGAGCTCGAGATGATGAACGTTAATTCGAGATCATCGTTTAAATCGAACTTCAGTCAATATATTATCGATTAACGGTATATATCGCTTCGTTCTAGAATCGCGGCGTGATCATTTTGCTTTTCGCTATCGCCGCCGGCTGCATCATTGCCGAGCACCTCTGGCCGGCGGCGCAACTACCCTCGGTTCGCGCCTGGTGGCCACGCGTCTTCTTAATCAACGCAATTCAACTCGGGATCGTCGTACTCGCGGGACGGAGCTGGAACCGGTGGATGGCACACTTGTCACTCTTGCACTTAAGCGCTTACACCAACGACTTCCTGGCCGCCGGCATCGCATACCTTGTCTCGACCTTCATCTATTACTGGTGGCATCGATTTCGTCACGAATCACAGTTTTTCTGGCGCATCTGCCATCAACTTCATCACTCGCCTCGACGCATCGAAGTCCTGACCAGCTTCTACAAACATCCTGTCGAGATTTTGCTCAATTCGCTATTGAGCAGTGCAATCGTTTATATGTTGCTCGGTTGCAACGTTCGCGCTGCGGCCTACTACACCTTTCTCACCGCAATCGCCGAGTATTTTTACCACTGGAACGTCCGCACGCCCCGTTGGTTGGGGTTTTTCGTACAACGGCCCGAATCCCATCGCGTGCATCACCAATATCGCCATCACACACAGAACTTCGCCGATCTGCCAGTTTGGGACTGGTTCTTCGGGACTTATCACAACCCGCGTGGCTTCACCAAGAGATGTGGCTTCGATCATTGGCGGGAAGATCGCTTCGAGGATCTGCTCGCCTTTCGCGATGTTCACGGGCCAGATGAGAATCAAAGGCAAACGCCGTTGCGCTTCTTGCCGACCTGCATCGGTTGCAAGAAACGCTGGATTTGCGCCGCAACTCATCAGGAGGCGCTGTCATGAGATGGCGGAATCTCTTTGCGGTTGCCCTTCTCCTTGTCGGACTCACCCAAATGGCGGGCGACATTCTCGGCAATCGCGTCTTGAAAGGACTGGGTGCTGCACCTGTGGCCGCGCCTTGCCCAAAAGTTTTTTGCGACATTGACGGTCTGGAACCGTTCGCCTCGAGCTTCACCATCACTGCGAATAGACAAGACCACGTTTCATTCGCGATTACACCCGAACTGTATTCCCGTCTAAAGGGTCCATATAATAGGCGAAACGTTTACGGCGCAGCGATTGCCGCGGCACCACGCTTGCCTGAACCAATCCGCCGTGCCGTTCTTGGTTACGCTTTCGCTACAAATGGACCGCTTCGTGCCGGACTTGCGTTGCCAGAAAACGCTCCCATCGCTCTGACGATCCAAACGAATACTCGAGGGCGCAGTGAAAGGTGGACCTTCCCGTGCGATCCGTGACCCGGATATCTTCACAACAGTTCGCGATATTTCGGATCGTGCTCGGAATTTACCTCGCGGTTCACTTCTTCGCCCTCGTACCTTATGGCGCTGAGGTGTTCAGCGATCGCGGCGTGCTGCCCGATGCACGATTGAATTTTACCTACGGAATTTTCCCGAACGTGCTTGAGCACTTTGGTTCACCGGCCTTCGTTGTTATTTTCCTGACCGGCTTGTCAGTTTTGTCCCTGATTTTTGCAGCAGGCTTATTCCGGCGCATTGTGGCCGTCTTGCTTTGGTACGGTTGGGCCTGTCTCTTCAATCGCAATAATCTGATCAACAATCCGTCTATTCCCTACATTGGTTTGCTTCTCTTGCTGACTCTTCTCGTCCCGACTGGCGAATCGCTGACTCGCAAATGCACAAACCGGCAATGGCAACTCCCATCAATGGTTTACTGGACAGCCTGGATGTTGATGGCCGCGGGATACTCGTTCAGCGGCTGGATGAAGCTGTACAGCCCGAGTTGGATCGATGGCAGCGCTCTTTTTCATATTCTCAGCAACCCATTAGCGCGTCCCGGCTGCGCCCGCGATTTCTTGCTCGCATTACCCACTTCGTGGTTACGCTTCTTGACATGGGGAGCATTGGCCGCGGAGCTGCTCTTTTTTCCGCTTAGTATTTCGCAAAGATCAAGAATGATTGCGTGGTGCGCGCTCGCCTCAATAAACTTTGCAATTCTTTTCGTCGTCAACTTCGCCGATCTGACGTTCGGAATGTTGATGATTCACTTTTTCACCTACGATCTAGCTTGGTTTTCGGCTCTGCGTGGAACCTTCAAACGCGGCGTCCTGCTTTATCTCGATCGCCAGGGAAGCAAGACTTTCGCGGTGCTGAAGGCGAACGCGCAGTAACTATCGGCGGTCCGGGGGACGCCAAACAATTTCGGCTGCGCCGCCTAACTCTAAGATCGAGTTCGCTACGGGACGGTCCGTGCGACTGGCGGACGAGGGACTTCTCGATCCACCCGCCCGCAGCACCTAAGTTTGCCGGCTTCCCACAACCACCAGCACAATTCCGCCGACCAGACAAATACCGCTCAAGATCGGGGGGAAATTGATCCCATGCTTTTCCTGGTGAGTGATCTCAAGGGGCCCGAGTTGCGCATCCTTTTTCTCGGTGTTCCAGCCCAGCCCACCGTAAGCAAACCCGATGATGCCGACGATAATTAAGATGATCCCGATAATGCCCGCGGGCTTCATCGGGCTACAAAGTCCGCCGGCCGCCGATGAGATTGATGATCAGAATCACGACCGCGATTACGAGCAGGATGTGAATGAATCCGCCCATCGTGTATGAACTGACCAAACCAAGCAGCCAAAGCACCAGCAGAATGACAAATATTGTCCAAAGCATAATGGTTTCCTTGAGTTGAGTTTACCCTAGTTCGTGTCAGCAGGCCGAACTGCGCTTATGGAATATGGGCGGTTTTCGAAATTGATTCCGGGCTGGCTGAAATACTACAATTTAGTCGCCGGCGAAAACCGCTGATTTCGAAAGCAAACCAACCGTTCGTGCGACTACAAACCTTTCTTTTTCTCTGCCTCGGTCCGCTCTTGATTGCCTGCGCTTACCAAGGGACGATCGTGCAGAAAGCCGGCCGGCCTTTGCCCTTCGCGTACAGTCTCGGGATCGATGCCAGTTTCAAATTCGCTCTTCGTGACGGTCTTGGCCACGTTCGCTGGCAACTCGTTTCCGCCGAGGTATTCAATTCGTATCGGGTCGGCGATTATTTCGATGACGAAAGTCCAACGCCGCCGCTCCATCGCCGCTGTTCGACCGATGGAAAGAAAGTGCTCCGTCCTCCCATTCACGAAACCATTCCAATTTCTGTTCCCCGTTTTCAGCCGATTCCGTTGGAGCCGCGCGCGGTACGCATGTCGCATCCTGACACCGCTGCGCGGCACTAGCGCGCTTAGCCGCAATTCCGGTTGCAGCAACGGGGCGGACGTTTACGACTGCGCAGTGTCTTTTGGGCGTGCTTACTTTGGACTCCGGTGGCAAGCGCAGCGCGACGCCGCTTTGCTTTCCTGCGCTTTGCGGGAATTCGCGCATCCAACCTAACACTTAATGGGCTCGAGAAGATACCGCGGCGAAAAAAGCGCCGTCGTCGCTACGCTTTGCCGGCGCAGTCCAAAATAAGAGGGCACGTGCGTGCCCAGATCCCGCAAATTACTCTTCGTTCAATGCCTCACGTAGATTCCAGTCCGCGCGCTCGAGGCGCGACCGTGCGCTCTCGCGGTCGCACCTGGCGAGTTGCGAAACAAGTCCAACCGCACGCTCGCGCAGTTTTTTGTTTGTTGGTTGAAGATCGATCATCAAATTCCCGCGCACCCGACCCAACCGAGTCATTGCGCCCGTGCTGATGATATTCAGCGCGATTTTTGTCGCGGTTCCCGCTTTTAGACGCGTGGAGCCGGTAACGATTTCCGGGCCGGTCTTGAGATTGATCTCCAAGTCAAACTCGCCGCCTGGCTCGCGTTTGGCATTGCAGGTCAGCAAAATTGTTTGCGCGCCAATTTCTCGCGCGCGTCGCAGCGCCCCAATTACAAATGCCGCCCGTCCGCTCGCCGAAATCCCGATCACCAAATCCTCCGACTTGACCCCGCGCTCGTCCATCGCCAGCGCACCAGCATGCGCGTCATCCTCCGCGCCCTCAATACTTCGCTGCAACGCCGGCGCGCCCCCAGCAATGATCCCCTGGAACAAATCCGGCGACGCGCCAAAGGTTGGCGGAATTTCCGCGGCATCGAGAACTCCGAGCCTGCCACTCGTTCCGGCGCCGACGTAAAACATGCGTCCGCCCTTGCCAATCGCGCCGGCCGACAATTCGATCGCGCGCGCCAATTGATCGATGCATTGACGCAATCCCTCATCCACCAATTTCTCTTCCGCCACGAAAAGCTCGACGATTTCACGAGCGCTCAATCGGTCGAGATTGGCTGATCTCGGATTCGCTTCCTCGGTCGATGAAACCAGCGAAACCGCTCCGGCCGGTTCCGCGGTTTTTGCAATTTGCAATCTCTCGTCTGCCGCCAACCAGGCCGCCCCCACCTCGGGCGGGGATTCGGACAGCGCGACGTTGGCGCCGGGAATTTTTTCGCTGAGAGCTTTGGCGAATGCTACGCGATAAAATTTCTGATTTTCGAACAAGCCCCCCATCAGTCGAACTTCCGGAGTCTCAAGCTGAAGTCGCATCGACACGGCGGTCGTGAAATCGACCAGCGCGCTCACACCGGCGGCGATAATTTGGCGCGCGGCTTCGTCGCTCTTTCGCGCCGCTTCGAAAACGACCGGCGCCAACGAGGCGATCTCCATTTTATCTGCCGTCTGCGCCCACCGCACCAGCTCATCGAAATTATTCAATCCGAGAGCGCGCAAAATATTTGCCGCAAACTCCCGTTCGCCCCGGCGCAGATCGTACTCCCGCAAAATCGACCGCAGGGCGCGAATGGAAACGAAATACGCACCTCCGGCGTCGCCCAAAATATGTCCCCATCCACCGGCGTTTTCGATTCGGCAGCCACTGCGACCGGTCACAGATGAACCCGTGCCTGCGTTCACCGCGATGCCGTCACGATCCCGCAAACACGCTGCCATTCCGGAATCGCGATCGCTGCCCGCGACGATATTCGCCTTCGGCCAAACGGCCCGCGCAAGTTTCAGCAAGGCTGCGCGATCTTCTTCGGTTGCGCAGCCGGCGAGAAAGACTCCAATCCGATCCACTTCGCACGGCAAAACGCGAAAAATTTTTGTTATCTGATCCAGCGGCGTCAGACGCAGATTCGACGGCGGCAACTTTCCCGACTCGACAATTGCGCCATCAACAACTAATGCCCATGCGGTCTTCGTTCCCCCGCCTTCGATCCCGAGAATTTTTTCGTCAGCCATGTTGTCTGTAGCGGCGGTCTATGACCGCCGTGTCGAAATGTACACGCAAATTCATCGGCGGTCATAGCCGCCGCTACAGCCATCCCGAGCGAAGTCGAGGGATGACCGGTACGAGACCTTGCATCGTCCCATTGTCATCCTGAGCGCAAGCGAAGGAGCTCACCTAACCCCGAGACGTTACACAAGGCACATTGGCACGTACTCGACCTTATGTGAGGTCCCTCACCGTCTTCGCGGTTCGGGATGACGAACGCGTTAGGACAGAGCCGTTGTTTCACGAATTTTCATTCGTATGATGAAAAACATGACCGAAGCGGAAGCGTGCGCGCGGATCGAAACGCTGCGGCGCGACATCACTGAGCATAACCGCCGCTACTACGAAGAAGCGGCGCCCACCATCAGCGATCGGGAATACGATCGGCTTTATAAAGAACTGGTCGATCTCGAGACGCAGTTTCCGGAGCTCGTCACCCCGGATTCACCCACTCAACGGGTCGGCGGCAAACCGCTGCGGGCCTTCGCCCAAATTCAACATCGCGTTCCAATGCTCAGCCTCGACAACACTTATTCCGAGGAAGAGGTCGTCAACTTCTACAAACGAATCATGCGTCTCTTGCCGGAGGAAAAAATTCCAGTGGTGATCGAACCCAAAGTGGATGGCGTCGCCGTCTCAGTGATGTATGAAAATGGCAAACTGACGTACGCTGCGACGCGCGGCGACGGTTCGGTCGGCGACGAAATCACGCAAAACATCAGAACGATCAAATCGGTGCCACACCAATTGCCCGGCGCGGCTCCAAAAGTTTTCGAAGTGCGCGGCGAAGCTTATCTCGACAAAGCCGGCTTCGAAAAACTCAATAAGGAGCGCGAAGCCGCCGGCCTGCCGTTGTTCGCCAATCCACGGAATGCGGCCGCGGGTTCGCTGAAACACCTCGATCCAAACATCGCCGCCAAGCGCCCGCTCGGAATGATTTTTTACGGGACCGGCGCAATCGAAGGCACCGAGGTCGATCGTCACTCAAAAATTTTTCCATTGTTCAAAAAGCTCGGTTTGCCCACGCATGAACATTGGTCATTGGTCGATTCCGTCGATCAAATTCTCAAGGCAATTCACGATCTCGACGAGATCCGGCGTGGTTTCCCTTACGAGACTGACGGAGCGGTAATCAAAGTGGATGCGCTTGCGCAACGGGAGCGTCTTGGCTTTACCGCGAAATCACCGCGCTGGGCGATTGCTTACAAATACGCAGCGGAGCGCGTCGAAACCAAATTGCTCGATATCAAAGTCCAGGTCGGGCGGACCGGAATTTTGACGCCGGTAGCTGTGCTCGAGCCAGTTCTCGTTAGCGGCAGCACAGTTTCGCGCGCGACGCTGCACAACGAAGACGAGATCAAGCGCAAAGATATTCGCATCGGCGATACCGTCATGATCGAAAAAGCCGGTGAAGTGATTCCGGCAGTGGTCGAGGTTGTTCAATCGAAACGGCCGCGCAATGCCAAGCCGTTCGGTTTTTTCGAGCACATCCATGGCAAATGCCCCGTCTGTAGCGGGGAGATCCGGCGTGATCCCCAATTTGTCGCGTGGCGCTGTGAAAATATTCTCTGCCCGGCGCAAACGACGCGGCGAGTGGAGTTTTTCGGGGCGCGCGGCGCACTAGATATCGAGAGTGTCGGCGGAATTGTTGCCGATAAACTGGTCGAGCGCGGTCTCGTGCACGAACCGCTCGACTTATTTGTGCTTAATATCGAGCAACTCGCGAAGCTCAATCTGGGAACCGACGAAGCACCGCGCGTCTTCGGAGAAAAGAATGCCAGTAAAGCGATTCAGGCAATTGAACGCGCAAAAACTGCGCCGCTTTCGCGGTGGCTCTATGCGTTGGCGATTCCTGACGTTGGCAAAACGACCGCGACGGATCTCGCACGCTTTCATGAAACGATCAACGATGTTGCGAGTTCTCCGCTTCTTCGCGATGTGGTGAGCCATAATGGAAGGAAAAGCGATAAATCCCGCGACGGCGGGACGAAAGAAATTGCGGATCGCCTGATCAAATCCGGCTTTGCAGAGCCGTCGAAAAGCAAGATGGACAAGCAGCGCGGGATTGTAACCCAGGTCGGGCCGGTCGTTGCCCAGAGCGTTCTCGATTTTTTTGCCTCATCCGCGGGAAAGAAAATTCTCCAACGAATGAAACAGCTCGGGATCGAGCCAAAGAGCGAGAAAGTTTCGGCGAAGCAAATGGCGGGACTGCCGCTCGCCGGAAAAACGTTTGTTCTGACCGGAACTTTGCCGTCCATGACGCGGGAAGAGGCCTCAGTGAAAATCGAAGCGGTTGGCGGTCACGTCAGCAGTAGCGTGAGCAAGAAAACCGATTATGTGCTCGCTGGCGAAGAAGCCGGCAGCAAATTGGAAAAAGCGAAGAAGCTGGGCGTGAAAATTATCGGCGAAAAGGAATTTCGGGCAATGCTGAAATAGAAACGTGGCTGTCATCCCGAGCGAAAGCGAGGGACCCCGCGATTGTCTTCTCAACGATTGCGAGGTCCCTCGCCGTCTGCGCGGCTCGGGATGACGGCCGCGGCCAGCGACCGCGGCTACAATTACGGCGTGCGCTCCGGCGCTTTCTGCAACCTGAGCGGCAGTGCCTGGTTCATGCTCGGCTGCGCGATGACCGGTGGACGTTGACTGGCCGGATGAAAATCCGCCTTAACGTCGAACGTCAATTTCTCGTCGCCGCGGATTACGGTGATCGGCACCGCTTCTCCGGCAGTCAGAAAGAACGAAGCATCGATGATGTCGTCAGGCTGATGGATTTCCCTGTTCCCGACTCGGAGCAAAATGTCGCCCGGCTGAAGTCCTGAGTTTGCCGCCGGGGTGCTATCGAGAATCTCGGTCACTTCTGCATAGGAACCGCCTTTTCCCTCCAACGCCTGCATCAACTTGGCGCCGATCCAGCCATGCCGCACTTCGCCAAAGCGCAGAAAATCGCTGCGAATTTTTTCCGCGGCTTCGATCGGCAAAGCGTAACAGGATGAATTGTTTTCCAAAGTGAAGGCAACGATGCCCACGACTTCGCCCCTCATGTTTAGGAGCGGCGCGCCCGCTTCCCCACGCTGGGTCGCTACGTTTACGCGCAGATGCGTAGTGTGAAAATAGTAGCCGAGATATTTTCGATCAAAACCACCCACTAGCCCCAAGCTGGGCGTCTCCGGCAAATCCAGGGGATAACCGATTGCAACAACCGGCGTGGTCACCTCCATATTTTCGGATTTGCCAATGGGTAACGCCGGCGATGCGGTGTCGACTTTCAGGATGGCGACGCCGCTCCGAACATCGGTCACCTGCTGTCGCGCCGGCAGCCTCTTCCCATCGAATTCAACACTAAAGTTGTTCCCTTCCCCGCCAACGGAATAGGCCGTGTAAATCGTCCCAGTCGGATCGATAAAAAAGCCGGTCCCGGAAAGCTCGCTGTGCTCGTCGTCGCCATGAATTTTGACTACCGCTTTCTTGCAATGATCAAAAATATCTTTGACCTCGCGACTGATGGTGGAAGCCGATTGGTCCTCCGCCCGCGCCGATAGGGCAATGGCAAAAATGGGAATAAGCAGCCAACGCATCGCGAATTTCTCCGCTCGAATCGCCGTCAGGCGATGATTAGAACCGCAATGACGACTCATAACTCACAGGCATGCTGTCCAGCACATAACGCGGAGGCGTGGCCGTCCGGTGAGTCGAGAGATGCGAACGCGGTTGAGTGACGGTAATGCGAGTGGAGACCGGCGAAGCCAGACTCCACCCACCATCGGTTACGCTTTGGGCTGGAACAATCGGAGTAAGCCGGGCGACATTCGGCGTTGGCGGGGTCTGATAAATCTTGAGCGATATCACTGCTGCGCAAAGCAACACTGCCGTCACCGCCACCCGATAGGAGGCGAGGCTTGCAACATTCAGGCTCATCATGAAATCCTGGGCGCGACCGAAGGCGATTTTCCAAAGCGGTTGGCGGAGCAATTCATCACGCTGCCGGCGGTGAAATTCGTGCAGGAAATTCTCGAAATAACCAGGAGGCGGTTGCTCGTATTTTTTCAACCGCAACAGCCGGCCAATTTCGTTGTCGTCGAACTCGTCCATCTTCCTTTGTCTTTACGTCACCGGGTTCTTGCGAAACTCGTCCAGATAATTTTGCAATTGCCGATTCGCGTAGAAGAGCCGGGAACGTACCGTTCCTTCAGAAACGTTCAAGATTTTACTGATCTCGGCGTGGGGCATTCCCTGAATATGGAACATAGTCACAACGGCTCTGTGTTCATCAGACAGTTTCATCATGGCCTCGTTCAATCTTCGCTGGAGCTCGGACAGGTCGGCCTCCCGCACCGGACTGCTGGTTTGGGTGAGCTCGAGAAATTCTTTGTCGTTTTGAATGCTCGCGTCCACATCGTCGAGGCTGAGGTGAAAACGGCGGCCGCGTTTCTTTAAAAAATTCAGCGTCATGTTCACCGCGATGGAATGGATCCAGGTGTAGAACGAGGATTTGCCACGGAAACCGCGGATCGATTTGTAGGCCTTGGAAAAAATATCCTGAAGGAGATCGTTCGTGTCCTCGTGATTCGAGGTCATGTTGTAGACCAGACCGTAAAGGCGCGGGGTGTATTTTACCACCAGCTGATCGAAGGCGCCGGCATCCCCATCCTGTGTACGCGCGACCAGCTGCTGATCTTCATCGGTTCGTGGCTGGTCCATTGCCCCTCTCCTTCTTTTAACATTCGGGCCGGGAACCGACGACAACAAATCAGAGATTCGACGCGG
>Ga0209376_1002769_pt1 | contig 16421 bp, 14 predicted proteins | sample GraSoiAngelo_134_FD_185891 | JGI IMG/M metagenome (GOLD analysis project Ga0209376, IMG submission 185891) | Grasslands soil microbial communities from the Angelo Coastal Reserve, California, USA - 14_0929_05_30cm (SPAdes) (version 2) | ecosystem: Environmental > Terrestrial > Soil > Grasslands ... | reverse complement strand
GCGTCGCGCTTCGTCGTTCCGCGCAGCACGGTCTGCGCGCACATGCGCGCGATGCCGGCGCGGTCCGCGGGCTCGTACCACTGGCCCGCCTCGATCGCGAGGACCACCGCCGTCGAGCGAAGGTCGGCGATCGGCGCGACCGCGATGCGCAGACCGTTGGCCAGTTGGCGGCGCTCGACGCGCATCAATCCGCGGCCTCCGGGATGAACCAGCCGACGTTGCGCGAGCTCTCGGTGAACGTGGCGGCTGCCGCTTCGCGGATCTGCTCCCGCGTGACAGCCGCGAGCTTGTCGTACCACTCCGCGATCGACGTGGCCGCGCCGGTCGAGAGGATCTCGCCGCAGCGGTACGCGCGCCAGGTGATGGTGTCCGTGCCGAACGCCGTCGCCGCGAGGAGCTGCCGCTTCACGCGCGCGAACTCGGCGTCGCCGATCTCCTCGGTCGCGACCTTCTCGAGCTCTCGCAGCATGATCCTCTCGACCTCGAGGTGTGCGGTCTCGGGACGGAGCGTCGCGTCGACCCAGAACAGATGCGGATCCTTCGTCAGCCGGAAGCTCACGTCCACGTCGGTCGCGAGACCCTTCTCGACGATCGCGCGATGCAGACGGGAGGATCGGCCCGACGCACCGTCGCTGCCGGCCGACGTCCCCGCCAGCGTCACGGCGAGCGCGGCGAGCGCCGGCGCGCGCGGATCGGTCGCGCGCGGCGCGCGGAAGGCCATCATCACGAGCGGCAGCGTGCCGCCCGCGCGGTGCACGACGATGCGCCGCTCGCCGCGCTGCGGTGGCTCGGGGGCGCGCGGTGGTTGACCGAGGTCTCTCGACGGCTCGAGCGACTCGAATGCCTTCGCAGCCATGTCCGCGAGATGCGCTGCGTCGTCATCGCCGACGACGACCACGTACGCGTTGTTCGGCGCGTAGAAGCGGTGGTAGTGCGCGTACAACCCGTCGCGGGGCATGAGCTTGATCTCATCCTTGCTGCCGATCACGCCCTGGCCGTACGGATGGCGGCTGAACGCGACCGCCTGCAGCTCCTCTCCCAACAGAAAGCTCGGGTCGTTCTCGAGGCCCTCGCGCTCGGAGACGATCACGGTGCGCTCGGCCTCGGTCTCCTCGAGCGAGATGAGCGCGTTCCGCATGCGGTCGGCCTCAAGCTCGAGCGCTGTGTGGTAACGAGCCTTGGGGACGGTTTCGAAGTAGCAGGTGACGTCCTCGTTCGTGAACGCGTTCCACATCGCGCCGTATCGCGCCAGTAGCCGGTCGAGATCGCCCTTGGGATGCGTCGGCGTTCCTTTGAAGAGCATGTGCTCGAGGAAATGGCTCATGCCGGTCGTGCCGGGGACCTCGTTGCGGCCCCCGACGTGATACCAGACCCAGAGCGAAACGACGGGCGCGTGATGCGCTTCGAGCGCATGGATCACGAGCCCGTTGTCGAGGCGGCGCGTCAGTGGGACGTCGACGTATGGGATATGAAAAGTCTAGCCGTCGAGGGCTTGGCCACCCTGGCAGGCTGGTTCGCTGCGTCTACCTTCACCGCGCGAACGCCTCCACTCACCACAGTCCGACGAGCGCGATAGTTAGTTCACCCCACGCGCCATGGCGCACGAATTCGCCCGAAGCGCGTTAATAGCGCACATGCGGATCCTCGCGCTCGCCCTTGCGACGATCGTCGGCTGTGCTCCAGTAACGGGGTCGTCGCCGACTCTCCCTCTGACCGCTACGCCAACGCCCACCGCTCCTGCGACGACCACGGCTGACGCGAGCGCTACCGCGACAGTCCCGACGAGGACGAGCGTCGCGGCCACCCCGTCACAGCTCGCCTCTCAGCGGCCATCCCCGAGCATCGTGATCTCGGGCGACGTCGTGAGCAGCTCAGCGTCGCGCGTCGCCGCAGACCCGAATGCGGCGAAGCGAGCCGCAACGGGCATTCAGGCTCTCGCGTTGGACCTCTACCGAGAGCTCGCGGTCGAGAGAACGAACTTGGCGTTCTCGCCATACAGCGCGGCGAGCGCGCTCGCGATGACGCGGGTCGGCGCCGCTGGCCGCACGGCACAGGAGATGGATCAAGTCCTTCACGCCGCGCAGATCGGCGACGTGGACGCGGCCTTCAACGCGCTGGACCTGGCACTTGCCAAGCGTGCGGGGTCGTATCCGAGCTTTGGCGGTGCGAGCCTCGACCTGGCGACGGCGAACCGCCTCTGGGCGCAGCGTGACTTCCACTTCGAGAACGCATTCCTCGACGGCCTGTCCGCGTACTACGGCGCGGGCGTCGGTGTCGTCGACTTCGTCAACGCCCGGGACGCCGCGCGCGGTGCGATCAACAAGTGGGTCTCCGACCGCACCAAGGCGCGCATCCCCGAGCTGGTGAAGGACGGGATCCTCGACGAGCTCACACGCTTCGTGCTCACTAATGCGATCTACATGAAGGCGCAGTGGACGCGTCCTTTCCCGAAAACAGCGACGAAGGCCGCTCCATTCCGGCGGCTCGACGGCACGGAGGTCTCGGCTCAGCTAATGGCCGACTTCAAATCCTTTCCCTACGCGAAGTCGGGGGAGATCCAGGCCATCGGCCTTCCCTATGTCGGCGGGCTGTCGATGGTCGCCATCGTGCCCGATGCTGGAACCTTCGCCGCGTTCGAGCGCTCGATGGACGCCCAGCGCATCTCATCGATCGTCGACGCGCTGCAGTTCCAGGCGGTCGATCTTCGATTCCCGCGCTTCACGTTCCGGACGGCGGCGCCGTTGAAGCCCGCGCTCACTCATCTCGGCATGCGGCTAGCGTTCACCGAGGCCGCCGACTTCTCCGGCATTAGCCGCCAAGAACACTTGATCCTCCAGAACGCGTTGCAGGAGACGTTCATCGCCGTCGACGAAGAAGGCACCGAGGCCACCGCGGCGACCGCGTTCTTCGGTGGTGCCACGGGCGGGCCATCGCAGTGGGTCGAGCTGACCGTCGACCGGCCATTCCTCTTCCTCGTGCGCGACGATGAGACCGGCGCGATCCTCTTCTTGGGCCGCGTGCTCGACCCGACCGCCGGCTAGTTCACCCCGAACTTCGCGGCGAGCGTGCTGCGGACCGCCGTCCCAGCCACCTGCGACGCGAAATTGCCCGGTGATTCGTGGAACTGCTCGAAGACCGCCGCGAACGCGACCGACGGCGCTTCGAAGTTCGCGAAGCCGATGAACCAGCCGTTGGGGTCGCCCGACGGTGTCTCAGCTGTGCCGGACTTGCCCGCGACGCTGACCGTGAACGTGCGGAACGGGAAGTACACCGTGCCGTCGGTGTCCGCGACGACGGCTCGCATGGCGTCCCGGATGAGCGAGAGCTCGGTGTTCGTCGCGTTCGCGTGGCCCACCACGGTCTTCTCGAACTTCTTCGTCACCGCGCCGCTGCGGTCGCGGGTCTCGATGACCAGTCGGGGCTTCCACACGATCCCATCGTTCGCGAGCGCCGCCGCGTAGTTCGCCACCTGCAGCGGCGTGACGAGCAGGAAGCCCTGACCGATCGCCAGGTTCGTCGCGTCGCCTGGGTTCCAGGTCTTGTCGGTCGCGAGCGTCTGCTTCCACGCCGGGCTCGGCACGATGCCTTCGGCCTCCAGCACGTAATCGATGTCCGTCGCCTTCCCGAGTCCAAAGCTCTTCGCCGCGTTCGGCAGCAGATCGGGGTTGCGATCGTTGAGCCGCTTGCCGAGCTCGTAGAAGAAGGAGTTGCACGAGCGCGCGATCGCGGTGCGCATGTCGATGTTCCCAAGGTCGGCGGTCTCGTGATTGAGCTGTACCCACTGCTCGCCGTAGCCGGTCCAGCGCACCGGACATGGCAGCTTGTCGCCGTACTTGTAGAGACCCTCGCGCAGCGCGGCTGCGGCGGTGACTGGCTTGAACGAGCTACCCGACGCGTACTGCCCGAATGTCGCGCGATTGAAGAGCGGCTTGTTCGGATCGGCCGCGTACTTGTTGATAGCTGCGACGTCGCCGCTCACGAACGCGTTGAGGTCGAACGTCGGGCGGCTCGCGATCGCGAGGATCTCGCCACTCCACGGGTCCTCGGCGACGATCGCGCCCTTTCGATCGCCGAGCGCGTTCTCGGCGGCGCGCTGCATCTTCGGATCGAGCGAGAGCACGACGTCCTGGCCCGCGATCGCCGGCGTCTCGCCGAGCGTCTCCGCGACCTGACCGTTCGGCTCGATGATCGTGAGCTTCCAGCCGAACGTGCCGCCGAGGACGTCGTCGAGCGTCGCCTCGAGACCGCTGTCGGCCTTGCCGATGAGGTCGCCCGCCTGCACGCCGCGCGCGGAGCGTTTCTGCGCGTCGGCTTCGCTTGCCTCGGTGAGGTAGCCGAGCGTCTGCGACGCGAGGCCGCTCGGATAGCTGCGCATCCGCGTCGGCTGCACCTGCACGCCCTCGATGACCGCGAGCTTCGGTCGCACCGCGTCGAGGGCGGCACCGGTGAGCGTGCGGATCGGCACGAACGTGTCGTCGCGCACCCACGACTGCGAGAGCTTCGCCTTGATCGAGTCCTCGGTCACGCCAAGGACCGGCGCGAGACTCGTGATGAGCCCGGACTGCGACCGCATCTGTCCGGGCACGACGCCGACGAGGCCCGCATCGACGAACGTCGCGAGCTCGCTGCTATCGCGCGCGAGGATGCGGCCGCGCGTCGTGCTCAGGCGCATCATTCGGACGAGGCGACCGGGCGAGAGGTTCGGGAGGATCGCCTCGGGCGACCAGTCGATCTTCCACGCACCCTTGTCCTTCTCGCCGATGAAGATCAGCGACAACGTCGTCGTCCGCCGCACGTCACCGACGCGCTGCGTGTGGAACGTGATGTCGAGCGGAACGGTCGCGCGCTTCGGGTCGGGAGAGCCGCCCAGCAGCGGACGCGACGATGGACCGACGCGGACCTCGAGCGAGCGAAGCGTCATCTCCTCGGCGATGCGCGGCAGGCGATCGACGAATCCTTCCGTGCCGACACGCTGCTGTGCTTCGGAGGACACGAGCGCCCACATCGCCTGGTAGTCCGCCTTCTGCCACGCCGCGGCATACGCCTTTGCGGCTGCATCTGGCTGCGGCTGTGCGGCTTCGCACCCCGCGAGCGCGGACGCGAGAACGAACAGCAGCGCGGGAGCAAGCCTCATCCCACTACCTGGAACGAGCCACGGCGTGCGCCGTTCCGCTAATACCCCGCCGCGTGGCCCTCGCGGCGCGGGTCGGCGCCGCCGCTGAACACGCCATTCGAGTCGATCGCGATCGCCTGCGCGCCGCCGGTGATCTCGGCCCACTCGCCGAGGTTTGCGATCTCGTGGCCCTTCGCCGCGAGCCCCTTTCGCGTCGCCTCGCTGAAGCGCGATTCCATCTTGAGCCCACGTCCCGACTCGTGATACCAGCGCGGCTCCTCGATGGCTCGCTGCACGTCGAAGCCGTGATCGATGAGGCCCACCGCGAGCTGGAAGTTCGTCTGCACCTGCGCGTGGCGGCCGGGCGTCCCGAAGACGAAGCGCGGCGAGTTGCCGTCGAGCGCGATGACCGTGTTGAGCGTGTGGATCGGCCGCTTGCCCGGCGCGAGCGCGTTGGGTGACGACGCCTCCAGTGAGAAGCCGATGAGCCTGTTGTTGAGCAGGACGCCGGTGCCCGGTGCGACGCACGCCGACCCGAATTCGCTGAACACGCTCTCGATGAGCGACACCGCGTTGCCGTCGCGATCGACGACCGCGAGGTACGTCGTGTCCGCCGGCGTCGCGGCCGCGATCGCCCCGGCATCCACGCGGTCGCTGGCGCGCGTGGGTATCGCGCGGCGGCGCGCTTCCGCGAAACGCGGGTCGAAAAGGCGGCTCACGTCGAAGGAGACCATGCGCGGGTCGCCGCTGTAGGCGTCGCGATCAGCGAACGCCATCTTCTTGATCTCGACCATGTGATGGACCAACTCGGGGCTTCCCCACTCGAGCTCCTTCATATCGAGACCAACCGCGATGGCGAGCTCCTCGAGCAGGATGTGCCCCTGGGACACCGGCGGCTGTCCGTACACGGTGTGTCCGCGGTACGTGATGCGCGCTGGCGCGGGACGGTCCGTCTCATGGGCGGCGAGATCTTCCGCGCCGATCGCTCCGCCGACCTCGCGGATCGCCGATGCGAGGCGCTCGGCGAGCGGCCCTTCGTAGAAGACCGCGGCGCCCTGCGAGGCGATCTCGCGCAAGGTCGCCGCGAGGTCGGGCTGCTGCAGGATCTCGCCGGCGCGCGGGAACCGACCCCGCGGGCCGAAGACGCGCGCGGCCTCCGCGTCGAGCCGTCCACCGCTATCGACGAAGCCCTCCGCGAGCCCGTCGCTCACCGGGAAGCCTTCCTCGGCGTACTGGATCGCCGGCTCGAGGACGCGATCGAGTCCGAGGCGTCCGTGGTCGCGCATGAGGTCGCCGAACGCCGCGACGACGCCGGGGACGGTGGCGAGGTTTGCACCCTCGCTCGGAAAGCCGCTCGCGAACGACCCGAGCGAGAGCGAGCGCGGCGCCGCACCGGAGCCGTTGTAGGCCGTCACCTCGCGCCGCGAGGCGTCATACACGAGCGCGAACAGGTCGCCACCGATGGACGTGCGATGCGGCTGCGTCACCGCGCACACGGCTGCCGCCGTGACGGCCGCGTCGACCGCACTCCCGCCATCGCGCAACGCCGCGATCCCTGCCGCGGTCGCGAGGTGGTGATCCGTCGCGACGAGCCCGTTCACGGAACGGACCGTCGGGCGCGTGGTCACGCCTCGCATGCTAGGACTCACAGCACCGCGGCGATGGCATAGCGCACGCCAATGGCTGTGACCGCGGCGACACCGAGCCCGAGCGCGACCGATCCGCGCGGACGCGGCACCAGCGGCATGAGCGCCGCAGCAAGCGCGAGCAGGGGCCAGTGCGGCGAACCCACCGTGAGCAGCGCCCCGAACAGGATGTAGCCGATCGCGAGCCACGCGACGAGCGCCGAGCCCACGAGGTAGACGACGATCGCGCAGATCGCGGCGGCGAGCGCCGAGCCCCACAAGATGAGCTCGGCCGGCGCGAGCGCGAAGCGACCGCCCGTCTCCACGAACGCGGCACCGGCCATGACCATCGCGTCGAATCCGGCGACGATGCTGCGGCCGACGCGTCCCACCTAGGCGGACCTAGGCTCGTGGCCGAGGAAGATGCGCGTGTAGCCCCACGCCTCGCCGGGCCGCAGCGCGTCCGGTCGCGTGCCGTCGAGATGCAGCAGCATCGCGTGCTCGTCGCACGCGAAGCGCTTCGGACAGACTGGGCATTCCGCGGCGGACTTCTCGGGTAGGTGGCCGAGGCTGGTGAGCGTGAAGCCGCAGCGCTCGAAGAACTCGGGCACGAGAGTGAGCGCGAACACGCGCCGCAGACCGAGGCGCCGCGCCTCCGCTATACACGCATCCACGAGCGCTTTCCCGATGCCGCGGCCAGACGCCTCGGGCCGCACGGCGAGCGAGCGGATCTCGGCGAGATCGGGCGTGAGCACCGCGAGCGCGCAGCAGCCCTGGAACGCGTCGTCGTCGTCGGCGACCACGTAGTCGCGAAGCCGTTCGACGAGGAAGTCGCGCGAACGCTCGAGCATGCGGTCCTCGTTCGCGTAGCGGGCGATGAGCGCGCGCATGTCTTCGACGTCCTCGATGCGCGCCGACCGGATGTTCATCATCCGCGAAGCACGCGACGCGCGTCCTCGAGCGCCGCGCGGACGTTCTCCGGCGCCGTCCCGCCCGGCGAGCGACGTGACGCGAGCGAACGCGCCGGATCGATCTCCTCGGCCGCGGACGGACCGAACCGTGGGTCGACCTTCCGCAAGTCGTTCGTCGTGAGGCCGGCGAGATCCTTGCCCGCGTCGAGACGCTCGCGCACCAGCCGCCCGACGATCTCGTGCGCCTCGCGGAACGGGACGCCATTCCGCGCGAGATGGTCCGCGAGATCGGTCGCGGTGAGCATGCCTCGCTCGGTCGCGCGCCGCATCGCGTCGCGATCGAAGCGCAAGCCACGGACCACACGCGCAAGCGTGGAGAGCGCGGGTGCGACTGACGCGGCGTCGTAGAGCGGGATGCGCTGCTCTTGCAGGTCGCCGTCGTACGCGAGCGGCAGGCCCTTGAGCGACGTGAGCACAGCGACGAGGTCGCCGATGATGCGGGCCGCGCGCCCGCGGACGAGCTCCGCGACGTCCGGGTTCTTCTTCTGCGGCATGATGCTCGACCCGGTCGCGTGCTCGTCGGACACCGCGGCGAATCCGAACTCCGCGCTCGTCCATAGAACGAGCTCCTCCGCGAGCCGCGACGCGTGCACCGCCGCGACCGACGCCGCGTACACGAAGTCGGCGATGAAGTCACGATCGGCGACCGCGTCGATGCTGTTGCGGAACGTCCGCGGCAATTTCAGCTCACGCGCCACGGCCTGCACGTCGATCGGATACGGGACGCCGGCGAGCGCTCCTGCGCCCAGCGGCGACACCGCGGCACGTTCGTGCGCCTCTTCGATCCGAGCGCGGTCGCGCCGCAGTGCTTCGACGTGCGCGAGGAGGTGGTGGGCGAGCGACACCGGCTGCGCGCGCTGGAGGTGGGTGTAGCCGGGCATCACGGTGTCCACCTCGTCGCCGGCGCGTTCGACGAGCGCGAGCGCGAGGTCCTTCACCGCTCGATCGAGATCGCCGAGCAACTCAATGACGAAGAGCCGTAGATCGAGCGCGATCTGGTCGTTCCGGCTCCGTGCCGTGTGCAGCTTCCCACCGAGCGGACCGATGCGCTCGGTGAGCACGCGCTCGATCGCGGAGTGGACGTCCTCCGCATCGGCCGGCCACGCGAACGTGCCGGCGGCGATCTCCGACGCGATCTGCTCGAGCGCGCGTACGATGCGCGCGCTCTCGTCCTCACTGATGATCTTCTGCTTCCCCAGCATGCGTGCGTGCGCGATGCTGCCGCGCACGTCGTGCGTCGCGATGCGCTTATCGAGCTCGAGCGACGAGGTGAACTCGCGGATCTTCGGATCGAGCGACCCCGAGAATCGCCCGGACCAAAGAGGCTTATCGCCCACGCGCGTGTTTTCTCGGACGTCGTGCGGCACTGACCTTCCCGGCGTTCCCCGCGGTCAGTTCCTTCTTCGGCACGTCGAGCATGGCCTCGCTGCCCGCGCCCCACAAGGCCTGGGTACGCGCCTGCGTGCGCAGCGACATGCCGAAGACGGTGATGAATCCCTCCGACGCCTTGTGGTCGAAGAGGTCGCCTTTGCCATAGGTGGCGAGCGCCGTCGAATACAGCGAGTGCGGCGAGCGGCGTCCGACGACACTGAGCGTGCCGCGGTCGAGTCGAATGCGGATCTCGCCGCTCACGAAACGCTGCGTGCTGCCGACGTACACAGCGAGGTCCTGATGGTGCGCCGTGAACCAGAGGCCGTTGTAGACCATCTCCGCGTATTCCCGCGCGACGCCCGACTTGAAGCGCAGCGCGTCCTTCGTGAGCACCATCTCTTCGAGGGCCTTGTGCGCCGTGTGCAGGATCACCGCCGCCGGCGCCTCGTAGATCTCGCGCGACTTGATACCGACGAGGCGGTCCTCGATCTGGTCGATGCGGCCGACGCCGTACTTGCCGCCGACCTCGTTGAGCCTCTCGATGAGCGCGACGCCGCCGAGCTCCTCGCCGTCGACTTTGCTGGGGACACCCTCGCGGAACTCGATGACGATCTCGCGCGGCTTCGCGGGCGCCTCCTCAGGATCGACCGTCCACTGGTAGATGTCGCGCGGCGGCGCGCCCCAGGGGTCCTCGAGCACGCCGGCCTCGATCGAGCGGCCCCATAGGTTCATGTCGACGCTGTACGGGGTCTTCTTTGTCGCTTCGACCGGAATGCCGCGCTTGCGCGCGTAGTCGATCTCCTCGTCGCGCGTCATGTTCATCCCACCGCGCATCGGGGCGATGACCTTGAGGTCCGGCGCGAGCGCACCGACCGCGAGATCGAAGCGCACCTGGTCATTGCCCTTGCCGGTGCAGCCGTGCGCGACGAACTTCGCGTTCTCCGCGCGCGCTGCGTCGACGAGCAGCTTCGCGAGGAGCGGCCGGCCGAGCGCGGTCGCGAGCGGATAGCGATCCTGGTAGAGCGCGTCCGCCTGCAAGGCCGGCCACACGAAGTACTCGACGAAGACATCGCGGGCGTCCTGCACGATCGCCTTGCGCGCGCCGCTCGCGATCGCCTTCTTTTGTAGCGTCGCCAGGTCGCGCACTGATCCAAGGTCGCCGGTGCAGGTGACGACCTCGAACCCGAACGTCTCGCGCAGCCAGGCGACGGCGACTGATGTGTCGAGCCCGCCGCTGTACGCGAGGACGCAGGTCTCGCCCTTCGTGGCCGTCAGCGCGCTCTTTCCGTCCCGATTCGTCATTGCCGTTCCTTCCTCGCGATCCCGTACGCGGTCAGCCGCGTGAGGAGCGACCGGGCATGCCGCTCCGTGGACGTCGCGACAAAGACGGTGTCGTCACCGGCGACCGTGCCGACGATCTCCGTGAGGCCCGAGGTGTCGAGCGCGATCGCCATCGCGTTCGCCGTCCCCGGTGGCGAGCGAAGCACGATGAGGTTCCCTGCGACGCGACCCTCGACGGGGTAGTCCTCACAAAACCTACGCAGCCGCTCGGTCCCACCGCCGCTCGCAACGGCCGTCGGCGGGGCGTAGACGTGCGTCCCGTTCCGCGCGACCTTCACGAGGCCGAGCTCGACGATGTCGCGCGAGATGGTCGCCTGCGTCGCGTCGAACCCCGCGCCCTTGAGCGCGCGAACGAGATCCTGCTGCGTGCCGAGCTTCTGCTGCGCGACGACGCGGAGCAGCGCCTGCTGGCGGTGGTGTTTGCGCGCGAGCTCCTTCACGCCGCTACCTCGAACACCGTGCCCACGCGCTCGCCCGCGAGAAGTCGCTCGATCGCGTCGCCGGAGCGCGCATCGACGATCGCCGAGCGGCAGCCCGCGCCCGCCGCCACGAGGCAGGCCTCGACCTTCGGCAGCATCCCGCCTTCGATCGTGCCGTCGTCGACGAGCTCCTTCGCGCGCTCGCGATCGAGCCGCGCGAGAACGCGGCCCTCCTTCGATCGGACGCCGGGGACGTCGGTCACGAACACGAGCAGTCGTGCGCCGAGGCTCGCTGCGATCGCGCCCGCAGCGCTGTCGGCGTTGACGTTGAGCACCTCGTACTTCTCGCCCGCCGGCTCCTCGAGCGCCGCGGGCGCGATGACCGGCACGCGGCCCTCGCCGATCAGCTCCTCGAGGAGCGCACTGTCGACGCGGCGGATCGACCCGACGTATCCGAGCGACGAATCCTCCCGCTGCGCTCGCAGGATGCCGCCGTCGATGCCGGTGAGGCCGACCGCCGGCACGCCGCGCTCGAGAAGGGCCGCGACGATGCGCGCGTTCGCGAGCCCGCCCAGGACGGCGAGCGCGAGATCGCGGGTGGGCTCGTCGGTGACGCGCAGGCCGCGGACGAACCGCGTCTCCAGGCCGAGGCGCTCGGCCCATTCGCCGACGAGCGGCCCACCGCCGTGGACGACGACGAGGCTGTGGCCGCCGTCGTTCAGCGCCGCGATCGAGTCCAGCGCCGCCGCGTCCTCGCCCGCGACGGAGCCGCCGATCTTCATCACGATGACGTCGCTCTCGCTCACGTCGTGTAGTCGGCGTTGATCCGCACGTACTCGGCAGAGAGGTCAGTCCCCCACGCGGTCGCGGCGCCGTCGCCGAGCCCGAGCGAGAGCTCGATCGCGATCTCCTTCTCCGAGAACGCCGCGCGGAGCGCGTCGGGATTGAAGAGCGCGGGTGCGCCGCGCGTGAACACGTCGACCGCGCCGATGCGGATGCTCGCCTTGCGGTCGTCGACCTTCGCGCCCGACCGGCCGGCCGCGGCGATGATGCGACCCCAGTTCGGGTCGGCGCCGTGGATCGCGGTCTTCACGAGGTTCGATGTGGTGATGGTCCGCGCGGCTTTCCGCGCGTCGTCGTCGCTCGCGGCACCTGTCACCCGAACCTCGAAGACCTTCGTGACGCCTTCGCCATCCGCAACGATCTCGCGCGCGAGCAGTTCGCAGACCCGCGTGATGAGCGACTCCGCATCGCGCACGGTCTCCGCGGTCGCGGGCATGCCGGACGCGCCGTTGGCAAGGACGAGCAGCGTGTCGTTCGTGCTCGTGTCGCCGTCCACGCTGATCGCGTTGAACGACCGGTCCGCGGCGCGTCGCGTGATCTGCCGCAGCTCCGCGACGGGCACCTCGGCATCGGTGACGACGAAGCACAGGAGGGTCGCCATGTTCGGATGGATCATCCCGGCACCTTTGGCCGTCCCGATCGCGCGGATCGTGCCACTGTCGCGGCTGGTGTGCGCGGCCACGATCTGCTTCGGCTTTGTGTCGGTCGTCATGATCGCGCGCGAAAAGTCAGGGAAGCCGGTCTCCGTTGGTCTGATCGCCGCGATCGCGGGCACGATGCGATCCATCGGCAGCTGCCAGCCGATGACGCCGGTGCTCGCGACGCCGATCTCGTACGGCGAGCAGCCCACGGCGTTCGCTGCGGCGACAGCCATGGCGACCGCGTTCCGGTCGCCCTGATCGCCGGTGCACGCGTTCGCGATCCCCGAGTTCGCGACGATCGCCCTGAGTGTTCCGCTCTCGATGTGTTTGCGGGTGAGCACGCACGGCGCCGCGATGACCTGATTCGTCGTGAACACTCCCGCGGCTGCGCAGGGCCTGTCGGAGACGATGAGCCCGACGTCGAACCGGTCGGCGACGCCGGTCTTCACGCCCGCTCTCGCCGCGCCGGCCCGGAATCCGCGCGGCGCGATGATCTTCTCTGCCTCGGCGGGTGTCGAGCTCACGGCCACAGCGGCAGCGACTCCAGTCCGAGCGTCTCTGGGAAACCGCGCATCGCGTTCAGGTTCTGGACCGCGGACCCAGCCGCGCCCTTCACAAGGTTGTCGAGGACGCCGAACACGACGAGTCGGCGGTTTGCCTCATCGACGATCGGATGAACGAGGCACCAGTTACTTCCGAGCGTCGCTTTGGTCGCGGGATATGAAGTGGTGATCCGGACGAATGGCTCCTCGGCATACGCCGCGCGGTATGCGTCGTTCACCTGCGCCGCGCCCACGCCGGCCCGCAACGAGGCGTAGCAGGTCGCGATGAGGCCTCGCGTCATCGGGACGAGGTGTGGCGTGAATGTGATACGGATGTGTCCGCCCCCCGCGATCGCTTCGGCCTCTTGCTGGATCTCGGGCGTATGACGGTGGCTCGGCACGCCGTACGGCCGAACGCTCTCGTCGATCGTCCCGTACAGAAAGGCCTCGTCGACGTTGTGGCCCGCGCCTGAGACTCCCGACTTGGCGTCGATGATGAGATCGGCCTCGATGAGGCCGGCCTTGAGCGCCGGCGCGAGCGCGAGCAGCGTCGCCGTCGGGTAGCAGCCGGGGTTCGCGACGACGCGTGCGTTGCGGAGCTTCGGCCGCGTGAGCTCCGTCAGTCCGTAGACGGCTTCGCGAAGGAGCTCGGGTGACGGGTGGGCGTACTTGTACCAACGCTCGTACGCCTTCGGATCGCGCAGACGGAAGTCGGAGCCGATGTCGATGACCGCGCGGCCCTCGGCGATCCACGCTGGGGCTTGCTTCGCGGCTTCGCCCGCCGGGAGCGCGGTGAAGACGACCTCGGCGTCACCGACGTCGTTCCCGATCCGCAGCGCGTCGGGCGCACCATGAAGGTGCGGCTGTACATCGCGCAGCGGCTCGCCCTGATGCGAGCGCGCGACCGCAGCGACGAGGCGCACCTCGGGATGGCGCAGCAGGATGCGCGCGAGCTCTCCCCCCGCGTACCCGGTGACCCCGACGATCGCGACCCTGACGGGCATCGAACGATTATGCGCTCAGCCGCATATTTATGCAAGCATGCCAGTGCCTCACACCTTCACGACGAACAAACCCACCATGTTTCCATCCGGGTCTAGCGTGAGGAGCAGGTCTCTCTGACCACCGTCGAACGGTCCCCAGAACCGCACGCCTCGTCCGGCGAGCTGCGCCGCGACCTCGGACAGGGGGCGAGCCGACTCGAACCACATGAGAATCCCGCGCGGCGACGGCGTGAAGTCGGGCCCTGGCTTGTCCTCCGGGACGTGGATCGCCAGCTCAAGTCCGCCGAGCGAATACCAGACGTGATGGCCGGCTTCGCGTCGCGTCGGTGAGAGACCGACGACGTCCGAGTAGAACTCAGACATGACGTCGAGGCGTTCGCTGACGAGGAACCACGGGCCGAGGCGCACGGCTGGCCTACGGGAAGATGCCGCGCCTCTCGATCGCGCGGGCAACGCGATCGACGGCGACGATGAACGCGGCCTCACGCAACGTGCAGTCGTACGTCTTGGACGTCGATAGGACGAGCTCCATCGCGCGTCGCATGTAGATCTCCAGTCGCTTCTCGACCTCGTCGAGCTCCCAATAGAAGCCGGCGCGACTCTGCACCCACTCGAAGTACGACACGACGACACCGCCCGCGTTCGCGAGCACGTCGGGCACGATGGTCACCCCCCGGTCCGCGAGCATGCGGTCCGCGTCGGCGGTCACGGGACCGTTCGCGCCCTCGACGACGAGCTTCGCCCGGACGCTGCCGGCGTTCGCCGGAGTGATGACGCCTTCGAGTGCCGCGGGCACGAGGACGTCGACGTCCATCGCGAGCAGCTCGTCGTTGCTGATCTTCGAGAGGCCGGAGAAGCCTTCGAGCAGCCGCTGCTTGCTGCTCTGGACATGCGCGATCGCCTTGGGGACATCGATGCCGCTCGCCGACGTGTAGCCGCCGCTCACGTCCGAGATCGCGACGATCCTGCACCCCGCTTCGGCGAGAGCCTTCGCGGTGATGCTGCCGACGTTGCCGAAGCCCTGCACCGCGACGCGCGTGTTCTCCGGCGCGCGGCCAGCGCGCTTCATCGCCTCGAGCGTCACGAATGCAACGCCGCGGCCGGTCGCCTCAGTCCGCCCGCGCGAACCACCGAGCTCGACGGGTTTCCCCGTGACGACCGCGGGCGAATGCCGCCCGGTCATCATCGTCACCGTGTCGACGATCCAGGCCATCGTCGAGTCGTCGGTGTTCACATCCGGCGCGGGGATGTCCTGCTCGGGCCCGATGATCGGCAGGATCGCGGCGGTGTAGCGCTTCGTCAGGCGCTCGATCTGGCGCCGCGTGAGCTTTCGCGGATCAACGGCGACGCCACCCTTCGCGCCACCGAGCGGCAGGTCGGTGACCGCGCACTTCCAGGTCATAAGCATCGCGAGGCCCTCGACCTCGGCGAGGCTCACGCTCGGATGGAAACGGATGCCACCCTTACCCGGGCCGCGCCCGGTGGAGTGCTGCACACGGTACCCCGTGAAGACCTCAAGGTGACCCTCCTCCATCACGACCGGCACCGACACGATGAGCGTGCGCTCCGGCGTGCTCAGGAACTGGTGCATCCCCGGGTCGAGATTGAGCGCCTTCGCGGCGCTGTCGAGCTGACGCAGCGCGGAGTCGCGCAGCTCCTCGCCGGCGTGCTTCGCCGCCGGCATCGCGAGGGTCATGCGAACTTCTTCTCGCACATGGTCACAAGGGCTGAAAGACTAGCGTGGGCGAGACTTAGCGGAGTGAGCGAAGCCGAGGACATCCAATTCATGCGGCGCGCGCTGCGCCTCGCGGCGCGGGCGGCCGGGCGCACGAGCCCAAATCCCGTGGTCGGCTCGGTGGTCGTGCGCGACGGCGAGATCGTCGGCGACGGGTTCCATCGCGCGGCCGGCGAGCCGCACGCGGAGGTCGTCGCCCTCCGCAAGGCGCGGGACCGCGCTCGCGGCGCGACGCTGTACACCACGTTGGAGCCCTGCGCGCACACGGGACGCACACCACCATGCGTCGACGCGATCCACGAGGCGGGCGTCGAGCGCGTCGTCGCCGCGATGCGCGACCCCGACCCGCGCACCGACGGCAAGGGCTTCCGCCTCCTTCGCGCGGCGAACATCACCGTGACGCAGGGAGTGCTCGAGCCGGCAGCACGCAAGCTCAACGAGGGGTTCATTTCGCGGATCACGAAGGGCAGGCCGTTCGTGGTCGTGAAGCTCGCGACGACGCTCGACGGCCGCGTCGCGGTGAAAGGACGTCGCTATCTCTCGAGCAGGCCCGCGCTCAAGGAGGTGCATCGTTTGCGCGATCGCTCCGACGCCGTGCTCGTGGGCATCGGCACAGTGCTCGCCGACGATCCCGCGCTCACGGTCCGCGAGGTCAAGGGCAGAGATCCGCTGCGCGTGATCGTCGACACCGACGCGCGAACGCCGCCGACCGCGAAGGTCGTGCGCGCGAAGGATCCGCAGCGCACGGTCATCTTCGTCGCACGCGACGCCGACGCGCGACGCGTGAAGCGGCTGCGCGACGCGGGCGTGCTCGTC
>Ga0209376_1002768_pt1 | contig 16423 bp, 15 predicted proteins | sample GraSoiAngelo_134_FD_185891 | JGI IMG/M metagenome (GOLD analysis project Ga0209376, IMG submission 185891) | Grasslands soil microbial communities from the Angelo Coastal Reserve, California, USA - 14_0929_05_30cm (SPAdes) (version 2) | ecosystem: Environmental > Terrestrial > Soil > Grasslands ... | reverse complement strand
TCATCACAGCTCGCCGTCGAACGCGCGTCGTCATCGCACGCCTCAATGACGAGGGCGCTGAAGGGCTCAGCGTGCGCCGCACGCGCGTGCTGCTCGTACCGGCCGACTCGGCCTGCTAACTCCCTTCGACCCTGCGATCTGACCTGGATCAACAGGATCGATTTGTGGCGATAGGCCCGGGAGCCGTGGCCGTTTGTTTAATGGTGCCGTCGCGAGCCCGTTAAAAAACATGGTCCGGGGGTGGTTGGCGCACTTGTTAAGGCATTGTGACCTTCGACCTTGCCCCACAGCGTTTCATAGACAAACTGCGCCCTGAGATCCCCATGCATCTGAAGCGACTCCAGTTCGGCGACCGGCTCTTGCACGGGCGTCAGGAAGCTGCCGGTGAGACTACCTCGATAGCGTGAGGAGGGTGAACCGCTATTTGCCCTTGAGCCGCGTTTCCGCGCACGGCGCTGCTCTCGAAGGAACCCCGATCGCCTGAAGGTAGTTCACGAGAACCTTTGCGGCAGAGCTGAACACGACGCCGTCTCAAAACGTCGCCCCGGAGGCGAGGTAGTGCTCGATGATCTCGCTCCCGGTCGCGCGCCACACACCCTCGTGGCGCAGGATGTAGGCGAGGGCCGATTCGAGCGCCCCGATCCGGTGCGGCACACCGATGATGAATGGATGTAGGCAGATCGCCATCACGCGTCCCGACTGCGCCCCCTCGCGGTAGAGCGTGTCGAACTGGCGGCGGATCATGAGCTCGAACTCGTCCGACGACCGGCCGGCGCGGAGGATCTGCGGCAGATCGTTGATCTCCCCGGAGTACGGGATCGAGCACAGGCGCTGGCCCCCGACGTTCATCAGATAGGGCTGGTCGTCGTTGATCCAGTCGGCGACGTAGGTGGCGCCGGCCTCGACGAGGTAATCGAGCGTGTGCCAGCTCTCCTGCAGGCCGGACGAAAGCCAGCCCTTCGGGCGCCGGCCCGTCGCCTTCTCGATGCCCGCAAACGTGGCGAGCACGACCCGCCGCTCCTCTTCGGGTGCCATGAGATGGAGAAGGCGCGAGTTGCTTTGGTTGTGCCCCATGAACTCCCAGCCGAGCGCGCGGGCGTCCTCGATGACCTGGGGATAGTCGTCGCACGCCTCGGCGTTGAGCGCAACGGTCCCGCGCACGCCGTGACGCGCCATCACCTCCATCATGCGGAAGATCCCGACGCGGTTGCCGTAGTCGCGCGGCGCCCAGTTGATGACGTCGGGCGCCAGGCCGGTGCCGCCGGGCACCGGCTCGTTCAGCGGAAAGGTCTCGACGTTCGGGATAACCCAGAGCGCGAGGCGCGCGCCGTTCGGCCAAGTGATCGTGGGTCGGCGGTTGATCGGGACATAGGGAAACGGCCCGGAGCGCTGCGGCTGCATCTCACTCGCCTTTCACTTTGACGTCCTCGTAAGGAGCCGACGACGGCTGACGGGGAGTCTAGCCGAACGCCACGACGCGCACCAGCACGGCGCTGCGCTGCGGGAGCACGTCATCAACACCCGGTTGCTCTTCGACGCCGCCGTCCACTCGACACCTGGATCGCCAGCATCTTCAGTGGGTGTCCGGCGCTCAGAAACATCGCCAGTGAGGAGCAGCAGAAGGAGTCGCGCATGGCTCTGCGCGCCTAGCACAGCGACGATCTTTGTTGTAGCTTCATCAGCGCGCGTGAGCGGTCCCAAAACCCATGTAGCGAGGAGAGCTGACATGGCAACCCGAGCGCCCTTCTTGACCACACGCTTCGGCGCCTACTATCACCGCGACGTCCCTCAAGAAGACACCGAGCTCACGCATACAGGCCCCGGAACGCCGTGCGGAGAATACTTGCGCCGCTTCTGGCAGCCCATTTGTTTTACGGATGAACTGCGCGATCTTCCAGTCCGGGTCAGAGTCTTGGGGGAGGACCTCGTGGTGTTCCGCGACTTCCGGGGCGCCATTGGACTCCTGGAGCTACATTGTCCTCACCGGGGAACCTCTTTAGAGTTTGGCCTGATCTCCGAACGGGGGCTCCGATGCTGCTACCACGGCTGGCTCTTCGATGTAGACGGGGTGATCCTCGAAACCCCGGGCGAGCCGGCGACGAGCACCCTGAAGCAGCGGCTCTGCCACGGCGCCTACCCGACCCACGAGCACAACGGGATCGTGTTCGCGTACATGGGACCGCCGGAGGAGCAGCCGGCCTTTCCCCTCTACGATAGCTTCAAACGGCCGGGCTATCGACTCATGCCCGGCCGCAAATATTACTATCCGTGTAACTGGCTACAAATCCTCGAAAATGCCATGGACCCGGTTCATACGGCATTTCTCCATACGATTGTCAGCGGCTCCCAGTTCACCGACGAGTTCGGCAAGGTGCCAGAGTTGGACTTCACCGAGACGCCCGTCGGCATGATCTACATGGCGACTCGGAGAGTGGGAGACAACATCTGGGCGCGAATGGTTGAAAACGTCTTGCCGAACCTCCAGCAAGTGGCCCCTATCTGGGAGAATGGCCATCACGAGCACCCCTTCAGCGGCCCCATGATGAGCCGTTGGATAGTACCCGTCGACAACGCCAATACCATGTTCATGGAATTCCGGCATGTGAGCGAGAAGGCCGGCGTCACACCCGAGTGGTGGGCGGATCGCGGCGTCATGCTCCCCGGCCAGCTCGCCGCTGAGGCCTACGAGGTGAGCCAGCGGCAGCCCGGCGACTACGAGGCCCAGGTCAGTCAACGGCCGGTCGCCATCCACGGCCTCGAGCACCTCGGGGCCACGGATCGTGGGGTCATCATGTTCCGCCAGCGGCTCCGGCAAGGTATCCACGCGGTCAAAGCCGGGCGAGCTCCCGATGGCCCGTGCCGGGACACCGGCACGATCACCGCCACGTATTGCAATGACACGGTCGTGCGCGTCCCTCCCGCACCGACGGCAGAGGAGGACCAGCAACTCATGCGAACAACTGCGCGGAAACTGGCCGAGTCCTATCTCGCCGACCCGCCCCTCCTCGCTGGCCGCCGTCCAGGCTGAAGTCCTTCAGGCGCTCCGGCATCTCTAGGCGGGGGGCGGTGTCGTTTAACCTCCTTCGTTGGCCGGACGAATGGAGTTTCTAACCGGCACGGCAGGTGTTGGGCTCGACGCCGAATCCCGATGCTGGCTACATGGCCCAAGCGGCGCGGCGCCTCACTGACGCCGCGGATGGGTTTCTAGCCGGCCATCAGGTGCTGATCTGCGACCGAGACGGCAAGTGGACGGAGGAATTTCGAGGGCTCCTCGATGAGGCGGGAGTGCGTATCGTCCTGACTCCAGTCCAGGCTCCGAACGCCAACGCTCACGCGGAACGGTTCGTGCGGCCGATTCGCGAGGAGTGTCTGGACCAACTAATCTTGTTCGGGGAACGGCACCTGATCCGCGCGGTCGACGAGTTCGTGGCGCATTACCACAGGGAGCGGAACCATCAGGGGGCTCGGTAAGCGCAACTCGGATGAGTTTTCGGACACTACGGGCGCGATGATCCGACGGCACAAGGTTCGGCTAGTTGTGTCGTTCGGTGCCATCGTCGCGAGCATCATGGTGCCTTTCCTGACGTTTCGTTTCGCGACGGAGCTATCGATTGTCAGCATAGAGGGTATCGCAGCGCTCTGGCGCTCTGCTCAGGTGCCGCTGCTCGATCTCGGCATATACGGGGCTATCACAGGTCTTAGTGTTCTGTTCGGGGCCGTCATTGGGATTCGATTCTGGAATCACTTCCTCACCCGTGTGGTTCCACAGTTGCTCGGCTCGCGGCGCATCGACGCTGCAAGTGGAGCTGTGGGTCGGGAAGCGCTACCGCAATGGTTACGTGCGAGCCCAGCTTGGTGGGTGGTGTTCGTAGTGCCCGGCTACGCTAGTTGTACGGCTTTTGGCGCTGGCCTTCTGGGCGTCACGCTCCTGGTGCCTGCGTTAATTGCGTTTGGGCACATAGACATCATCACCACCGCGTGGCATGTGACAATGAGGCCGGGCGGGGCCGGTTACACTCGAGGCCTCGTCGCGCTTGTCTTGAGTTTGCTCACGGGTCCTTTCGTGGCTGGCATCTATGTAGCGATTGGATGGGCTCGAGCAGTTAGGGAGAACGGATTTCGCTGACTGTCCCTCGCCAAAACCTCATCCGACTCGCTCAGGAGCACCGAGATGCGTCAATCCGTCCACAGATCCAAGACCCCGAGCCTGGTTGGAGGTAGGGCGACCGGCATCGTTAGACCGTCGGCCTTGCACGGTCACAAGGGAGTCGCCACGGAAGACGGGGAGCGGGCGGGCTGGGCGGCGGAGCTGGACCTGTGACGCGTGTTCGGTGGAGTGAGGACCGCCGGTGCTAGACTACGCCGCCTGGCGGACGTAGCGGTGATGCACGCCACCGACTTATCGAGGGAGACTAGATCCGGGACGTGATTGGATAGCATCCGTCTCGATGCCCGCGCAGGTCCGCTGCCGCTAGCCCCTTTCGTTTACCCAGACTTCACCCAGGAATCGGTTCGTCGGCGCTGTACAAACCGGGCATGAATGTGGCGCAGGTCAACGCAAAACGTCTGGGCATTTCGTGCGGGCCTGGCGCGAGATCATCGCGCCGGCTTGACTCGCACCTACTGGCCGACTACCACTTCGCTGATCTGCATCACCGGACTTAGGTCGGTGTAGTTCGTGATGTCGCCATGATTTCTTTGGCGTGAGGGCCGAAACCCTTCTGGAAGGCTTGGGCCGCACGGGCAACTCCCAGATCCGAGCAACGCGGTCGGCCTAGAGCGCAGCATCGCCCGGGTGGGACGAACCCGTTTAGCCGACAGAGGCTGGACACGCTTACTTCGCCGGAAGCCGCAGGGTCGCAAGATCGGTTCCGACAATCGTCGTTCCGGTGAACCCGCCAGCCTCGACTGCTTTGCGGTAATCTGCTTCGGTCAACGGCCCGCCCGGAACGTTCCAACGGTTGTGTCGCACCGCTCCGAGTGAGGGAGCAAGATGTGTGAGCATGAGGTACTTCGCTCCGGCCCGCCTTGCCATAGCGCCAAGATCGGTAGCCGTGCTCTGGCGGTAAAAGGATGGCGGAGGGAATCCGCTGTTCCGGTCCGGCCCCATGACGGGGTGGATCGTTGAGTGCACGATGATGTCAACCCCCTTCGCCAACCGCTCCACCTGATCGGATGTCGAGGAGGCACGTGGCGGCGCGGGCACATCGTTGCTAGCGTCGCCGCCGATCACCACACTTCCAGCAGGCGTGTCCACGCGATAGGACGCATGGCCCGCAGTATGGGTAGATCGGATCGCGCTCACTTTCACGTCACCGAACGACCAGACGCCCTGCGGCTCGTCTTTCGGCTCGAGCGTGATCACATTGGTCAAATCGGCTGGCCCGCCCGCAAGACGCGCGTTGTCCTCAGAGCGGCGCTCGGCGATCTCGCCGGACTGGAGGAACGCATCGCCAATATGCATGGCATATCTTCGGCAGCTGTTGGTAAACCCCAGAACCGATACTGCGTCTGAACTGCAGACGATGTCGAGCTTTGGCCCCTTGAAGTACCAGCGCAGCAGCATGATGTCGGCAAAGCCCTCCGTGTGATCTGAATGCATGTGCGTAAAGAAGATTGCATTGAGCTGTACAGGAGACACGCCGATCTGTGACAGTCGCATGTTGGTGCCCCGTCCGGCGTCGAACTGCAGCTTCACGGCCCCGCAATTGTTGCTATCGTCGCCGTAACGCACCAGCGTTCCAGCCCCAGCCTGACCGTTGAACACTGACGGGCCGCCCTGGGTGCCTGTCAACGTGACCATGAGGCATGAAGCGGCTTCCGCCATCGATACAGCGGCGATGAGCGACATACCGCCGACGAGCGCGATCGCGATAGAAAAACGCTTCATATTGAAGTTGAAGGCAGCGTAGCCGCGCTGGGCCGAGCGGGTCAAGTCGGCTCTTGCTCGATAATCTGACAGGCGATGCACTCGTGGCGGGCCGCACGACGGGAGTCTCGCCCTCAGTAGCCCAGATCGCGCAGTCCCTGCCGAAACGCGTCGAAGACCCGGAGGGGAAGATTCCGCGGCGTAGGGGTACCTGGCGCGAGGACTCCTATCCGCGCGGGACCCTTGACGGTCTGTTGCAGCTCGGCGGCGAGCGCCGATCACCGATGCGCTGATCCAGAAGTTGAAGGAAGTGGCGCCAAAGTATGGGTTGGAGTTTCCGGCGGCCCCGAAGGGCGGGAAGAAGTGAGAGGCCGTTCAGGGTGCTGATCCGCTCGTGGCTGAACTCGTGGCGCGGAATCGGCGCTGTCGAGCGCGACATGGCGCGTCTGGGCTTCGATCTCCAGCTCTCGAGGTACAACGCCCGCGGCTGGCGTGCGACGTTCTACTCGACCGGCATGGCGCACTCGATCACGAGCGCGACGGCGTCCGCTTGGGATCCGACGCCCTGGCGCGCGGTGCAGCAGGCCGCGCGCGATGGCTAGCTCGTGCCAATTCGGCCTGCCAGGGTGGCCGGCTGTTGAGCTGAAAGTCCAACCGGACCTCAAGATTTCCGGTCTCGCGGCGCTGGCATTGCTCTTGCCGGTGTGCGGTGAATCCCATTGCAAGGAGAGTGCGATGCGACGCGTAATGAGTTGCCTCCTCGTCCTGATCTGGGCGGCCATCGCTCAGCCAGCGTCCTCCCATGCAGAGCAGTCGCTGCCGTACGACCGGACCGCGATCTTCAAAACGCATGTCCCTCACCTCAATTCGTCTGCAGGCAGAGGGCCAGAGCCAAGTTCACAGGCCATCAGCGTCGGCCCTTCCACAAGATTTGATGGCCCTTCCTACACCGTCTTTCCGACCGTGACGCCAACGACCTCGATTTTGGAAGCGGAAGAGCACATCGCGGTCGACCCGAACAACGCCAACACGTTCGTGGCGACCGTGAGCGATTTTGCCCTCGGCGGCTTCAACACGACCAAGTATGCGGTAGCCCCTGACAATGGCGGGACGTGGACCGAGCACTATGTCCCGCTGGACCCGCTCTTCGGGTTTCTCGTAACGGGCGACGGCTATTTGTGGTTCGCCAACAGCGACCCGACCGTCGCCATCGATAAATCGGGCAACGTCTATCTCGCGAATTTGTACCTCGATGTAGTCGACAACGGTAACGGCCTCTACGTCAGCGTCGCCAGCCTCCCGGCCGTCAACTTCACCGCGAGCGCGACCTATCCGGTCGCGACGAATCCCAACGGGTCAACGAACATCCAGGAGGACAAGCCCTGGATCGCCGTCGATAACGGCACGAACCCTTCGACGGTAGGCAATGTCTATGTCTGCTGGAGCCACTTCGTCGGAAACTCGGATTCGATCGTTGTATCTCGGTCACTTGACCATGGCGTGACCTGGTCTCCGCCACACCAGATCAGTACGTCGGCACAGAATGGTGCGGTACAGGGTTGCCAGGTAGCTGCGGGGCCGAGTGGCGAGGTCTACGTGGTTTACGAGGGCTTCTTCGTTGGGAACAGGCGTCAGCACTTCATGGCCAAGTCTGTCGATGGCGGGGGAACGTTTACAATCGCACAGGCGATCACGCCCCTGTTCAACGAGGTCACTTTCAAATCGACGTACCGCAAGAACAGCTTCGCGTCCCTGACGGTGAGCCCGACCAACGGCAACGTCTACGTGGTCTACGCCGCGCAGCCGGGCCGGACGGCGGGCGCCGAAGTGGAATTCATAGTCTTGACGTCAGGTGCCCAGAGTTTCAGCGCGCCCGTGGTGATCAACGACGTCTCCACCGGCCAGCAATTCATGCCCGCAATCACCACGGACGCCAGCGGCGTGATCCACGTCAGCTGGTTCGACACTCGGAACAGTCCGGGGAATACCGCGTTCTATGACATCTTCGCGACCTATTCGAAGGACAGCGGAGGAACGTTTGCGCCGAACGCTCGCGTGACGAGCGCGCTCGTCAACGCCGGGACGGCCAGCTTCATCGGGGACTACGCAGGCATCGCCGCGGCGGCGGGCTTTGCGCATCCGGTGTGGACGAGCGGCGGATTCAACAATGGGAGCCTCGAGACCGCCGTCCTCCAGGTGCCGTAGACGGCCGTTGAGGGGCGCACGTGCATCTGGGCGTGCGCCCTTCCTGACGCTCTCTCTCGGGAATCACCTGTGCTTCGCCAAAACCTCATCCGGCTCGCTCAGGAGTAGCCGAGATCCGTCCACTGATCCGAGACGCTGAACCTCGTTGGAGGTGGGGCGACGGGCATTCTCCGACCGTCGGGTCATGCCGGATTCACGATCGGGGAGGGTGACATCACTGACCGCGAGGCACCGAAGATCCTCATCAGCTTTCCCTTGATGAACTCGATCTTCGGCCCACCGGTCAACCTCGCCATCACGCCCGATGAGCGGCTGGCCATCGTGGCGAACTCGGTGGAGTGGCTCCATGACGGGGCGAACTGGAAGCCCGGACCAGACACCAAGCTCTACGTTTTCAACCTGAAGACGAGTCCAGCCAGCCATATCGGTACCGTCGAGATCGGCAAGCAGCCGTCGGGGCTCGCGATCAACCGGGCAGGGGACCTGGCGCTCGTGGCCAACCGCGCGGACAAGTCGATCAGCGTGCTCTCCATCCAGGGCAACGACGTCAAGCTGGTCGACACGGTGGCGATGGGCGACGAGGTGGCCTCAGTGGCCATCACGCCCGACGGCAAGCGCGCGCTCGTCACCAAGTTCCCGGCTCACAAGATCGCGCTGCTCGCGATCGACGGGCAGAAGGTCACCTACACCAAGCACGATATGCCGGTAGGGCTCTGGCCCTACAACATCGACATCACGCCCAACGGCAAGATCGGCATCAGCGCCGACAATGGCAACTCCGGCGCGCCAGACGGCCATATCGATACCGTCAGCATCATCGACCTCGAACACACGCCGCCCCGCGTGATCGACCGCGTGGTGGTCGGCGACGCGCCCGAGGGCTTCGCCATCAGTCCGAAAGGCGACGTGGCCGTGGCCGTATTGCTGGGCGGAGCCAGCGTGGCCAAGACCATGTGGTTCAACACAAAGCGCAACGGCAGCCTGGCCGTGCTCAAGATCGACGGCAAGAAGGTCACCAAGGTGGGCGAGGTCGAGGTGGGCGGCCTGCCCGAGGGCGTGGTCTTCAGCCCCGACGGCAGGTATCTGTACGTCGGCAACTACACCGACCGCGACGTCTCCATTCTTAAAGTCGATGGTACGAAGATCACCGACACCGGCAAGAAGCTCAAGCTGCCCGGCCAGCCGGCCTCGATGCACGGCCGGACTCAGTAGGGCGGGAGGCCAGTGCCCAATCGCGAAGGGCTCATAGCGCAAAGGTCGTCGGTTCAGATCCAGCCCCGTAGTGTCCGAATAGTCGGCCGAACCCGTGCCCGGGACCGCGCCGAATGTGGCACGGTAGGATCGGCCTATGATGGCCGACCTCTCTCCCTTGCGGCTGCTGCTCGTGACCCTCGCTGGATGGGTCAACCGCCACCAACAGGAGGTCATCGAGTACCTCGCGGAGGAGAACCACGTCCTCAGGGAGCAGCTCAAGGGGCGGCGCGTCCGGTTGACCGACGACCAGCGCCGACGTCTCGCGGCGAAGGGCCAGCCACTCGGTCGTCGGATCCTGAGGCAGGTCGCGACCATCGTGACACCCGACACGATCCTGCGCTGGCACCGGTCGCGCCGGGATTCATTGTCGCGACCGCTTGGGCGGCCTGTTGCGCTACTACTATCAGGCGGCGTGACCGTGGGACGAGTTTTCGGACAGTACGCGGCCAAGGTTTGGCGCGGACCGCCTGCCTCCCCGCGCCGGCTAACCCTTCACGCCCCCCGCGCCCCAGCCCTGGATGAGGTAGCGCTGGATGGCCACGAAGAAGGCCACGGTAGGCACCGTGATCATGACACCGGCTGCCATAATCATGCCCCAGTCCACGATGGTGGCGTTGAACAGGTCGTTGACGCCCACCGGGAGCGTTTTCAGCTCCTCGGAGGTGATCAGCACCAGCGCGAAGAGAAAGTCGTTCCAGGCCAAGATGAAGGTGAAGATGCCGGCCGCGATGAGCCCGGGCAGGGCCAGTGGCAGCACCACGTACCACACGGCCTTGCCGCGGTGGGCGCCGTCGACGAGCGCCGCCTCCTCCAGCTCGAGCGGGATGCTCTGGAAGAACGCGCGGAGGAGCCAGAGGCAGAAGGGCAGGCAGAACGTCGTGTAAGAGAGGACGAGGGCCAACCGCGTGTTGGCGATGCCGAGCTGCTTCACCAGGATGTAGAACGGAATAATAATCATGATGGGCGCAAACATGTAGGTGAGCAGAATAAGGCCGGCGACTTTCTCGCGGCCTGCGAACGTGTACCGCGTCAGGCCATAGGCGCCGAGCGCCGAGACGGTCAAGGTCAGCAGCACGGTGGTCAGCGATATAGCCAGGCTGTTCTGGAAGAAGAGCACGAAGTTCGTCTCCGCTATCAGGCGCGTGAAGTTGGTGGCAGTGGGGTGCACGGGGACGAGGGTCGGCGGCGTCGCGAAGATCTCACCGGAGGGCTTCAGCGCTGTGGAGAGCATCCAGAGGAGCGGGAAGGCCCCGATCAGCAGCAACACCGCCCCCGCCGCGTAGAGCCCGATCGCCTGCCGAATGAGCGGCCCGCTCACGAGAGCGCCTCCTGCCCTCACGACAGCGCCTCCTCGTCACGAAACAGCCGGAAGTACACGGCGGTGCCGGCAAGGAGCATGCCGAACATCAGGACCGCGAGAGCCGCCCCCATGCCGGCCTGTAGGTACGTGAAGCTCCGCGCATAGGCGTAGACGGGCAACGTGCGGATGTAGCGGCTGACCGCGCCGTCGCCCGCCATGAGCCACACCGTGTCGAACTTCGTGAACATCCAGATGCTGCGGAGCAGGATGATCACGAAGAGCACCGTGCGCGTGGCGGGCAAGGTGATGTGCAGGAAGCGCCGCCACGCGGTGGCCCCGTCTACGCGCGCCGCCTCGTACAGCTCGGGCGGGATGGTCTGCAGCCGCGCCAGGTAGGTCACCACCACGAAGGGGAAGAACTGCCAGACACTGATGATGATCAAGGACGACATGATGTAGTCCTTGCCCAGCCAGGCCACCGGCGCGTGCACGACGCCGGCCACCAGCAGCAGGTGATTCACGAGACCGTAGGAGTCGTTGAGGAGCCACTTCCAGAGAATCACGGCTACGATCGTGGGAATCAGGTAGGGGAAGAGCACCACACCACGCAGCAGATTACGCCCGCGGAACGCCTCGTTGAGCAGTAGCGCCGCGGCCACCCCGAGCACGAGCTGGAACGCCATCGTCACCGCGGCGTACACGACGCCGTAGTAGAAGCTCGACCAGAACTCCGGATCTGTCGCGAAGTAGCGGTAGTGGCGGAGCCCGACGAAGGCCTGCACTGGCATGAACGCGTGCTTGTCGAAGAAGCTCAGCCAGAGGTTATAGAGAATCGGGTAGAGGATCAGTCCCCCGATCAGGAGCAGCGACGGCGCCAAGAGGAGCCACCCGGCGAGGGCGTTCTTCCTCACTGGCTCCGCTCCGGCGCGCGGTCTACGACCAGCGCTTGAAGTTCAGCTGGGCCAGCAGTTCCTCGGCGCGCCTCTGGGCCCGGTCGGCTTCCGCCTTCGGGTTCTTGCCGCCCACCATCACTTCCACCACCATGTCGGCCACGATCCCCGAGCCATCGAGCTCAGCCAGGAAAGGCAGCACGTTGTCCTCGGGGCGGCTGAAGCCGATGGGCAGGAAGCGCTTGTCGCGCAGCCCCGTGACCATCACGTCGTGCCACGGCTTCCATTTCTTGATGCGCTCGTTGGCCAAGTAAGCAGGGTCGTTGATCATCGACTTGAAGATCGGCGTCAGGTGGATGGGCACGGAGTGGCAGTACGCGAGGTAGTTCTCCTTCTTGTAGAAGACGCGCAGGAACTCGAAGGCCTCGCTCGGATATTTCGACTGGGTAAACGCCGCCCAGTTCTCGCCGTCGAGCGCGGAGATCCCCCGCTGGCCCGAGGGGCCGTGCGGCCGCAGCATGGGCGCGAAGTGCTCCGGGTCGCGCGTGCCCTCGGGGGCGTACTTCTCGATGTAGCCGATGGTTCGCGCGCCGCTCAGATAAGCCATGCTGATCTTGCCGTTGGCGAGGGCGGCCAAGGTGTCGAGATACTTCTGACCGGACCAGCCTGCGGGCATGAACTTGTTGAGCTTCTGGGCGTACTCGAGCGACTCGATCATGGACTTGCTGTTGAGCTGGGGCCGCCACGTCTTGGCGTCCACCCAGGCGCCTCCGTTGCCGGCCAGCCACTCCGCCGGGTGCACGAAGCCCATATAGAGCTTCTCGCCCGGCATCTGGACGGCGAAGCGCCCGCGCTCCGTCATGGCCTCGGCCAGCTTGAGCATGTCGGTGTATGTCTCGGGCGGTTTGATGCCGTTCTTCTCCCGCAGGTCGCGGCGCTCGGCGAAGTAGGTCGCCCCCATGGCATGAGTGACGCCATAGTACTTGCCGTCGAAGTACTGCAGCTTCAGCGTCGCCTCGTGGATGTCGCTCTCGCCCAGCGCGCGGATCAGCTCGTCCATCGGCCGCAGCAGCCCCTTGGTGTAGAGCGACGCGGTCATGAACGGATTGAGGTGCGTGAGATCGGGCGGACTTCCGGCGGCGAGCGCGGCGAGGAGCTTGGTGTTGAGGTCGCCCCAGCCGAGGGCCTGCTGCTTGACCTTGAAGCCGGGAAACTTCTTCTCGAACTCCGCGATAGAGGTGTCCTGGATTACCTTGACCGTCTGCGGCTCGACTTCTGTGTGCCAAATTTGGAGTTCGCGCACCTGCTGACCAACGGCTGCGGGCGGGCGGCCGAGCATTGCGGCTGTCGCGCCAGCGGCAGTGCCGGTCAGGAAAGCTCGCCGGGAGACGGAGTGTGGACTGCGCGAAGGCAGCGTTGCCATGGCCTCATCCCTCCGTGATCATCGGCGGCAGCGTCCGGTGAAACGTGGGCTGCCCTACGGGCCGGCAAGAGTCTAGGCGCAGGGTCTCGCGAGTGTCAACCGCGCCCGTCGACTCAAAACTTCGGTTGCCGAAGGAGGGATCGTCGAGGCTGAACAGCCGCCTTCGGCGATGGCGTCAGCAAATCCTGGAGCGTGCGCTCGGCGCCATGAGTAAGGCCGAAGAGGCCACAGCGGGGATAGTTGACGTAGATGTTGCGGGTGAAAGACCAGGGAGATTCGAGCCGCGAGGAGCAGACGGGACACTGATCACGAGAGGTGGGGAGCAAAGAGACCCTCCGGAGGTACATCCTGTCCCGCCATCTGCCCCAAGTTCAGCGATTCCGGGCGCTCCGCGCGCCACCTCCTATGCGGCGCTTCAGCTTGTTGATTGGGTGCTCGAAGATATGCCAGGAGAGGGAGGCGATAGCTACGGTGGCCACCGCTGCTGTCACCCCAAGGACCGCTCTGTTCCCCCGACCGATGTCCCAGCCGATCCACCGAGCAAGGAGCACCATGCCGAGTGGTGTGAACACATGGTAGATGTAGATGCCGTAGCTGATTTTCCCAAGATAGACAAGCGGCCGACACTCCAGCACGGCGCCGGCTAGCCCCCGTGAGCTTTGGCGCGCAACGGTCCCGATCAGCTGCGCGAAGAGCACTGCCAACACGAGGTCGAACGCGACCAAGCCGGCGCGCCACCATGGCGAGTGAAAGGCCGTGAGGTAGAGAGCGACGGTGCCCACGACGCAGGCGGGGAGCCTAAGACGCTCCCAGCAGCATGAGGTCAAGCTCGGGAGCGCGTATTTGTCTCCCGCGACGAGGGCGAGCAGGGCTCCCATGCCCAGGCTGTCTAGGGACGCGAAGGGCGACACGTAGAGTGTGATCGCGTTCAGGTCCGTGACGACCCCATAGAGGCGATAGACCGGCGCCAGGGCGATGAGGCCCAGCACCGCCGGTAGCAGGACGGCGCGTGGGGCAAAGAGTATGAGCCAGGGCCAGATCAAGTAGAACTGCTCCTCGACCGCCAGCGTCCAGAAATGTGCGAAGTGGTCCACGTATTCGCCGAGACTGGCCATGTGAAAGTTGAGTGTGTACGAGAGAAGCCACGGCAACAGCGCGCGGGCCGGCGGGAGGTCGATGATGACTGATACGACGACCACGAGGTAGTACAGGGGGAAGATCCGCAGCACACGCCGCGCATAGAAATGGCCGAGGGCAGCCAGGCGGTGCTGGCGACCAAAGTCCACGTCGCGTCGGGCCACCAAGAGGAGTCGCGTGATGAGAAACCCGCTGAGCACGAAGAACAACTTAACCCCCGCGATCGCGAAAATGCCCAACCGGGGTTGTTGCACGTAGTGATGCAGGTAGTGATGCAGCATGACGCCGGCGACAGCGAACGCCCGGAGGGCGTCGAGCTGCGGCGAGTAGCGGAGGGGGCCGGCCGCAAGACCGTGCGAGCGCCCGACGAGAACGTTGGCGGCCGAGGTCACTAGGAATCGGCGGTGGTCCACGCCTGGACGGTAGGGTCGCGAATGGGCGAGGTCAAGCGTGTCAAGTCCAGTTTGTAGGGATACGTGATGTGGCGGCGTTTGACACGTGAAATGACCGCTTATCTGTTCGATAGGATACTGAAAGGCGCCAAGCCCGCCGAAGCCGTACTCGACTCGCTCGTCCACGTTGAAACGGATCGTCGCCTGGGCGTGTGGATTCCTTCTCTTCTTCGACGCGTGCGGCATCACGAACACGCCGCAGCAGGACTTGGCCTACGCGAGGTGTCGCCAGACCAGGTGGCCGGGAGGAGATTCTTCAATGTCTCGTCGACGCCGGCCGCACTGGCCCGCCGCTGCCTGAGCCGGTGGCCGTCGGATGGCCGGGAGGCCCGTGATCGCCTCAAACACTCTCAGGCAGGCAAGGGGCGGCCCTTGGTCTCCGGCGCCACGAACGGCGTCACGATCATGCCCACGACGTAGGCGAGCCCGAAGATCGAGGCCGCCGTGCTCATCCCGCCCAGGCTCACAATCAGCCACCCGGCCAGGAGCGGCCCCGCGGCAGCGAGGTAGCGGGTGACGTCGAACACTAGAGAGATCGCCGAGCCGCGCACATCCGTCGGAAACAGCTCGGGCAGGTACACGGGCATCCACGCGAACTGACCGACGGTGAAGAACCCGTTCACGGCGGCAACCACAAGAAAGGTGAACGGATCTTGCACGACGCGAAAGAGGACGACGACGAGCACGATCGACCCGGCATAGTAGAGCACCATCGTGGGCTTTCGTCCCCACGTGTCGGCGAGCACACCGAACACCACAAAGCCCAGGATGGCGCCGAGATTGTAGTAGAGCCCGGCGAGGGCGACCCAACGCTGGGCGTTGCCACCCGCCTTGGCCGCGATTTGCCCCGCATAGAACGGGATCCAGGTCGACACAGCCCACCACGCGACGATCGTGCAGATCGACAGCACCAGCAGCAGGGCGAGACGTCGTCTGAGATCGGGTGCCAACAGAATGCGTTTGACAGTGAAGCCGGTGAGCGCCCGATCGTCGGCGCTCACCGCGTGACCGCCCGCGAGGCGCTGCCGCGCCAGCTGTCGCCGATCGCGGGCTGCCACCCACAGATCAGATTCGCGCACGCTCCTTCTGATCCATAGCACGGAGAGGGCGGGTAGCACGCCGATGAGGAACATGGCGCGCCAGGCCGACGGTCCAAACGGCGCGACGTAGAGCCACACGACCGAAGCGAGCACGAGTCCCATCGCGAAGGCCGACTGCAGCACGCTGGCGGCGCGGCCGCGCGACCTCGGCGGCCAGGACTCGCCGAGGATCGCGGTGCCCGGGCCCCACTCAGCGCCGAGTCCGAGCCCGGTCAGGAAGCGGAGAATCATAAAGCTCGCGTAGCTCGTCGCCAAGGCCGTCAGCCCCGTGAACAGCGCATACCAGAGAATCGAGAGCATCAGCACGCGCTTGCGCCCGATGTAGTCCGCGAGCACGCCGGCTACGATCCCGCCCGTCGCCCAGCCGACGAGCGTGACGGCCAGCAGGCCTCCAATGTAGATGGGCAGGCTGGCGAGTTGCTGCGGCTCGAGGAGCTGGCGAAGCGCGACGGCGGCCACGAGGATCAGTGCATAGGTCTCGTACCCGTCGAACAACCATCCGAGGAACGATGCCACCAAGGCCCGCCAGCCGGCGGCGCTCAGCGCTTGGGGCTTGGCCTGTTGTTGCGCGGCGATCGTCGCCATGTCTGCCTCCATTTACGGGCCTACTCGCGCCAGGCGCACAGTTACTGCTGCCGCAAACCTTATCCCTTCCACAGATCGGCGAACAGGATCGCGACCAGCTCGTCGCAGTTGATCTCACCTTCAAGGGCGCTCGTCGTGGCGGCCTGACCCACGATCGTCGCCGACCACAGAGTCACAACGATCGCGGACAGCGCGACAGCGACGAGCA
>Ga0209376_1002763_pt1 | contig 16436 bp, 9 predicted proteins | sample GraSoiAngelo_134_FD_185891 | JGI IMG/M metagenome (GOLD analysis project Ga0209376, IMG submission 185891) | Grasslands soil microbial communities from the Angelo Coastal Reserve, California, USA - 14_0929_05_30cm (SPAdes) (version 2) | ecosystem: Environmental > Terrestrial > Soil > Grasslands ... | reverse complement strand
TGTCGTTTGCCTGTGGCGAATGAACTCATTGAGGATGCGCGCCTGCCTCAGTTTGACCCGGAGGTGTGGTTCCACGCGCGGGAGAAGCGATTCAATCATCCCATCAGTCCAAACCAGCTAGTACCCGCGCTTCCATGCTGCGTTCCGCGGCGGCTGATTGGCGATGATTCCTCCAAACCGGAGCTGAATCGCCTCCAAGACATTTCTTTGAGTATTCGTCGCGGCCACCCTAGGATGATACTGAGGTGTGCGACAATCCGCGACTCTTGTCCTGGTGATCATTAGAGACCCCTCGGCATCGATGAAACCGGCGACGTACCGCGCCGATACCCGCGGTTCGCCTTGTGAAACCGCGTTCGTTGGGAAGTTTCGCCGACCCTGAGGGCCTTTTCGGTTCATTCGTTTCACGCGATTGTAGAAGGCTTGGCGGAAACGGACCTCCTGCCGGGCCAAAGGCAACAAGCGACCAGCTTTATCTCGTAATCTGCGACCGGCTCGAATGCGTTGATCGAAAGCCAGGAGTGCTTCGCTCTGTTCGGACTTGACCAACAGAAACGGTTTGATTTTCCGAATTACTCGGGCCGCTGCAGCGTTAGTCAGGATCAGCGCATAGGAGGGCTTCCAGCCGGCTCGCCGTTGGCCTACCACTGACATCGTCCCGCCCGTCGTTCGTTTGATCTCCTCCAGGATCGCGCGATTGGTGTTGTAGATGCTCAGCCTGAGGCAATACTCGGATGCCCGATGGCGACGGCGAATTCGCGCCAATCCAAGATAGCCTTCCCCGTCTACGAATCCAGCCAAGTATTCGACGGGGACCATTCGCAGGAAGTAGTGTCCTCTGGAGGTTAACTAGAATCCTGGGAGAGGCGAGTGAAAGTGCTATGCACGTCGATCCCCTCCTTCTCCCTTCTGAGCCCGAAACTTAGCCGATTCTAGGTCCAGTTCGAAGTCCTCTTCCTTCACTTCGCCAGGGGTGAACACCTTGCCGGCTTCGAACTCCAGCTTCTTTTCCTGCTTCTTCCTTTTCTTCGGCTTTTCCTCAACTTGCTGTGGCATAGGGTGCCTCCATCTTCGTGGCGTAAGGATCGAGGAGATCGATTCGCCTGCGCGTCCCGTCGTTCACGATCAACATAGACCAATCAATCATCTCGATATTGAAGGTGTCGCATAGCTCCCTGCGCAGCGCGGCTCGGGTGTCCTTCGGCGGCTCCTGGATCGCCTTTTTGATAGTATCGTCGTCCGTGATGCGATCGACCAATCCGGCGCGCTGCCGCTTGTAGAACAGCGACCGTTCCGCGCCGATCTCGGAGTATTGCTTGCACGCCATCATCTCGACGTCGGGTCCGGCCTTCTTCTCCCCAGCCTCCTGGATCGCGATGTACCGATCGAGCCATTCGATCCGGTGGGCAAGCTCCTTCGACCGGTGGTTCGCGAGGCCGTCCAGCACCTCCTCGAAGGTCCGCAGGGCGCGGCGCTCCCAGTCGTCCTTCACGATCGTCTCGATCTTCTCGAGGTAGTATCGCTGGATGTCGATCGGCGAGACGGTCCGGCCGTCCTCCAGCTCGACCTTCCACTGATCCGGATTCCGAATCTCGACGTTGTGCCACAGGTCCCGGATCGGGTCCTTCAGCCGAGGCACGTCGGCCAGGCGTCCGTCCTCCATGAGCTGCAGTACGCCCGACGTCACGAAGTGCCGGAGCATGATCGCCGTCTCGTTCATCAGCGCGTCGCCCACGATCACGTGAAGGCGCCGCCACAGACGGCCGTCGGCGTGGGGTTCGTCCCGCGTGTTCAGGATGCCCGTGTCGTGCATCGTCTCCCCGCTCACGACCTGGGACGTGAGGAAGGCCATCGGCGACAGGACGTACTTGCCGCGGACGATGTCGCCCGCCCCCGTGTAGATGATCCGCGTGGACAGATGCGGCACGAGGTCGCGGATGAACTGGCCGGGGAACGGGACGTCGCGGGAGACGCAGTAGTTCTCGTGGGACCCGTACGAGGTCCCGTCCGGCGAGGTGTTGTTCTTGAACGCGTGGATCTTCATGTCGCCCGTGTACTTCTCTTCCATGACGCGGCGGAGCCAGTCGAGGACCTTCTCCCCGGCCTTCTCCCAGATGACGACATCATGGAAGTTCGTCGTCTCCGCGGTGCTCACCTCGAAGTGCCCGACGTCGTAGTAGACGCGCGAGCCGTTCGTGATGAACTCGCCGGCGAGGTGCAAATCGGAATCGCGCAGCAGGTCGAGCGCCATCATGTGGGGGTCGAACCCCATCGTGCCCATCTTGCGGCAGTACAGCGTGTACTCGTGCTCGGTCCCCTGGACCATCTTCCTCATGCGTCACCCGACCATCGGGTCCGCACCGGTCCGGAAGACCTCCCGCTGGCGCTTCTCGTAGACGTACATCTCCGTGATCGCGTGCTCCTTGCTCTCCTCGTCGATCGCCATGTCGAGGTCCTTCATCGTGAGGCCTTCCTTCTTGCGGTCGGCCTTCTTCAGCAGGATGACCCGCTTCACGAAGTTCTTCTTCGCGGTCGTCACGATCGCCTCGATGATGGCGCCGGAGATGATGTCCTTCCGCTTCACGGTCTTGATCGCCTCTTTCGCCTCGGCGTCGAGCTTGACCTTGACCCACTTGTTCTCCCCGTAGAGTTCGTCGAGGACGAAGCGGCGCAGCGCGTCGACGGCCTCCTTGTGGCCGCCGTACGCCTCGTCGAGGCTCTCCGCGGTCGGCAGGTCCTCGTTCAGGTAGATCCGCAGGATCTCTTCCGCGGCCCTCCGGTCCGGACGCGGGATCTCGATGATCTCGTCGAAGCGACCAGGCCGCAGGAGCGCGGGGTCGACGAGGTCCGCGCGGTTCGTCGCGCCGATCACGAAGACGTCGTGCAGCTCGACGAGGCCGTCCATCTCGCTGAGGATCTGCGCGATGATGTTCTTGTGGACGCCGGACGTGTCCATCATCCCGCGCACGGTGAACAGGGCCTCGATCTCATCGAAGAAGACGATGCTCGGCTTCTTCTCGTGCGCCTGGCGGAAGATCTCCTTGATGATCCGCTCGCTCTCTCCGACCCACTTCGAGAGGACGTCCGCGATGCTGACGTTGAAGAAGGTCATGTCGTTCTCCGTCGCGATCGCCTTCACGAGCAGCGTCTTGCCGCAACCCGGGGGACCGTACAGCAGGATCCCGCGCGGTGCCTCGAGGGAGATCTGTGCGAACAGCTTCGCCTCCTGATACGGGAGCACGACGACGTCCTTGATCCGCTCGATCGCCTCCATGAGCCCGCCGATCTCCCCGTAGGTCACGTTCGGCTTCTCGCCGAGCAAGAGGGACTTGACCTCGAGGTTCGGGAGGATCTCGAGGACCTCCATCGTCGGAGGCAACACGCCGATCTGGAATCCCGGCTTGAGTTTCTTGAAGACGGTCTTGTCGCAATCGATCAGGCGCTTTTCCATGTCCCCTTCGACGGAGATCACGAGCTTGCCGTCCATCATGTCGACGACCTTCGCGATCACGCCCTGGTTGCGGACCGCGCTGCCTTCCACGATCGCGTAGGTCTGCGGATGCACCCAGACGTATTGGCCGACGCCGAGCTGCGACTTGTCGACCAGCCCGGTCGAGACCTTCAGAAGCTCCGTCGCGCGCGCGACGACCACCTGGTTCCCGTCCAGGTCGGGCCCTTCCTTGCGGACGACGTAGGCGTAGAGGAGCGGCGGCTGCTTGATCTTGTTGAACTTGTCCTCGTACGCCTTCAGGCGGTACTCCCGTTCCTCGATCTCGTAGCGGAAGGAGTGCAGGTCGCGCTCGTACTGCCGACGAAGGCGATCCATCTTCTCCTCGAACTCGTCTCGGACTTCCTCCGCCGACTTGGACACCTTTCCGTCGCCCTCATCACTCGCCATCTTTGGATCACCGCGGGCTTGCGCGCGCGATTCGGTCGGGACGCGACAGCGTCTGCTCTGGGGACGTGAGTCTGTGGAACAAGCTGCCGCCTCGTCCCATCCCTTGTTAGAAAGTGGCATCCGGAATTAAAGCTTTTGTTATCGGTACTGAAGATGGGACAATCCCGTCAACGCCGTGTGCACACGCATGCGCGTCGCGCAAAACACGCGGCGCATCCGCGATTCGCGAGACGATTTGTTGTAGCGAACGATGGACCGAGTGTCGGGCGACATCGCGGTGCGTGTCGTCGCGCGATTTTCCTAGGTGTAGCCGCCCTGGATCAACTTCTTGATGTACGGCGTCAGGACCCGGGCGAGGCCCATGTCCCCGTCCCAATCCTCGATCTGGTCCCAGTGATGGTCTTCCATGTCCTTGATGCACCGCTCGATCTGGCTGGTCCAACTCTGCGTGCCGTCCCCTTCGATTCGCGCCGCGAGGACGAGCCACTTGCCCCGGCCGATCAAGATGTGCATGTGGCCGACCGTCATCTCGTTCAGGTCGGCGTAGTCATCGCCTCGGAGGGCGTCTTTCACGAACGCCTGCACCGCCGTGAGCATGCCGCTCAGGATGTCCGTGTCCACATCGGGCCGCAGCCGGCGGGTCTCGTGCTTGATCAGGAGTCCGTCTTTGTGATTGAGGAGGAACACGTCTTCGACGATCGCGTCGCTGGGCTTGCTCGCCGTCGTCGCAGGGGAAGCCGGCTTCGACGCACCCGCTTGCCGACGCCGCAGGATCATGAACATCGCCGCGGCGGCCGCAGCGCCGACGAGGACGAGGACCCACCAGAACTCCGCGAGGAGTCCGGGGGCCGTCGAGAACTGGAACGTCTTCGACCCCGCCATTGTGTTCCCGGCGAGATCGCGCGCCGAGGAATCGATCACCACGGCGTACGTCGTACCGGACTGAAGCTCTCGAGTCGGAACGAACGACACCGTGCGGAAGTCCGAACTCCACACGAAGCTGCCATCGATCCCCGGGGTGATTGAGAACCCCTGCTCCACTGAGGCTCGGTTCATCGGCTCACTGAATGTGATTACGATCCACGGGGTCAGGTTCGTGTTCGCGCCGACGGGCCGGGAATCCGTGATGGACGGCCCCAACACGTCCACGATCGTCCACGTGTCGTTGCCCGCAGGAATCGGCTCACCGTTTCCCGCGCGGTCCCGTGCGATAGTGCGGAAGGCATAGACATGAGCGCCCTGACCGAGGAACGCGGCGCTCGTCGCAGTCGTGTTCGTGTAACCGACGAGGTCCGTCCATGGATTCGCGCCGTCTTTCCACTGGACGGAATAGGCCGCGATGTCTGTTGTGCCGACGACAGGACCCCACGCGATCGCGAACTGGAGCGTGTTCTCGTAGGCGGGCAGGTTGGTCACCCGAGAGTCCGGTGGTGTCACATCCACGATCGTCCACGAGTCGTTGCCACTCGGGGGCGCTTCCGCGTTTCCCGCCCGGTCCGTCGCCATCGAACGGAACTCGTATGTATGACCGTCTTGGCCCGGGAACACGGCCGAAGTCGTGCCCACCGGGACGGGCCAATTCGTCCATGCCCCACCGTTGTCCCGAGACTGAATCCGGTAGCTTGCGATGTCGGGCGAGTCGAATTGAGGTCCCCAGTACACCGTGAAACCGAGCGAAGCTTCGTACGTCGGCAGGGGCAAGGTGTGAGACGCTGGAGCGATCGTGTCGACCATCGTCCATGTGTCGTTCGCGGCCGGAGGAACCTCGACATTGCCCGCGGCGTCCTTGGCGATCGCGCGGAACGCGTAGATGCCCTGCCCGCTCGCCGAAAACGTCCCCGCGGTCAGGGGCGTGTCCACGAGCCAGTTCGTCCAGGCGGCGCCGGCGTTGTATTGGATCGTGTACGAGACGACATCCGTCACGCCCGCGTCGGGCCCCCACGACACCGCGAATGTACTCCGGTTTTGGTATTGGCTCAGAGCGTTCACATGAGACCCGGGCCGGATCGTGTCGACCGTCGTCCAGGTGTCGTTCGCTGCAGGACGAACCTCTTTGTTCCCCGCAACGTCGTCCGCCGTCGTGGCAAATTCGTACACTCCGTCGGAGGAGGCGGTAAATGTGAATTGACCGAAGTTCCCCGCCGGCTGGACGGCGTATTGGACCCAGACGGCGCTCCCGCCGGTCCGATACCACAGGGTGATGTTGCCCACTCCGGTCCCGTTGCCGTCTGAAGCGGTGTACCAGACCCAGAACGTGAGGACGTTCTCGTACATCGGCAAGGCACCGGCCGCCGACGTCGGGGCGTCCTTGTCCACCATCACGAACGATTCCGTGTGGCTCGTCCCCATGTTCACGGACCGTGGATCGCTCGCGAACGAATAGGGCGGGTACGTCACGCTGACCTGCGTCACGTTGTCGGTCGGGATCGGGGAGTCGATGTAGATCCGGTCCGTGACGAGGATCCAGGGTTGGACCCCGGACGGGGCCTGGCGATCCCAGATCCGCGAGCTCCCGTCCATGACCGTGATGTGGGCCGCCGCCACCGGGGTGAAGCCGTTCGGCCAGAGGGCGTCGACCTCGAGATAGTTGCGCACCGTGAGGTTGCCTGCAGCCATGACCGCGAGCTTCGTGAACGGAGTGTTCACCGCGACGGCCTCGGTGTAGTTGTCCACGTAGAACTCGTAACTCCCGATCGAGGAGAGGGTCGCGTTGTCCACCGTGAAGCGGGTCGTGAAGGTCTTGTTGCCGATGAGGTAGTACCCGTCCGCGTACGAAGTCTGGATCGGCGCACCGCCGCCCGCTCCGCCCTTCGTCACTCCGGAGACGGTGTCCTCGAGTGAGAAGCCGTTCATCACCAGTCCCGAGATGATCCCGAGCGCGTCCCCGCCGCGGCCCCCGTCCGTGAGGTCCAGTGCGTCTCCGCCCCGACCGCCTTGCAACGTCGTGACCCAATTCGAGGAGAAGCTGGGAGAAACGAACACCCCGGCGATCCCCGCCGCGGCCCCACCGTTGCCGCCGAACCGCGTGCCGATTCCGCCAGCCCCGCCGGTGACGGTATCGAGTTGATTGAAGCTGGCCTGTGAGCTGTTGAACGAACCATCGTTGTTCCCGAAGAAGATGACCCCGGTCGAATTGCCGCCGTATCCGCCGCGCACGCCCCGCCCGCCGTCCCCGCCGACCAGTGTCGTGAATGCATTGGCGTGGACCGTCGCCGAACCGGAGACATAGAAGACCGCGATGCCGTTCGCCGCGCCGCCGGTCGCTCCGTTCCCGGATCCGCCGCCGGCAGCCGCACCGTTCCCGCCGATCCCACCCCGGACCGTCCGAACGGAGTTGCCGCTCGCGTCCGCGTTCATCGCACTGATCAGGAAGAGTCCGTCCGCGTCGCCGCCCACTCCGCCGTTGCCGTTCGTCGTCCCGCCGTTGCCGCCCGGTCCTCCGTTGCCGCCGACGACGCTGTCGATCGTGTTCGTGGCCAACCAGGTACTGCCCGTCGAACTCGCCACTTCGATGGCGACGGCCGTCCCGGCGTCGCCGCCTCGGCCCCCAGCGGTGGTCGTGGCACTGCCGCCGCCCGCACCCCCGGATCCGCCTGTGACGGACGTGATCATGTTCCATTGAATCGTGGCGTCGGGCGTGGCCACGACGACAATCCCTGCGGCAGGTCCGCCGTTACCGCCCCGACCTCCGGCGCCTCCGGTGTTCGGTTGGCCGTCTCCCCCGCGTCCCCCGCTGATGATGTCAACCGTGTTCGAGGTGATCGAAGCCGAGGGCGCTCCGGAGACGTAGATCCCCGCGCCGATCGCTCCGTCGCGGCCCGGGGCTCCCGGCGCGCCCCCGGGCGCCCCGTTGGATCCACGGACGCCCCGGATCGTGTTTCCGTCGATCGAGGCGCTCGCTCCGGCCGTCACGAGGATGCCCATCGCGAAGCCGCTACTCACATTCGTAATCGTGTTACCCGAAACGGTCGGAAAGCTGGGTTGCTCGATCTGGATCCCGACCGCGGTGCCATTGATCGAGTTGTACGCAATCTGCACGTCCGAAGTGTTGGCGTACACCCCCACGTTCGTGGCCCGCATGATCGTGTTGCTCGACACCCAGCTCGACGATCGGACGAAGGCGAAACCCACCCCGGCCTGGAGAATCGTGTTGCTCGTCAGGCCCGGGGAACTATCGGTCGCCGTGACGGCCCGATCGACTCGGTCGAACGTCGACCATGAAACGGATCCGAACGAACTCGCATTGAACTGGATCCCGCCCCATGGAAACGGAGAGGCGGTGTTGTTCGCGGTGAACGTGATCGCTTTGGCCGAGGTGCCGTCGGCCGTGAGCCGACCGTCGACGAACAGGTGGACGCCCGGATCGAACTTCACCGTCGTCCCGGGCATAATCGTGAGGCTCCCCGAGGGACGAATCGTGACGGGACCCGTGGCCACGTAGTTGGTCTCGGCGCCGCCTCCCCAGGTGGTCGGAACGCTGATGATTCCGCGGAAATAGACCGTGGCGCTCGCGGTCGGAGCCGTGACGAGAAGGATCGCAGCGACTGACCCGAGGAGGACAAGGACCACCGCAACGCTTCGCATCGAGGACCGCGAGGGGTGGGCGCGCATGGGAGTCGGAATCTCCCGGGCAAGGGAAGTCCCCAGCCCAGTCGCGTCCCCGTTCCCCCGCTCGATATATTACTCAAATGGCGCCGTTATCCTCCGTGATAGCGACTTGGGAACCGGATAACATCGCACGCATCGGACGAGGCGAGAACCTTCAAGTCGCGCCAGGAGTTTGGCGCCTCGATGCCCCGAAGCGGACTCGACGCGATCTTCTCGCCGTCGTCCATCGCAATCGTCGGGGCGTCTCGGCATCGAGGAAAGATCGGCTACGAAATCCTCCACAACCTCATCGTGAACGAATACCAGGGGACGGTCTACCCGGTGAACGCGAAGGCGACGAGCATCCACGGGGTCCGCGCGTATCCGAGCGTCCTCGAGATTCCCGATCGAGTGGATCTCGCGATCATCACCGTACCGGCCGACGTCGCACTCGAAGCCGTCGAAGACTGCGGGAAGAAGGGGGTGCGAGGGCTCGTCGTGATCACCGCCGGCTTCCGCGAAGTCGGGGAGGTGGGGATGGCCCGAGAGGCGCGACTCCTGTCGCTGTGCGACGCGTACGACATGACGATGATTGGCCCGAACTGCATGGGCGTGATCAACACCCACCCCGACATTCGCATGGATGCGACGTTCGCGCCGACGCCGCCGCTCCCCGGTGGGATCTCGCTGGCGACGCAGAGCGGCGCCCTCGGGATCGCGATCTTGGACCACGCGAAATCCCTGGGCATCGGCTTCGCGAAATTCTGCTCGCTGGGGAACAAGGCCCAGGTAAGCCTCAACGATCTCCTTCGAATGTGGCACGGAGACCCGGACACGAAACTGATCCTCGCGTACATCGAGAACTTCGGCAACCCGAGGAACTTCGTCCGAATCGCCCGTGAGACCACGAAAGACAAGCCCGTCATCGCGGTGAAGTCGGGCCGCTCCGAGGCGGGTAGTCGGGCGGCCGTGTCCCATACGGGTTCCCTCGGCGGCTCGGACCTCGCGGCGGAGGCGGTGTTCTCCCAGACCGGCGTCCTGCGGGCGAACTCGATCGAGGAGCTCTTCGACCTCGCGATGGCCTTCGCGTTGCAGCCGATCCCTCAGGGGGACCGCGTCGCGGTCGTCTCCGACGCGGGAGGTCCGGCGATCATGTGCGTCGACGAGCTCGTCGCCCAGGGGCTCCGGCTCGCGGAGCTCGAACCGGCGACCCAGGCGTACATGAAGAGCTGGGCTCCCCCCGAGGCGTCGCTTCAGAACCCGATCGATCTGACCCCGCAGGGGAGCCTCGAGGATTATCGACGCGCCATGGACGCGGTCCTCGCTGACGGAGGCGTCGACGCCGCCATCGCGATCTACGTGCCGCCCGTCCGAGTGGACGAGGTCGATGTCGCGCGCGCGATCTGGCAGACGGCACAAAAATACCGGAAGACGGTCTTGTGCAACTTCCTCGGGCGAGCCGAAGACAGCGCGGGTTTCGTCGAGCTCGTGACCCATCGCGTGCCTTCGTATTCGTACCCGGAGAGCGCGGCGCGGGCCCTCGCGGCGATGCACCGATATGCCCGATACCGGGAACGAGAGGAAGGAGAAGTTCGAACGTTCCCCGTCGACCGCGGCGCGGCCGAGTCCGTCTTGGCGCGAGCGCGGAAGGAGAAACGCCTCTTGTTGCGCACCGACGAGGCGAACCGCCTCCTCGAGGCGTACGGCATTCGCGCAGCAAAGTCTCGGTTTGTCCCGTCGATCGACGAACTCGCGAGAGCGGCGGCGGAAGTCGGCTATCCCGTCGTCCTCAAAGCGGTCGGCCCGACGCTCGTTCACAAGTCCGAACTGCAAGCGGTCCTGCTGGACGTCCGGGAGAAGGCGGCCCTCCTGGAGGGCGCGTCGCGCATCGCCGCCCGGCTGCGCGAGGGCGGGGTCGCCCTCGAGGGATTCTCGGTCCAAGAGTTCGTGACGGGCGGAACGGAGGTGATCCTGGGCATGACTCGGGACAAGGTCTACGGGCCCTGTCTTGTATTCGGCCTCGGTGGGATCTACGTCGAGTACCTGAAAGATGTCGCGTTCGGACTGCCCCCGCTCACCGATCGCGACGCGATGCGAATGATCGAATCGATCCGGACCTATCCGCTCCTGAAAGGCGTCCGCGGCGAGCCGGCGCGCGACCTAGATGCGCTGCAAGACGCCCTCTTACGGCTCGCGCAGCTCGTCTCCGACTCCGACCAGATCCAGGAGATCGACCTCAATCCGGTGATGGTCCTCCCGGAAGGCAAGGGCTACCGCGCGGTCGACTCCCGAATCGTCCTGGCGCCGCCCGCGGTCCGCGCCTAGTCCGACACTCGCGGACCTATCGGCCGGGAATGGGGCCCGTCAACTCGATCCAGATCCCGTCCGGGTCCTCGACGTACGCGAGCCAACTATTCCCCTCCGGGAAGGGTGGGTGCCCGGCCCGCGCCCCTTTCGCCTGCAGCTCCCGGTATGCCCGCTCGACATCCTCGCACTCGAACGCGATGTGGTCCAACTCGTCCCCGTTACGATAGGGTCCGGCGAAGAACTTGGAACCGTCCGGGTACCAGTTCAGCTCGAGCAGCTGCTTCGAGCCGACACTGCGAAGCTCCGCCCATTCGCCGCCCGTTTCCGGCACGTGCTGACGCCGCACGACCTGCATCCCCAAGACATCGCGGTAGAAGGAGAGGGAACGCTCCATGTCCCGGACTTGAATCCCGACGTACGTGAGTGTGTATCGCATGGATTTCGGACGGGTGAGCACCCCGCGTCTCATAAGCAATCTGCCGCCACTCGACGGCGCGCAACGCTTGTAGCCTCCCAGTGCTATGTCGTCCCGGCGGGGGACATGATCCAAATCGACATGGAGGTCCCGGACCGGCCGGGGGAGCTCGCGAAACTCGCCGCGATTCTCGGAGAGGCGGGGATCAACATCGATGCGATCGGTGCCGAATCCGCGAGCGGCCGATCGTATGTGAGCCTGATCGTGAATCAGCCGATGCAGGCGCGCGAGGCGATCATGAAGAGCGGCTACACGTGCTCGATGCGGACCGTCCTCGTCGTGCGCCTTGACGACAAGCCCGGGGCCCTCGCTGCCCTCGCCCGAAAACTGGGCGACGCCGGGGTCGATGTCGTCAGCGCGATCCATCTCGGCACCGTGGGCGGGCATGCGCAGGTTGCGCTCGGTGTCGACAACCTGGAACGGGCCCGCTCCTTGGTCTGACGCGACACGGAACGGAGGAGCGCCGGAGGAGGTCGCGGCTCTCCCGACCCGACGAGCGGCCCTTCTCACGACCGATAACCAAATCCCGTTTCTTAAATAAGGCGCGGGCCGCTCGATTTCTCCGTACACGACCGCGAGGAGATGCCCTCGCGACCAAGGCGGCCAGCGTATGCAAGGGGCGATCGAAGTGCTACTCTCCGGTCTCCTATTCCGAGGCCTCGGCCCAGTCGTGTCCGGAATCCTCATGGCCGCTCCGTTGAAGAAGGTCGCTCGGGCCCAGCTCAAGAAAATTTACGTCCTCGACGAGCGCGGGGAAATGGCGGGCGAGTACACTCTCGATTCCGATTGCCCGATCGACTACAACGACTTCCTGAAGGTCCTTCCCAACGAAGGAATCGGCGACCGCGACTCGCTGTTCGTGGGCGAATACGTTTTCACGGCGTTTCAGAGTGGCAAGTTCGTGTTCGTCCTCCTGTCACGCGGACAACTCGCACCGGAGGATGTCAACTGGACCGCGCTGCTCCTCACTGCGGCGGACTCGCATCTCGCGCCTGCGCCCGTCACGGGCCGGCCCGCGCCGGCCCGCGCCGCGGAGCCGAAACCGGATCTCGACAAAGGGCTCGCGGAACGCGACGCTCGTCTCCAGGCAAAGGAGAAATCCCTCGCGGAACTGGAGGCCAAGCTCAAGGCGGACGCGGCGAACCTGAGCGGACGCCAGGAAGAACTCGATCGCCAGAAAGCGAGACTCGCGGCCCTCGCGGACTATTCGACGCAATTGCAGGACGCGGTCTCCAAGGGAGCCTCCCGATCCGCGAAGACCCTCGAAATCGCGGAACAACTCGCGGCGAGTTCCAACGAAGACTCGAAGAAAGCCGAGTCGAAAGCCGGTTCCGACGCGCGACAAGCGTTTGAGCAAGAGCGGAAGGCGCTCGTCGCGGCGAAGACCGATCTCGAGACTCGGTACCAGGCGGCTTCGGCGCGGATCGCCCAACTCGAAAAGGAGGCGAAAGAATCGGTCGCCGTCCTCGAGAAAGACAAGGCCGAGGCTGCGACCCGGGCCGTGGAAGAAGACAAGACCCGCCGCGAAATCGAGAGCCGCGTCGCCGATCTGAGCCAGCGTTTCACGTCGATGGCGAAGGAGCGCCTCGTCGCATCTCATCGCCCGCCGGGCGAGGTCTCTGAGGAAGTCCGGAAGGCGATGGAAGGCGAGAAAGCCGAGCTGGCCCGGGAACGCAAGTTCCTTCAACGGAGGGCGATCGAGCTCCTCGATCGCGAGGAGCGAGTCCGGGATCGCGAAGCGCGAGTCGACGAACGGGACCGCGAATTCGGGCGACGGGAGCAAGACCTCACGTCCCGCGAACAGGACCTCGACCGGCAGCGGAGCATCCTGGCCCAGGCGAAGCCGCAAGCCCCGGAGGTTCGCGCCGAACCGGACGAGGCGAAGAAGGACATCGAGCGGCGCGTGAAAATTATCCAGCAGAAGGCTCTGGAGCTCCTCGACCGCGAGGAGAAGCTCCGAAGGCGCGCGGCCGAGCTGGAGGCGATGGAGGCCCGGCTTTCCGGGCGCGTGACGGTCGAGTAATCGGCCTGGTCCTCGAAGGAAATCAGGTCAGATAACCACCAAACGGCGCTTAAATAGGTCCGAACGGAACCCGCTGTAAGCCACGCAGACGCTCGCCAGGGTCGTGACGACTTTGAACGTCTCATGTGCAGAACTGCCAGGTTCCTTCCTCGACGTCGAACGAAATGTCTCGACCGGAACGTCCAGTCCTTCTGTCGCGTCGATGAGCGGAAACGCTGTGGGTCGCAGCCAGCCAATCGTCCTCCGCGTCGTGGTGTTCTCGTGAACGCAGGAACCGCGTTCCTGCTCGCCTTCGTGATCTTGGCCACCGGCGCCCTGGTGGTCGCAAGTCAGCCGATGGCCGACCCGCTCGCCCAGTTCAGAACCCCGGACGGCGGCCTTCAGATTCCCGGGAGTGCGTTGACCCCGGAACTGCAACGACTGCTGTTCCATGGGAATGATCTGCAGCCTTCCACCAATGTCACATTTCTTCTCCCGGTGCGATCCCCGTATCCGACGGAGCGTCTCGCGGCCATCTCGTTTGTATCTCCAAATCTCAACGTCTTCGTTCATCCACGTCAAGCTCCGGAAACGTGGGGCAGTGCCCTCGATCACGTCCTCCGACAGTGGTTCCCCCCGGTCGACTGGCACGACGTGGAGATCGGAATTCGAGACTCCATCCGGGACGGCGTCGGGTGGTTTTTCGATCTCTTCACGATGAACGCCAAGGCCGACGCCTTGACGGTGGATTCGACGACCGTCGCACTCGTCGACCCCGCGGCCGCAAGCTGCACGACCTCTCAATCGGCAGCGGCGGGGGACAACGCCGTGCTCGTGATGCTAAGCAACCGCGGGCCCACCGCGTACACAAGCGTCACGTACGGATCGGCTAGCCTAAGCCTAATCCCCGGGACCGCAACGAGCGGCACCGGAATCGTGCGCACGGAGATGTGGTTCTACCAAGGCGTGATTCCGGGCGGCGCTCAGACAATGACGGCCACGCTCGTGAGTGGCACCGCGAAACAGGTGTGTGCAACGGTCCTCTTGGGGGGAGTCTGGGCCACGACCCCGACTGCAGGAGGAACCACGGCCAGCGGAACGACCGCGAATCCGAGCATCTCAATCTCCCCGGCATCCGCCGGCGAACTGGCCTTCGCGGTCCTGGGAATCCGCGGGACCACGGCACCAACGGCCGTCACCGGCACGGGGGCCACCGCGACGAGCCTCTACGGGATCGCGCCGACTCAGTGCGCCGCCGCACCCAACAGTTATTGCGCCGCGGGAGCCGACATGCCCTTCCCCGGGACGGCAATCACCTGGACGGACGGCAACGCCACGGACTGGGTCATCTCCGCGGTCCGCGTGTTGCCCACCCCGAACTGCGGCGTGGCATCGGGGAATTGCTATCGGATCGGCGCCGGCGGGACCTGGGCCACGGGTGCGAACTGGTCGAATACGTCCGGCGGGGCCACGTGTAGCTGCACTCCCGTCGCGACGAACGATGTGATCTTCAATGCCACCCCCACCGGCACCACGACCCTCGCGGCAGCCACCACAATCGCGAGCATCGACATGACGGGCTTCACCGGCACGCTCGATACGACCGCATCCAATTGGGCTCTCACCGTCAACGGTCCATTCGCCATTCAGGGGACGTTCCAGGCTCGGAGTTCGGCCATCGCCGTCACCGGGGATGTCGACGTACTCACCGCGGCGACGATCGTCAATCTCGGCGCATCGACCTGGACGGTCAACGGGCTGTGGACCAACCTCTCGACCTCCGCCTCGTGGGCCGCGGGGACGAGCACGGTGACGATCCGTGACGCCGCGAGCGGGACGCTGACGTTCGCCGCGCTGGCCGGCGGGACGAACGAGTTCAGCAATCTCACGCTCGATGCCAGTGTGACCCCCAGCATCACGTACACGATGGCGGTCAACGCGCTCAGGATGGGAGCGACGCTCACGATCCGCAACTCGACCGGCGGGGCGACGGGACCGACCATCCTGACGACATCGAACCTCGGGATCACCGCAGGATCGCTCGCAGTCGCGACCTTCGGGAGTTTGACGGCGAATGGGTCCGCCCTTGTGGTCAACGGCAATGTGACCGTCAGCGCCGCGAACGGCTACGTCGTGATGGGTTCGTCAATCTGGACCGTCACGGGGACTTGGACGAACGCATCGACGTCGGCCTCATGGACTCCGGGGACCGGCACGGTCACCTTCACGAGCGCGACCGGCGGGACGATGACATTCGCCGGGACGAATCTTCCGGGCAACGAGTTCAACAACATTTCGTTCACCTCCTCGGCGGCGTCCGCCCAGACCTTCACCATGGCGACGAGGGCCCTGATCTGGGGCGGGACGCTCACGATCTCGGACGGTTCTTCGACGACGGCGCTCGCAACGGCAAACCTCGGCCTCACCGGCGGCGCGCTCGGCGTCGGCAATGGCGGGATCCTTACCGCCAACGCTTCCACGGTCACCGTGTCGAGCGTGGCGATGACCGGAGGAACGAGCGGAACGATCACGCTCACGACCAGTTCATTCACGAGCACCGGCAACTGGGACACGAGTGGCGGCGGCTCCGTGTTCACAAAGGGCACGAGCACGGTGACGATGAGCGGTGTGGCCAGCATCGCGATTCTGAATGCGAGCAACAACTTCAACAACCTGGTCATCTCGGCGGCGGGAACGGTCACCCAAGCCGGCCTGGTCGACGTGTCCGGGACCTTGACGGTGAATGCCGGCTCGGTCCTCGCGAGCAGCACTTTCACGCTGACGGTGGCGACCCTCGCCGCGAACATCGCGGGTGGGATTACCGCCGGAGCGGCAGGCACGAAGACGATTACCGGCAATGTCAGCATCGCCGCCTCGGGATACTTTAGCTTCGGCGCGGCGACTTGGAACTTTGGCGGTTCGTGGACGAACGCGACGACGAGCGGATCTTGGTCCGTCGGGACCGGCACGGTCGTCTTCAATTCCGGCTCGTCTCGCACAATGACCTTCGCCAACTTGGGGGTCTCCGAGTTCAACAACGTGCAGTTCAGCCCGACGGCCGCGGCGACCTTCACCATGGCGACCAACGGACTCCGCTGGGGAGGCACATTGACGCTCAACAACAATGCGACCCTTTCCACGGCGAATCTCGCCTTGACGGCCCCGGC
>Ga0209376_1002762_pt1 | contig 16441 bp, 17 predicted proteins | sample GraSoiAngelo_134_FD_185891 | JGI IMG/M metagenome (GOLD analysis project Ga0209376, IMG submission 185891) | Grasslands soil microbial communities from the Angelo Coastal Reserve, California, USA - 14_0929_05_30cm (SPAdes) (version 2) | ecosystem: Environmental > Terrestrial > Soil > Grasslands ... | reverse complement strand
AGGCGCTAGAAGAACATCGGCCTGCGTTTCAGGCGCTTCTTCAGTCATTTTCGCCCATGAAGCGCCAGTAATGGCCGCCGACCGCTCAGCGCGGAGCCGTTAGGGTTGGTCCGACGAGCCCGACCATTTCGGGGGCAACGAAGCGTGCGGCTAGCCGAGGCTGCCGGGCTGCAAGCCAAGCGCTGCACTCCCTCACACGCCGGAACCACGCAATGTCGCGATGGTTGGTCTTGTACCACCGCCTGCCCTTCGGTTTGGCAAGCCGACGAGGCGGAAGAGTCCGACAGGCTTGGAACGCTTGCATCGAGGGCAGTGGACCTTTGTGCCGCCCTTAGCCCAGAGTACTAGGCCTCAGCGAGCGCATAACGCGCAGGCTGAGCGGCCTGCCGCCAGGACGTCACTTTTACCCGTCGCCGGCGTTTTGCAACCGAACTTGATTTAGGATTTCGCGCCACACCTCATTCAACTCAAGCACCCAGCGAAACTGATTCCGCGCTTTCTCGGGCGAGGTCGCGATCAGCGCCGCTAGGTCGCCGAGGAGGACACCGTAGAGGTCGTCCCGCAGCTGGCGAACATCCTCGAGTGCCGCGAGCAGTTCGTCAGCCTGCGGGAGCGGCCGTGGCCCTTCTCGCCTTCAGAGCGCACCGGGTCGCCGGATAACCCGCCGTCGCAGACGGACGGAGGGGTCGGTCGCCGCGCTCCCTCTCCCCTCCGCCGCTAAACCGCAGTATCATTAGCCGGATTACTAAATTAATTATGCGCACGAAACCGAGGAGCCCTTCGAGAGTCACGATAAGCATCTTGTCGGCGATGAACACTGCCGTGCGTTCGGCGGCGTTCGTCGTTTCTTTCTGGCCCTTCCCGATGGCGGTCACACCGGCGGCGGCTCAGGAGTTATGGAAGCCACCGAACGTCTACGGATCTCTTCCGGGTGGTCTAAAGGCGAGCGTTACGGATGAGATCATCACTCGCCTTCGCGTCGGAGATATAACCGTGAGTCTCGATGAAACGCCTATAGAGAACGTGCGGGCTAAATTCGCAGCCACGATTGGAAGCACGGGCGATGCGGCCGAATCGTTTACTTGGATCTGCGCTCAGGGAACGGACCCAGACGGCCGTTGGGCCCTCTGGCTCGCCCATGGTGAAGATGGAGACAATGTAGATTCGTTCCAATGGCGCCGTCTTTCCCCTCACGAAAAGGCTGACGGACGTTGCCCGATACTCGCGCAGTCGGCCCGTGGAGTCGAGTTGCCCGGTCCGATCCGCCTCGGCACCGTTCGCCGGCAGGTGTTGGTGGTTCTGGGGCGTCCCACTGTCGAGCAGGAAAATACTCTCGTATACGTGCATGAACATCCGGCTTCGATCCACGGTCAAAACTATACGTCCCACAATTCAGTAGTCATACTGTTACGTCAAGGGGCGGTGTATGCGATTGCGGCCCACAAATACAAAATCTGGGAATGAGAACCTGTCGGACCGGCTAACCTCACGTTGGACCCGACGGACCACGACCTCACCCTTCGGGTTCGGTCCGTGACCGTGGGTCAACGTGAACGCGTTAGAGGGACAGCAGCACGGTCAAACGGAGTGGTAGGATCGACGCATGGCCAGATCGGCGCGAGAGTTGTTTGAGGAGGCTATGAGGCTCGACCCGGCGGAACGGGCCACCCTCATGCGCCTTCTGATCGACACCCTGGATGCCGAGTCGGAGGAAGGTGCTGAGGACGCGTGGCGCGCCGAGGTTGAGCGCCGAATCGCAGAGCTAGACTCGGGCGCGGTCGAAGCGGTCCCTTGGGAAGAGCTTAGAGCGCGGCTGTATCAGCGCTGAATGGCCGCGGCCGCTGTCAGATTCCATCCTGCTGCAGCGCAGGAGGCGGAATCCACGTATGACTGGTATGCCGCAAGAAACCCCGCCGCCGCGCACGGCTTTCGTGAAGAGCTACGACAGGCCATCGACGCTGTTGCTGCGAACCCTCGCACCTGGCTGCGCTACGGCAGCCGCGCTCGACGGTACGTGTTTCCGCGATACCCCTTCAGTTTGGTGTACATCCTTCGCAGCGATGCCATCGAGGTTGTGGCCGTGGCCCATGGACGGCGGCGGCCTGGCTACTGGCGGTCGCGACTCTGACGCCGCCTAACCGCGCGCTCCCGAGCGCCGGCTTTGCCGGCGCAATCCGGATCTGGGGGAGGCAGGAAGGAGCACGTCGAAGGCGTGCGACGACCGTCGGAGGGGGCCGTCGAGGCCCCCTCCGAAATTAATTCGACGCGGTCGGCTTGACCTTCCCGCCGGATTTCTCGTACGACTCGACGGCCTTCTTGAGGTCGCGGTACTGCTCGCAGCTGAAGAGGCACAGGCGGTTGAGCCGCGCGAGGTGCTCCTTGGCCTTCGGCAGGTTGTCGAGCGCGAGGTAGGCCTCGCCGATGTACTCGTGGGCGCCGAGGTGGCGTGGATCGAGCGTCAGCGCCTTCTGGTAGAGCGGGATGGACTTTGCCGCGTCGCCGCCGCGGCGCGTGGCGTAGGCCAGCCAGTTCCACGCGTCGGCGTCGTCCGGGGTCCGCTGCACGGCGACCTCCAGCAGCGTGATCGCGCGCGCGAACTGCCTGGACTCGATGGCCTGCACGCCCGCCGTGTACTCGGCCGTCTGCTTCTTCGTCATCGCCCCGTCGCCACCACCACCGCCGCCACCACCACCACCGCCGCCGCCGTCGGCCAGCGCCAGCGCAGGCAGGAGCAGGACTGCCACGAAGATCCATGCGATACGTCGCCAGGGTGCCGTCATGACCGCCTCCGTTGCAACGTGTGGGCCCCGCGCCGGCTATCAAACGTGCGAAGATCGTCTCGCGTTCCATGCCGCCCGCACGCGTCCGCATCATATCGCCTCCGCCCGGCGAGGCGCCCGCGGACATCCGGCGCGCCTGGGTCGGCCTGACCCTGCCCATCGTCGGCCGCGGCCCGATGACGGGCTTCGGCTCCGGCGTGCTGACCGGCCCGAAGAGCATCCTCGAGCTCCTGTGGCGCCTCGTCACCTTCCGCATGCAGGTGCACGAGGGCTACGCGGTGGACGTCGCCACCGCCATCGACATCCTGGCGAAGGCGCGGCCCGACGCCGCCGCCTGGTGGCGTCACGCCGCGCCGCATCTCTTTCGACGCGGTCACCGCTTCGTCTTCGCCCGCGACTGCTGTCAGCCCGTGGAAGAGCCCTAATCCACGCGGAAGACGCAGTCGGAGGTCAGGCGCTTCACGCTCGTCTGGCCGCAGAGGGCCATGTCTCGCCGCAGCTCGTCGCGCAGGATGTCGAGCGAATTGTGCACGCCCTCGGCGCCGCCGACGGCGAGACCCCAGAGCACGGTGCGCCCGACGGCCACCACGCGCGCGCCCCACGCCAGCCCCTTGAGCACGGCGGTGCCGCGGCTGAAGCCGCCGTCGATGATGACCTCGGCGCGGTCCCCGACGGCGTCGGCGATGGCGGGCAGCGCGTCGATGGACGCCTGGGTGCTGTCGAGCTGGCGGCCGCCGTGATTGGAGACCCAGACGATCTTCACGCCCATGTCGACGGCGCGCTTGGCGTCGCGCGCGGTCATGACCCCCTTGAGGCCGATCGGGAGCCGCGTCGTCTTTTGGAGAAATTCGACGTCGCTCCACGTGAGCCGCGTCGGATAGTTGGCGTCGGGCCCACGCGGGTTCGGCGCCTTCTTCATCGCCTCGCGCGGACTCCAGCGCGCGAGGATGTCACGCTCGCGCCGGCTGTACACCTGCACGTCGACGGTCAGGCAGACGGAGAGGTAGCCGGACGCCTCCACCCGTGCGAGCAGGTCCGCCACCCACGCACGATCGCCGTGATGGTAGAGCTGGAACATCTTCGGGCCCTTGCTGGCCGCGGCCACCGCCTCCACGGACCAGCCGCTGGCGCCCGACAGGAACTGCAGCGTGTCGGCGCGCTCGGCGCCGCGGCCCATCTCGACGTCGCCCTCGTCGTGGAACAGCACGAGCCCGCCCATCGGCGCGATGACCACCGGCCACGACAGCGGCACGCCGCAGAGCGACGTCGTCGTGTCGATCTCGCGCGCGTCCACCAGGATGTCCTGGCGGATGGCGAGCCGGTCGAGCGCCCGGCGGTTGCGGTGCTTGGTCAACTCGGTCTCCGAAGCGCCGTCGCCGAAGTTCCACACCTCGAGCGGCAAGATCTTGCGGGCCTCGCGGCGAATCTCGGGCTGGGTCACGAAGCGAAAGCTCACGGTCGGTCTCCTCCTCCTCGCCGGGCCGCCACGTGGCGCTCCAGCTCGTCGAGCGTGCGCGGCCAGTCCTGCTTGAGCAGGCGCGAGAGCCCGCGATCGGCGAGCAGCCGGTCGCCGGTCTGGCAGCGCGGGCAGTAGTTGGTCTCGTTCTCCGCGTACACGATACGCTGCACGGGCGCGCCGCAGTCGGGACACGGCTGGCGGAAGCGGCCGTGCACGGCCATGGCGGGACGGAACGCGGTCACGCCCTCGGGGAACTCGCCGCCGGCCTCGCGGCGCAGGCGCTCGATCCAGTCGGCGAGCGTCGCGCGCGTGGCTTCGTAGAGGCGCTTCGTCTCGTCGTCGGACAGCGCGCGCGTCAGCTTCACCGGCGACAGCCGCGCTCGATGCAGGATCTCGTCGCCGTACGCGTTGCCGATGCCGGAGAAGATCGTCGGGTCGGTGAGCGCGCGCTTGAGCGTGTGGCTCTCGGTCGTGAGCGCCGCGCGGAACTCCTCGAGGCTCGCCGTCAGCGGCTCGAGGCCGCCGGGGTCGTGCTCGGCCAGCGCGCCCGCGCCTCGCACGAGGTGGATGGCCGCGCGCTTCTTCGTCCCCGCCTCGGTCATGACGAGCGTGCCCGTGCTGAAGTCGAAGGCCGCCACGCCGATCTTGCCCGGCGGCCGCGCCCCCGCCGCCTTCCAGTGCAGGCGTCCCGCGATCATCAGGTGGATGACGACGAAGCGCTCGTCCGGGAGCGCGAGCACGATCCGCTTGCCGAGCCGGCTCACGCCGGTCACCGCGCGGCCGACGACGTCGGAGAGCGGCGGATCGACGGAGCGCAAGACGAAGGGGTTCACCAGGCGGAGGCGCTCGAGCCGCGCGCCGACCACGCGCTCGCGCAACGCCTCGACGTAGACGGTCACGTCCGGCAGCTCAGGCATCCTATTGCACTGGCCGCACGAGCGCGTAGAGCACCCGGTCGATCGTCTCGCCGTCCTTGGTGACGTTCTTGCGGTGGCGCGCCTCCAGCGTGAAGCCGGCCTTCTCGAGCACGCGCATCGAGGCGGGGTTCCATTCGAAGACGCCGGCCTGCAGGCGGCAGAGGTCGAAGGTCATGAACGCGTACTCGGTTATCGCGCGCAGCGCCTCGGTGGCGATGCCGCGGCCCCAGTACGGCTCGCCGAGCCAGTAGCCGATCTCCGCCGCGCGGTAGAACACGTCCCGTCCGAGCTCGACGCCGATGCCGCCGACGGCCTCGCCGTCCACCGTGATGGCGAAGTCCGTCACCGGCGACTGGGCGCTCGCGCGGCCGATCCAGTCGTCCGCGTCGGCGGTCGTGTACGGATGAGGCAGCCGCGACAGGTTGCGCCACACGCGGCGGTTGTTCGCGTTGCGGACGAGCGAGGCCTCGTCGCCCACGCGCCACGGCCGCAGCGTACACCGGGTCAATTTCAATTCCATGATGAGCCGGCATTTTCTCACGGTTCCGGGCCGGGGCCGACGGCGGCGCGGGCGGAGGTACAATCGGGGCCCTATGCGCCCGGCGCCCCCCATCGCGAAGCGCGTGCCGAAGACCGACGTGGTGCACGGCGAGCGCCGCGAGGACGAATACTCCTGGCTACGCGACAAGAACAGCCCCGAGGTCACCGCCTACCTCGAGGCCGAGAACGCGTACACCGACACCGTCATGAAGGGCTCGGAGGCGTTCCAGGACGCGCTCTACAAGGAGATGCTCGCGCGCATCAAGGAAGACGACTCGACCGTCCCCTACCGGCGCGGCGCGTACGTCTACTACTCGCGCACGGAGACGGGCAAGCAGTACCCGATCCACTGCCGGCGGCGCGACGTGCCGGGCGCGCCGGAAGAGATCACGCTCGACCTCAACCGGATGGCGGAGGGCCACGCCTTCCTCTCGCTCGGCGTCTACACCGTGAGCGACGACGGGCGGCTGCTCGCGTACTCCGTCGACTTCACCGGCTTCCGCGACTACACGCTGCACGTGAAGGATCTCGAGAGCGGCGCCCTGCTCCCCGATCGCGTCGAGAAAGTGTCGTCGGCGGCCTGGAGCGCCGACAACTCGATCCTCTTCTACGTGACCGAGGACGAGGCCAAGCGCCCGTACCGGCTCTGGCGGCATCGCCTCGGCGCCGCCGACGACGATCTCCTGCTCGAGGAGACGGACGAGCTGTTCCGGCTGGGCGTCTTCCGCTCGCGCAGCCGCAAGGTCGTCTTTGCCGCCGCCCGCTCGTTCACCTCCGGCGAGTATCGCTGGCTGCCCGCCGCCGAGCCGTTCGGCGAGTGGCGGATGATCCTGCCGCGCGAGAAGGACCACGAGTACGACGTCGACCACGGACTCGACGCGAGCGGCGAGCGGTTCTGGATCCGCACCAACGGCGGCGGGCGGCGCAACTTCCGGCTGGTGACGGCGCCGATGGACGACGCGCGCGGCGAGCGCTGGACGGAGGTGCTCGCGCACCGCGAGGAGGTGATGCTCGAGGACTTCGACGTCTTCGCGCGCCATGTGGTGGTCCACGAGCGGGAGGACGGCCTGATCCGCCTGCGCGTCCTGCGGCCGGCCGACGGCGCCTCGCACCACGTCGAGTTCCCCGAGCCGACGTACGAAGTCGACGAGGAGGCCAACGCCGAGTTCGACAGCGACCGCTACCGCTTCCGCTACCAGTCGCTCGTCACGCCGGCCTCCGTCTTCGACTACGACATGGAGGGCCGCACCCTCGCCCTCCTGAAGCGCACCGAGGTGCTGGGCGGATTCGATCCGACGAAGTACCGCAGCGAGCGGATCCACGCGACGGCGCCCGACGGGACGCGGGTGGCGATCTCCCTCGTGACCCGGGCGGACGCGCCGCGCGACGGCTCGAGCCCGATGCTGCTGGCCGGCTACGGCGCCTACGGTCTGCCCTACCCGGTGAACTTCTCGTCGAGCCGCCTGAGCCTGCTGGACCGCGGCGTCTCGGTCGCCCTCGCGCACGTGCGCGGCGGCGGCGAGGGCGGCAAGCGCTGGCACGACGCGGGCCGCATGCTCGCCAAGCCGAACACGTTCACCGACTTCGTGGCCGCCGCCGACCACCTCGTCGCGCAGGGCTACACCGCGCGCGACCGGCTGGTGATCGAGGGCGGCAGCGCGGGCGGCCTGCTCATCGGCGCCGTGCTCAACCGGCGTCCCGACCTCTGCGCGGCGGCCGTGCTGCGCGTGCCCTTCGTGGACGTGATCAACACGATGCTGGACGAGTCGCTGCCGCTCACCGTCGGCGAGTTCGAGGAGTGGGGCAACCCGAAAGACCGCGCGTATTACGACGTGATGAAGACCTACGATCCCTACGCGAACCTCGACGGGCGGCGCTATCCCGCGCTGCTCGTTCGCACGTCGCTCAACGACAGCCAGGTGATGTACTGGGAGCCCGCCAAGTACGTGGCGCGGCTGCGCGCACGGTCGCCCGAGACGTCCGTGCTCTTCAAGATCAACATGGCGGCGGGCCACGGCGGCGCCTCGGGCCGTTACGATTACCTGCGCGAGATCGCCTTCGACTACGCCTGGATCCTGGGCCGCCTCGGAAGGGCCGCGTGAAGATCGCGCGCCTCGAGCACCTGCACGCCGACGCCGGCAAGGGCGCGCTCGACTTCCTCAAGCTCACCACCGATGACGGCGTCGTCGGCTGGAGCGAGTACAACGAGACCTTCGGCGGCGTCGGCGTCAGCGCGGCCATCGACGGCCTGGCGCCGCTGGTGGTCGGCAAGGATCCGCGCGCCCGCGAGGCCATCGTCACCACGCTCTACGCCGTGCGCCGGCAGGCGCCGGGCGGCGTGATCCAGCAGGCCATCGCCGCCATCGAGAACGCGCTGCTCGACGCGCAGGCGCGGGCGCTCGGCATTCCCGTGTACGAGCTGCTCGGGGGGCCCCAGCGCCAGCGGCTGCGGCTCTACTGGTCGCACTGCGGCTACTTCCGCCTGTTCGCCTCGCAGCAGATGCAGATCCCGCCGCTGCGCGGGCTGCACGACATCGTCGCCCAGGGCAAGGAAGTCGTGGCCAGGGGGTTCACGGCGCTCAAGACCAACATCTTCCTGTTCGACGCGGGCGCCCCGCACGCGCACATGCCCGGCTTCGCGCGCGCCGACTCCGAGGTGCCCGGGCTCAACGCCGAGCGCCGGATCATCGGCGCGCTGCGCGACCAGCTGGCGGCGTTCCGCGAGGGCGCCGGCCGCGAGGTGGACATCCTGGTGGACCTCAACTTCAACTTCCGCACGGAGGGCTTCGTGAAGGTCGCGCGCGCCATGGAGCCGTTCGACCTCTTCTGGGTGGAGATCGACTCCTTCGACCCGGCCGCGCTGCACGACATCCGCTCGCGCATCGACATCCCGCTGGCCTCGCTCGAGAGCCAGTACACGCGGCGCGGCTACCGCGAGTTCTTCGAGCGGCAGTCGGTAGACGTGGCCATCGTGGACGCGCCCTGGAACGGCGTCGCGGAGTCGCTGAAGATCGCGGCGCTGGCCGACACCTACGAGGTCAACATCGCGCCGCACAACTTCTACGGCCACCTGGCCACCATGATGAACGCGCACTTCTGCGCGGTGGCGCCGAACTTCCGCATCATGGAGATCGACGTGGACGCCGTCCCGTGGATCGACGAGCTCTACACGGTGCCCCCCACCATCGAGGACGGCCACCTGGTCCTGCCCACGGGCCCCGGCTGGGGCACCGAGGTCAACGAGGCGGGCGTCCGCAAGCATCCCGCGAGGAGACCGGCATGAAGATCGAACGAGTCGAGCACCTGCACGCCGACGCCGGCGACCGCAACTTCGACTTCCTCAAGGTCGTCACGGACGACGGCGTGGTCGGCTGGAGCGAGTACAACGAGACGTTCGGCGGTCTCGGCGTCTCCGCGGTGATCGACGGGCTGGTCCCGCTCGTCATCGGCAAGGACCCGCGCGCGTGGGAGGCGATCGTCACCCAGCTCTACGCGGTGCGGCGCCAGGCGGCGGGCGGCGTCGTCCAGCAGGCGATCGCGGCCATCGAGAACGCGCTGCTCGACGTCAAGGCGCGCGCGCTCGGCGTGCCTGTCTACGCGCTCTTCGGCGGACCCGTGCGCGAGCGCGTGCGCGTCTACTGGTCGCACTGCGGCACCTACCGGCTCGCACGGTGGCAGGCCATGCAGATCCCCCGCCTCAAGACGCTGCAAGACGTCGTGAACCTCGGCAAGGAGGTGCGCGAGAAGGGCTGGACGGCGCTCAAGACCAACCCGATGATCCTCGACGTCGACGAGCCGTACCAGCACGCGCCGGGCTTCGCGCGGCGCAGCCGCGACTTCCCCGAGCTGAACGCGGACCGCCACGTCCTCAGGAACGTCCGCGACCAGCTCGCCGCGTTCCGCGAGGGCGCGGGCAAGGACATGGACATCCTGGTGGACCTGAACTTCAACTTCAAGACCGAGGGCTTCATCAAGATGGCGCGCGCCATGGCGCCGTTCGACCTCTTCTGGGTCGAGATCGACACGCGCGACCCGAAGGCGCTGCACTACATCCGCTCGCGCGTCGACATCCCCGTCGCCTCGTGCGAGTGCCTCTTCGGCCGCCGCGACTACCGGCCGTACTTCGAGCACCAGTCCGTCGACGTCGCCATCGTCGACACGCCCTGGAACGGCGTGGGCGAGTCGGTGAAGATCGCCAACATGGCCGACACGTACGAGGTCAACGTGGCGCCGCACAACTTCTACGGCTGGCTGTCGACGTGCATGAACGCCCACTTCTGCGCGATCGTACCCAATCTGCGGATCATGGAGATCGATCCCGACGTGGTGCCGTGGTACGACGAGCTGGTGACGACGGTCCCGAAGATCGAGAACGGCCATCTCGTGCTGCCCACGGGAGCTGGCTGGGGCACCGAGGTCAACGAGGCGGCGGTGAAGGCGCATCCGCCGAAGAGGCGCTGATGGCTGCCGAGATTCTGCACCGTATCGTCGACACGAACGGCATCCGCATGCACGTGGCGGAGGCCGGAGAGGGCCCGCCGGTCGTGATGTGCCACGGATTCCCGGAGTCCTGGTACTCATGGCGTCGCCAGCTCGTCGCGCTGGCGGAGGCCGGCTACCACGCCGTCGCGCCGGACATGCGCGGCTATGGCAAGACCGACCAGCCGGAGCCGATCGCGGACTACACGCTGCTGCACCTCGTCGGCGACCTCGTGGGCTTGCTCGACGCGCTCGGCGAATCGACGGCGGTGATCGCCGGGCACGACTGGGGCGCGCCCGTCGCCTGGCACGCGGCACTGCTGCGGCCCGATCGGTTCCGGGCCGTGATCGGCCTGAGCGTGCCGTTCATCCCGCGCCGGGCGACGCGCCCGACCACCACGATGCCACGCACCGACGACGCGATCTTCTACCAGCTCTACTTCCAGGAGCCCGGCGTCGCGGAGGCCGAGCTGGGACGCGACCCGCGCGAGACCATCCGGCGGCTGCTCTACTACGGCTCGGGCGACGCTCGCCGGGACCCCGTGGCGCCGGGCTCGGGCGACGTCGGCATGGTCCCGCGCGGCGGGGGCTTTCTCGGCGGCCGCAAGGCGCCGGAGACGCTGCCCGCGTGGCTCACGGACACCGACGTCGACTTCTACGCCGGTGAGTTCGCGCGCGCCGGCTTCCGCGGCGGGCTGAACTGGTATCGCAACATCGACCGCAACTGGGAGCTGCAGGCGCCATGGATGGGCGCCAGGGTCACCGTCCCCGCGCTGTACGTGACCGGGGATCGCGATCTCGTCCGAGGCTTCCGCGGCATGGACCGGCTCCTGCCCGCGCTCAAGCACTTCGTTCCGGATCTACGAGGCACGATCGTTCTCCAGGGCTGTGGCCACTGGACGCAGCAGGAGCGGCCGGCCGAGGTCAACGCGGCCATGCTGCGATTCCTGGCGGAGGTGAAGTGATGGCCGTCACCGGCTTCGAGGTCACGCTGCGCCGTCCGCTGGCCGGTGGCGCGCCGTTCGGCGACGTGGGTCCCTACGAGGAGCTGAAGGGCCGGCTGCGCTACGCGATCGATCCGAGTCACGCCGCCAACCGCGGCGTCACCGATGTCGCGCTGGCGCCGAGGAACGCCGCCGGGCTCGTCGAGTTTTCCGCCGACCTCTCGCTGCTCGTCCCCGTGGACCGCGCGCGGGCGAGCGGCCGCGCGCTGATCGACGTCGTGAATCGCGGCAACACGGTGAGCGTTCCCAACTTCAACCACGCGACGCGCCCGGCCTTCACGGCCGGCTCCGATCCGAACCCGCCGATCGACGTCGGCGATGGATTCCTGATGCGCCGCGGCTACGTCGTCGCCTCGTGCGGCTGGCAGTTCGATCTGCCCGACGTGCCGGGCCTGATCCGGCTCCACGGCGTGGAGGCGCGCGAGCAGGGCCAGCCGCTGCGCGGTCGCGTGTACGTGCAGCTGCAGGCGCCGGAGGACGTCGCTGACTTCCTGCTCTCCGACCGCGCTCACCACGCGTACGCCGCCGCCGATCTCGACGAGCGGGACGCCGTGCTGACCGTGCGCGACATGCCCGACGCCGAGCCGGAGGTGATTCCGCGCGGGAAGTGGAAGTTCGCGCGCGCCGAGAACGGCCGCGCGACGCCGGATCCTCGCCACGTGTGGCTGGAGGGTGGCTTCACGAAGGGCCGGCTCTACCACGTCGCCTACACCGCCACCGGCGCCCAGGTGGTCGGCCTCGGACCGGTCGCGCTGCGCGACTGCGCCGCGTGGCTCAAGAGCGGCGAGGCGCCGGTGCACGTGCGCCGGGCCTACGCGTACGGACGCTCGCAGACGGGCCGCCTGCTGCGCACGCTGATCCATTACGGCCTCAACGACGACGAGCGCGGTGACGAGGCATTCGACGGCGTCATCGCCAACGTCGCGGGCGCCATGCGCGGCGAGTTCAACCAGCGCTTCGGCCAGAACAGCAAGGACCGGCCGTGGACGATGTGCCACCTGGAGCCGTTCCGGGTCGAGCCGCGCGGCCGGCTGAGGGTGATGTACACGAACACCTCGGCCGAATACCATCGCGGCGACGCGTCGCTGGTCCACACCGACCCCGATGGCGCGCGCGACCTCGAGCACGGTCCGAGCGTGCGCGTCTACCACTTCGCGGGCACGGAGCACGGGACCGGCGTGTGGCCGCCGACGGACACGCAGCCCGCGCCGGCCGATCCGCACGGCTGGGTCGACCGCTCGCAGAACCTGCGCGGCGTCGTGAACTACGGCCGCCTGCTGCGCGCGTGCCTGATCAATCTCGACCGCTGGGTGACCGACGGCATCGCGCCGCCGCCGAGCCGCCATCCGCGCGTCGCCGACGGCACGGCGGTGGCGCCGGAGACGCTGGCCAAGACGTTCGACGCCATTCCCGGCGCGCGCTACCCGCGCCGCCACGCCCGCCCGCTGCGCCAGGACTACGGCGCCGACGCCGAGATGCGGCGGATCACGGTGGCGCCGCCGAAATCGGGCGCGCCCTACGGCACGCGCGTGTCGGCCGTGGATAGCGACGGCAACGAGGTCGGCGGCATCGTCCTGCCCGAGCTGGCCGTCCCGCTCGCGACCCACACGGGCTGGAACCTGCGCCACGCCGACATCGGCGGCGTCGAGCAACTGCTCGTCTTCGCCGGCGCCACGCTGCCCTTCGCGAAGACGCGCCGCGAGCGCGCGGCCTCCGGCGATCCGCGCCCGGCCATCGCCGAGCGCTATGGGTCGCGCGACGACTATCTCAAGCGCGTCCGCGCGGCCGCCCGCGCCCTCGTGGAGGACGGCTACCTGCTGGAGGAGGACGTCGAGACGTCGCTGACGTTCGCGGCGCGGATGTGGGACGCCTTCGCATGAGCAAGCCGAAGACGTTCTCGCTGCCCTGGGGCAGCGGCGTCATCCAGGAGGAGGCGCAGATCGAGACGCCCTACCACCGGCCGACGGTCCAGCTCCTCAAGTTCACCCGCGGCGAGGCGGCGGGATCGTACGAGATCCGACTCTGCCACTACGACCGGAAGGGCCGCTTCCAGCGCTCGCCGCTGATCCTGGATGCGGCCGACGTTCCGCGGCTCGGTCGCGCGCTACGCCGCACGCCGAAGCTCCGGCGGCTGCTGGCTCCGCTGACCCGCTAGAGCAGCGGCGCCAGCGCGGCGCTCGTGTCCTTGCCCGCGACGACGGGCACGACCTCGAAGCCGATCAGATCGGACCACTGCGCGACCCAGCGCTGCAGCAGCGTGACATCGTCGCACTCCATCAGCTGAAAGCAGCGCCCCATGTCGGCCTGCACCCAGCTGCCGACGAAGGCGAGCCCGTCCGGCATCTGCCGGCCTTTGTCGCGGAACCGACGGTAGACGGCCTTGCCGTCCTGGTTCTTGAACGTCTCGATGACCATGAACAGCATGGCGCCCCCTCTCGCTCAGTCGCCGGCGCCGCCGACCTCCGGATGCAGCCCGAACTTCTCGGGCATCGGCAGCCCGGCCGAGCGCCGCTTCTCCACGCGCGCTTCGATGCCCGCCCAGTAGCATTTGGCGAAGCAGGCGATGTCGTGCGTCTGGCCGGCGTCGACGTCCAGGTCGAGGTCGCCGTTGACGCCGACGCTCTTGAGGTGCAGCGAGCCGCAGCGCGCGGCGCCCCATCAACGGTCGACGATGGCGACCGCGCGGGTCCAGCCGGCGGAGGCGCCGCGGATCTTCACCGGGAAACAGGCGATCGTGAAGCCGTGGCCGGGTAGCGCCTCGAGGTTGTGCAGCTTTTCGAGGTGACAGTAGCCGATCTCGCGCCCGGCCTTGTGCCCCTCCCAGATCAGCGAGGCGTCGCCGGTCTTCTCGAATTTCGCCTTCGTGTGAACGAACGGCGCGTCCCACGACCAGGCATCGGTGCCCGTCACGCGCACGCCGCGCTCGAGCAGGTACAACGTCGCCTCCCGGCCCATGCCCGCGCCCGCCTCCACGTAGTCGGGCTTGCCGTAGGCCGAGCCCGCGCGCGTGTTGACGACGACGATGTCGAGCGGACGCAGCGTGTGGCCGATGCGCTTCAGCTCCGCCTCCACGTCCTGCGCCGTCACCACGTCGCCGTCGGGCCGGGCGCGGAAGTCGAGCTTCACACCGGGTTGAAAGCACCACTCGAGCGGCACCTCGTCGATCGTGATCGCGCGCTCGCCGCGGTTCATCGTCGACGCGAAGTGGTACGGCGCGTCGAGGTGGGTGCCGTTGTGGGTCATGAGGCGGATCCACTCGATGGCCCAGCCCTCGGCGTCCGGCAGCTGGTCTTCCTTCAGCCCCGGAAAGAACGTGGTGACGTCCTTCGCAGTGTCGCGGTGGCGGAGGTACTCGATCTTCGGGCCGTAGCCGGGCGGATCGGAGACCACATCGTTCTCGATCGGCATCGACAGGTCGACGATGGTTCTGGCCATGCCGGGAGTTTATGCGATTCTGGGGCGGTGGTCAGGCTCTACCTCGTCCGTCACGGCAAGGCCGCGGCGTCCTTCTCCGAGGCGCCCAACCCCGGTCTCGACGCGACCGGCACCACGCAGGCCGAGGCGATGGCCGAGCGGCTCGCGCCGCTGGGCCCGCTGCCCATCGTCACGAGCCCGCTGAAGCGCACGCGCGACACGGCGGCACCGCTCGAGAAGCGCTGGCGCTTCACCGCGCGGATCGAGCCGGCGGTGGGCGAGATCCCGTCGCCGATGGAGGATCCGGCCGCGCGCGGCGAGTGGCTGCGTGGCGTGATGGCCAGCGTGTGGTCGGCTCAGCCGGAGGACCTGAAGCTCTGGCGCCAGGACGTCGCCGGCGCGCTGCTGGCGCTCCAGCGCCCCACCGTCGTCGTCACCCACTTCGTCGCCATCAACGTGGCCGTCGGCATCGCCGAGGGCGACGACCGCGTCGTCAGCTTCGCGCCCGACAACTGCTCGGTCACCGTGCTCGACGTGGAGGACGGCGCCTTGCGTCTCGTCCGCCGCGGCGTCGAGCGGGCGACCCAGGTGCTCTGAGACCCGAGAGTCGGAGTAGAGATGACGATTGCTCGTAACCCCCTCCACAGATCCGGACGTGCGGCATGACCGCATCCGGCTCCTGCCTTGGGTGACAACGCCGAAGCGGACGAGGGGATAGGGATGGCAGATACGTGCGGGTGGAAGCCACCGGTCGATGTATCGCCTCATCCGTTTCCACGACAGATGATGCGTCTGGCTGCGGCGCTTGAGGGCCCGCCACCAGAGCCAGCCGATGGCCGCGCGGAAAGCGCCAATGCTGCTCCCGTTCATGGGAACCCCGTAGTACCGCACGTGGCCCCCAACGACCGAGCGCAGATAAGCGCCCACCGCCGGGATGGACTCGTGCCGACGCCGCCGAAGGTCGACCTTCACGGCCTTCAGCTTCGCCTGCCACCTCGTGCGCACCGTCTGCCGCAGCACCGTGAACTTCCCCTTCCGCGTCTTCCCGCAACTGTGCGTGAAGCCGAGAAAGTCGAAGCTCTCGGGTCGCCCGTCGCCCCGGCCTCGCCGGCTGACCGCCGCGAAGCGGCCGAACTCGATGAGGCGCGTCTTGTCGGGATGCAGCGTCCGCCCGAACCGCGCCAACCGCGCGCGCAGCTCGGTGAGGCACTGCTCAGCCTCCTCCCGATGCTCGAATCCCACGACGAAGTCATCGGCGAAGCGCACGACCACGACGTCTCCGCGCGCCTGCTTCTTTCTCCACCGCTGGACCCAGAGATCGAACACGTCGTGCAGGTAAAGATTGGCCAGCAGCGGACTGATGCTCCCGCCCTGTACCGTCCCCACCTCGCTCCGTGTCCGCGTGCCCTCCTCCAACACGCCGGCGTTCAGCCATTTCTGGATGAGTCGCACGACGCGCCGGTCCGCTACGCGGTGCTCGACGAACTTCACCAGCCACCCATGGTCGAGGGTGTCGAAAAACCCACGGACGTCCGCATCGAGCACCCAGTTCACCCTCTGCGTCGTGATCCCGACCGTCAGCGCATCCAACGCCTGATGCGGACTGCGCCCCGGCCGGAACCCCTACGAGAACCCGAGAACGTCGACCTCGTAGATCGCATTCAGGACCGCGACGACCGCGCGCTGGACCAGCTTGTCCTCGAGCGCGGGAACGCCGCGCGGCCGGAGCCGCCCGTCGGCCTTCGGGATGAACGCTCTCCGGACCGGCTTCGCCCGGTACGCCCCTCGCGTGAGCCGTCCCGCGAGATCCTGAAGATTCGCTTCCAGGCTCTCGCCGTAGTGCCCCCA
>Ga0209376_1002760_pt1 | contig 16441 bp, 13 predicted proteins | sample GraSoiAngelo_134_FD_185891 | JGI IMG/M metagenome (GOLD analysis project Ga0209376, IMG submission 185891) | Grasslands soil microbial communities from the Angelo Coastal Reserve, California, USA - 14_0929_05_30cm (SPAdes) (version 2) | ecosystem: Environmental > Terrestrial > Soil > Grasslands ... | reverse complement strand
CGCGACCGTCTGGTTCAGCGACGTGTGCAGCCGGTCGGTCTCTGGATTCACGAGCTGCGGCAGCGAATCCACGTATGTGGACTTGAGCTTGCTGAGGGTTCGGTAGTTCAGGATCTGAGCCGGCAGTTCATGCTGGGTCGCCAACTGGGTCAGCGTATCCTCATCGGTGGAATAGCCGGTTTTGGTTTTCCGGACGGGCTTTAGTCCGAGCTTGTCAAAGAGCACGGTGGCCAGTTGTTTCGGAGAGTTGATGTTGAACTCGCCACCAGCCAACCTTCCGATCGTTTCCATCATCCGGTCCAGCTCACGCTCCAGTTCCTTGCTCATCGCTTCCAGCACTCTCACGTCCAGAGCGAACCCGTTCCGCTCGATCTCGGCCAGCACCGGCACCAGCGGCATCTCCACTTCCTCGAACAGCCTCAGGCTGCCCTGTTCTTCCAGCCGCTCTTTGAGTATCGGCACAAGCTTGACGACGACTGCGGCTGCTTCCGCCACCTGTTTGAATACACTGGGATCGGCCTGCTCGAACAAATCTTTTGGAGACTCGGACGATCCACTAGCCTGGTGCGTCCCCAGCCGATAGCCCAAGACCTCAAACGCCACGGACTCCAAGGTATGGCCACGCCGGTTCGGGTTGAGCATGTAGGCGGCGATCATCGTGTCGAAACCCGGGCCGCCAAGTTCCAAACCCGCACGGGTCATCGCCAAGTGGGCCGGTTTCAGATCGTGCGCTGCTTTGATGAGCGCTTGGTTGCGCAGCAACTCCTGCAGCGGCTTGAAGATGGTTCGGCCCTCCACCACTCCCAAAACCGTCTGGCCATTTGAGGTGCTCAAGGCCAGCCCCTGCAACTTGGCGTTGATCCCGGTTGCCTCACCTAACAGGCACTGAATGGCCAGCAACCCTTGCCGCACTGCCTGTTCGGCAAACCTCCTCGCTCCCGTCTCGTCCCGAATCGTTTCCGCATCAACTCCGATGGTCTGCTCCTCCGTTGATGTCGGCAGCAGCGTTTTCAGCAGCGTTGAAAACTCCAACTCCTTCAGCAGGGGCACAAGCGCCTCCGGTTCAGGGGGCGAGACCCGGAACTGATCAGGATCAAAGTCTACCGGGCTCTCCATCTGGATAGTGGCCAGCTTGCGGCTGAGACGAGCGTTCTCCGCTTGTTCGATGAGCAGGGATCTGGTCTTGGGGGCCTTCACTTCGTCAATTCGTCGCAGTAGCTCTTCGATCGTGCCGAACTCAGCGATCAGCTTGATGGCGGTCTTCTCGCCGATGCCTTTCACCCCGGGGATATTATCCGTGGCATCCCCCATCAGCCCCATGACCTCGACGACCCTTGCCGGCTCCACGCCAAACCGCTCGCGACATTCTTCCTCGCCGAACCACTTGTCCTTGACCGGATCGTAAATGCGCACCGCCGGTGTCAGGAGCTGGAACATATCCTTGTCGCCGGTCACGATGACGACGTTGAACCCCGCTGCTTCCGCCTTGCGGGCCAGTGTCCCGATCAGGTCGTCCGCTTCATAGCCGGCAGCGCGGACGACCGGCAACCCAAAGGCTTCCACCACCCGATGGATGTAAGGAACCTGCGCCTGCATGCCCTCAGGCATGGGCGGCCGATGTGCCTTGTATTCCTTGAACTCCTCATGACGGAGGGTCGGACCTTTCTCATCGAAGACCACCGCCAGGCAATCCGGCTGATGCTCGCGCAGGACCTTCATGAGCATGGTCGTGAACCCGTAGATGGCGTTTGTCTGCAAGCCCTTGGAGTTCGACAGCGAAGGCAGCGCAAAGAAGGCCCGGTAGATATAGGCGCTGCCGTCAATGAGGTAGAGGGTGGGCATGGCCAAGTTAAAAGTAAAAGGGCAAAGGTAAAAAGTGAGGGCTATTTCCGGCTTTGAACTTTTTACTTTCTACTTTTTACTTGTCGTCCGCGACCGTCAGCGGCGGTTGGCCGAATTTTTGCCGTATGGCATTGATCGTCTTGAGCACCGTGGGCTGGCCAACGAGCTTGCTCTCCAGACGACGCTTGCCGGGAAAGTCCATCAGGGACAGGCCGATCAGCATCGTCAGGAGGCCCTGGCCAGGCAGGAACAGCATGGCCACGCCGGCCAAAAAAAACACGACCCCCACGACATTCTTCAGAATCAGTCCAACCCATCGGAGCACCGGATGATGCTCTTTCATCCAGGTCCGCGGGTACCGCACGTCGAAGTACTGAGGAGGAAGTCTGACCAGGATGAATGGAATGACGATCAAGCTACCAATGAAGCCGACGATCGAGAGGACGAACAGGCTCCACAGAATTTCCTTAGAAAATAGTGCCTCCATCGGGCGGGCATCCTAACACGCACACGGACACCAAACAAGCAGGGTTCCGGTTTACGCGAGCACGGTGCCAGGCTATAATCCGGTGCTGTGAAGCCGCTCTTCCTGACCGGAGAAGATCTGACGTTACGCTCGTTCTACGAGGTCGTCCTGGACAAACGGCCGGTCCGGGTCTCTCCTATCGCCACAAGACGGATGGCGGCGGCATATCGAGTGGTCAAGCGTGTTGCGGCCCGAGCCGATCCGGTCTACGGCGTGACGACCGGGTTCGGGAAGCTGGCCGATCAACGCATTTCGCCATCCGACATCGAGCAACTACAGCTCAATCTAGTCCGCAGCCACGCCGCCGGCGTAGGCGAGCCGCTGACGCGGGAGGAAACGAGGGGAGTCCTCCTCCTCCGCGCCAACGTGCTGGCGCGAGGCCACAGCGGCGTGCGCGCACTGATCGTCGAATATCTGCTCACGCTCCTCAATCGCGACGTGCTCCCGGTGATCCCTTGCCGGGGATCGGTCGGGGCGAGCGGTGATCTGGCACCGCTGGCGCATCTGGCGCTGATTCTTATCGGCGAGGGTGAGGCGTTCGTCGGCACGAGCCGGCGATCAGGCCGAGCCGCCCTTGCGCGCGTTGGCTTGACGCCCCTACACTTGGAAGCGAAGGAGGGTCTGTCGCTCCTGAATGGAACCCAGGCGATGCTCGCGTTGGGGCTCCTGGCCCTGCGCCGATGTGAACTGCTGGTTGATGCAGCCGACATCGCCGGCGCGCTGTCGTTGGAGGCACTCAAGGGAACCCCGGTCGCATTCGATCCTCGGATTCACCGGCTTCGCCCCTACCGTGGCCAGGCGGCAGTCGCCTCCAACCTGCGCGCGCTGGTCGCAGGCAGTGAGATCCGGGCTTCGCATGTGCATTGTCCTCGCGTCCAGGATGCCTATAGCCTGCGGTGCATGCCGCAGGTCCACGGAGCGGTCCGCGACGCGCTGGATTACGTGCGCAGCACGCTCTGCGTCGAGATGAACAGCGTGACCGACAACCCACTCGTGTTTCCGGAACGCGAAGAAGTGCTCTCTGGCGGGAACTTCCATGGGCAACCGCTGGGGTTGGTGCTGGATCATCTGGCGATCGCGATGACGGAGTTGGCCAGCATCTCCGAACGCCGCATCGAGCGATTGATTAACCCCGAATACGGCGACCTCCCCCCATTTCTCAGCCCGCATCCGGGGCTGAACTCCGGGTTCATGCTGGCTCAAGTCACGGCGGCGGCGCTGGCTTCTGAAAACAAGGTCCTCTCCCATCCGGCTTCGGTGGATTCCATTCCGACCTCCGGAAACCAGGAGGACCACGTCAGCATGGGCATGGGGTCAGCCCTCAAACTCAGGCAGATCCTGTCCAACGCCGAACACATCCTGGCCATCGAACTGCTCTGCGCTGCCCAAGGGGTGGACTTCCATCGTCCGTTACGGGCGGGGGCCGGCAGTCGCCAGACCATGAAGCTGATTCGCCAGCGGGTCGCGCATCTCGATCAAGACCGTGTACTGGCCCCTGATATCGAACGCATTCGTGCCCTGGTGGCAAGCGGAGTCTTGACCACCGTCCTATCCACCTCCAGACACACATAGAGGAGTCTGTCATGATCCTTTTCCTTGGCTCTGACACCCACCGCACGGGGACGACCTTCGCCGGTGTGGCTTTGGTCGTCTCGGCTCTCGTACTCATCAGCCTCCCGTGGGTGACCTCTGCCTCCGCAGCCGAGCCATCACCTCCTCCTGCGACCGCGACGCCGCCCGCCGGCCAAGAGCTCCAGGTCGAGGTCACGAAAAAAGGGCTGGGGAAGGAGGTCTCGATCAAAAGAGGCAACAAGGAGTGGTTCATGCTGATCGAAGTGACACCGGAGAATACCGTGGTGGTCCGACAAGAAAAAGAAAACGAGACCTACCTGCTTGACGAAAGCGAAACGCACGATCGCCCCATGACCAAAGGGGAGGTGGACGTGGCGATCGAGGATTTTATCAACAGCGTCAAGACACAGGTGAACCGCAAGTGAACAGGCCCATTCGCGCGCCGCGCGGCAAGACCTTGACCTGCAAAGGGTGGGCGCAGGAAGCAGCCCTCCGTATGCTGATGAATAACCTGGACGACGAGGTCGCCGAAAAACCAGGCGAGCTGATCGTCTACGGCGGTGCGGGCAAGGCGGCGCGGAATTGGGACGCGTACGCCGCAATCGTCCGTGAGTTGACCGCGCTGGAGGGAGATCAGACCCTACTGGTTCAGTCTGGCAAGCCGGTAGGCGTGCTCCGAACCCACGAATTCGCACCGAGAGTGCTGATCGCCAACGCGAACCTCGTCGGGCAGTGGGCCACCTGGGACGAGTTTCGCCGTTTAGAAGCACTCGGGTTGATCATGTATGGACAGATGACCGCCGGGTCCTGGATGTACATCGGCACGCAGGGCATCGTCCAGGGCACCTATGAAACCTTTGCGGCCGCCGCCGATCGGCATTTCGGAGGTGACCTGTCAGGACACTTCGTCCTCACCGGAGGCATGGGCGGGATGGGAGGAGCACAGCCGCTGGCCGCAACAATGAATGGGGCTTCCATCCTGTGCGTTGAGGTGGACCAAGCCAAGATCGAACGGCGGATGAAGACTGGTTATTGCGACCGGATGACGACGTCATTGGATGAGGCGTTACAGTGGGTCCTGTCGGCGAAAACGGATCACAAGCCTTTGTCGGTCGGACTCGTGGGCAATTGCGCCACGGTGCTGCCGGATTTGGTCCGACGAGGCGTCGTCCCGGACCTTGTGACCGATCAGACGTCGGCGCACGATCCCCTCAACGGCTATATCCCAGCTGCCCTGTCGCTGGAGGATGCGGCTCAGCTTCGCCAGCGAAGCCCGAAGGCCTACATGGATCGCGCGCTGGATTCGATCACCGCCCATGTGCGGGCGATGCTGGACTTGCAGAAAGCCGGCGCGGTCGTCTTCGATTACGGGAACAACATCAGGACCATGGCCTTCCAGCGGGGTGTGCAGGACGCCTACGCCTTCCCCGGCTTCGTCCCCGCCTACATTCGACCGCTCTTTTGCGAGGGGCGAGGACCCTTCCGCTGGATTGCGCTTTCAGGTGAGCCATCGGACATCGCCGCGACTGATGACGCAGCGCTCGAGCTGTTTCCAGAGAACCGCTCGCTGCAACGTTGGATCAGGCTGGCTCGGGAGAAGGTTCGCTTCCAGGGTCTTCCCGCTCGCATCTGCTGGTTAGGATTCGGGGAACGTGCTGCCATGGGGCTGCGGATCAACGAATTGGTCAACAAGGGAACCCTGAAGGCTCCGGTCGTCATCGGTCGGGATCACATGGACGCCGGCTCGGTCGCGTCTCCCTACCGGGAGACCGAGGCGATGCGTGACGGGAGCGATGCCATCGCCGACTGGCCGATCCTGAATGCGCTGCTGAATACCGCATCCGGCGCCAGTTGGGTGTCCTTCCACCATGGCGGCGGGGTCGGCATCGGCTATTCCTTGCATGCGGGGCAGGCCACTGTCGCAGACGGATCGAGAGCGGCGGCGACCAAGATTGAGCGCGTGCTCACGAACGACCCAGGTCTGGGTATCTTGCGGCATGCCGACGCTGGCTATCCCTCAGCAGTCGCGGCCGCGCAGCGCCACGGGCTTCGCCTTCCAGTACCCCCTTCCTCCTAGCCGCTTCCAACGCTGCTTGTCACCGCACCAATTCGGACGTTATAATCGGTCGCCATCCCCATGGAGCGCCTATGAAACACAAACCACGGTTCGTGATTTTCGCTCACAATGCCACCTACGACAAACTTCACCAGGTGGCAACGCTGGGAATGACCGCCGCAGCTATGGGGAAAGACGTGGTCGTCGTTCTGCTCTTCTGGACCATTAAGAAGCTGGCCCAGGGGCAGATTGATGTCGTGGATTTCCCCCCCGAGTATGGGAAGGCTGCCGAAGAGGTCAGTCGTCTTCTGAAAGAAAAGAAGGTACCCAGGATTTCTGAAATGTTTCAGGAGGCCCGGCAGGTGGGCCACTTCCGATTGATCGCCTGCAGCGCCGGTCTTGAATACATGGGAGTGGACCCCGAAGCCGTCGCCAAGAACGTGGATGAAGTGATGGGGCTTCCGGCAATCCTCTCGTTAACGGCTGGCGCCGAGACCACGCTTTTCATTTAAAGTAAGATTTGATGATCTGGTGATCGAGTGATTTGTGAAGCTATCTTGGATTTCTGAAATCACCAAATCACGAAATCATCAAATCGTACTTTCTTTACCGTGACCTCGTGACTCCCACCCGGTCACAGTACTTCACTAGCTTGCACCGACTGCAGTAGGGCGAGACCGGCTGGCAAAGGTTTTGGCCAAACGGCACCAAAAGATCATTGAACGTGATCCAATACCGGCGTGGCAACTTGCGCCGCAGCGCCTGTTCCGTTTCCTCAGGACTGTTCGTCTTAACATAACCCCAGCGGTTGCTGATCCGATGCACATGAGTGTCCACGCAGATCCCCGGCTTCCCGTATCCCACCGTCACCACGAGATTGGCCGTCTTCCGTCCTACGCCCTTGAGAGTCAGCAGGTCTTCGAGCGAGTCCGGAACTCGGCCGTTGTACTCAGTCAGCAACCGACGACAGATTGCACGAATTTGCTTCGCTTTCGTCCGATAGAAGCCGACGGGGTAGATCGCTCGTTCGATGCGGCGCAGGGAGAGTCGCAGCATGCTGCTTGGATCAGAGGCCAGTGCAAACAGGCGTCGGCTCGCGTCAGCAGTCGTTCGGTCCTTGGTCCTGAGGCTGAGCAGGCAGGCAATCAGAATTCGGAAGGCGTCGCGTGATTCCTTGGCCACCACGCCGACAATAGGCTCTTGCCACTGCCTTACGTCCCCTTTCAGGATGCGAATGACCGGATGGATGTCCGTTTCGCGCATCGCCGTGCCGAAGGAAAGAGAAGGGGCAACAGGAAAGGTACGGCCGAGAACGATAGGCGGGAGCGAAATACAGACCTGAGGTGCAGGGCACCTGCGTGATCGGTCGGCAAGGCAGTCGGGATTTTTGCTGATCAGTCCATCCGACGTTTCGCGAGCCACTTCTGACGACGCCGCTGGGCCTCACGCATCTTGGCCTTCTTCCTGACGCTGGGCTTCTCGTAGAAGCGTCGCCGTTTGAGCTCACGGAATAGACCTTCGCCGGCCAATTTCTTCTTGGCAACCTTGAGCGCCTTCTCGACGTTGTTGTTGAAAACCTTAATTTCCATCGTCCTTCACTTTCCGCGCATCACCATAACACACGCGACTTCTTCATAATGAAGATCGCGTACCATAAGTAATAGCGGGGGGAGTGTATCATAGGCTTTTCAGTTCTACAAGACGCTGTTCAATCGCCCTGGCCCGCTGAGTAAGATCGTTAACAACCAATTGATTTGCCTGTGATTTTAAGTTGGCATAGACGTTTTCAAGCCCTCCCTCGATTGCGGCCCGCGCCATCAGCAGCCCAACCTTGAGATCGGGTACGACGGTCGGTTTGGTTTGAGCCAGCAGGGTGCGTAGCAACAATGCGGTCTCACTCGCCAGCGTTGCGGTCTCCAGCGGCACTTCGCTGGCAACGCGAAGGCTTGTTGCAATCGCATGTGGCCTGGACGAATCAGTTTTTGGAAGCCGGTAGGCCGTCACCACACCAGCGTAGGCGTCAGCATCAGCTTGGATAAGACCTCGGAGTTTCTCGCTCAGCTCTTGTAACCGGCGCTCTGCCGCTTTCAGGTCCCTCGTGTCTCGTGGTCCCTTCGCCTTTGAGCTCTGCAGCTCTTTCTGATCAGCGGGAGGCCCGATCCTGCAGGCCATGACTCCCAAGGCCGCGGCAAGAGAGCCAGCCAGGGCGGCGACACTGCCGCCCCCCGGAGTGGGGGTGCCGGCTGCGACTGCCGACAAAAACCCTGAGACAGACGAAGCCAGATCGGCCTTCTGGTCGTCGCGGGCTTTGGCTTCACGAGCCAAGACCAGCTCCAGGCGGGTTTCCAAAACCTGGGTTGAATCGAAGCGTTCCAATTTGAGGAAGAACTCCGCTCCCTGGATCAGCGCCCGTTGGGGCACCAGTCCGATGAGTTCGCTCCCGCAGACCTCGACGCCGCGCTGTTCGCCCTCACGCCTGACTGCCTCAAACGCCACATGGATCGGGGTCTCTTCGAAATTCGTCAGGTTCATTGAGACTTGCACAAGGCGGCGGCTCTTGAGTTCGATCCCGATCGCCTTCAGATAGGGCAGCCCTCCGCTCGAAAACCGGATTGTCTTGGCGATGGTCTTGGCGACCGCCAGGTCATCCGTCTGCAGATTGACATTGTACGCGATGAGCGGCGGCCGCGCGCCGACCACGGTCGCCCCGGCCGTCGGGTGAAGGTGCCGAGGGCCGAAATCCGGCACCCAGTCAGGCTCTGATGCCATTCGGCTGGCAAGCCCTTCCAGCCCGCCTCGTCGTATCGTTTCAAGGTTGGCGCGGTCCGGATATTCCGTCGCCCGCTCGTACAGGAAGACAGGAATCCCCAATTCGTTTCCGATCCGTTCCCCCACCAGTCTGGACAAGGAAATGCAATCCTCCATCGTCACGCCCTTGATGGGTACAAACGGAACGACATCCGTTGCGCCCACGCGCGGGTGTCCACCCTGATGCACCCGCAAATCAATCAGACCTGCTGCCGTGCGAGTGGCCTGAAAAGCTGCCTCGGCCACTGCCTCCGGCAGGCCCACAAACGTGAGAACCGACCGGTGATGGTCCTGATCCATTTCCTCATCGAGAACAAACACCCCCTCCACAGCCCGAATAGCGTTCACAAGGGCATGCACTGTCGCAGCGTTGCGCCCTTCGCTAAAATTCGGTACGCACTCCACAAGGCGTTCCATAATCTTACGTCCAGGTTTAGGCTAAGGTTTAGGTTGAGACAAGAGCGGAGCTTCCCCTTAACCTTGACCTCAGCCTCAACCTTTTCTGTAGACGATGGCCCCCTTTTTGACCACCGTCTCACAGTGATTCATCCCGAAGAAGTACGGGATCTCACGGTAATCGGAGACGTCCATGATCACCAGGTCGGCCTGTTTCCCCACTTCCAGCGATCCCACCAATCCTCCCCGGCCAACCGCATAGGCTCCGTTAATGGTGGAAGCCACGATCGTCTCTGCCGGGCTCATCCGCATCTGGGAGCAGGCCAGCGAGAGGATCATCTGCATGCTCAGCGTCGGAGAACTGCCGGGGTTGAAATTGGTGGCCAGCGCGACCGGAATTCCAGTCTCGATCAGTTGCCGGGCCGGCGGATAACGGTTAGGTCCAAGATGCAGGACTGTGCCGGGGAGAAGGGTAGCCATCGTGCCGGTCCCCCGCATACTTCGAATATCATCATCTGTCACCTGATCCAAATGATCCACAGAGACCGACCGGAGTCCCACGGCCATCTTGGTCGCCCCTGAATGAGTCATCTGTTCTGCATGCAGCTTGAGCTGAAGCCCGGCACTGGCTGCCGTGTTCATCATCATCTTCGTTTCAGCGATCGAAAAATAGCCGCGGTCGCAAAAGACGTCAAAGAACTCTGCCAATCCCTCCCGAGCGACCTGCGGAATCAGCTCCCTCTTCACCAAGTCGATGTACTGTGCGCGCTTCGTCCTGAAGCGAGCAGGGACATCATGGGCCAATAGGGTTGGGACAAGATCAAAAGTTCCACGAGTGGCCACCGAGCGAATCGCCCGCAACATTTTCAGTTCCTGGCCAATCTCCAGACCGTAGCCGCTTTTCACCTCGGCGGTGGTGGTTCCATATTCAAGGAACAGCTTGACCATTCTCTCAAGTCGATCGACGAGGGCTTGCTCGCTGGCCACGCGCACCAGCTTGGCACTCGCCCCAATCCCGCCCCCTCTCTTGGCGATCTGTTCATAGGTCGCTCCGCCGATACGAGCCACATAGTCATCAACGCGGGTCGCGGCGAACAGGGCATGGGTGTGAGAATCCACGAACCCGGGCAGGACCACCTTTCCCCTCGCATCCAGACAGACGGCTCGCCGTGATTCCGGCGCCTTGCGAATACGGTCCACCGATCCCACGAGTTGCACGGTCCGGTCTCTGAGCAGCAGCGCGCCGTTGCGGACGAGCCCTAGCGCTGCCATCTCTTGACCGGCTCGCGGGCGGCGAGGACCTCGGAGTGTCAGCAGTTGTCCGCAATTGACCACCAGGAGGGTTCTTTCCTCGTCGGTCAGCATCGCCCTCCGCCTCGCGCTGGGAGCCGACTGCTGTTCACTTCCGCGGAAGGGTGGTACGGTAACTGCGTTGCCAGATCAAGTCAAGGCAGCGGCATCGGCCAACGGAGCGGTGATGCAAGCCGGTGCAGCGTTTTTCCTGCATCACAACGCACCGTGCGTTTCAACCAGTCGCACACTGTCAGCCAAACTGTAAGCCTTGAGGATACGGCGAGATTGTGGGGCAAGAACCGCAGCAACACCCGATCGTGTCGCGCCAGGGCGCGTTGTCTCCTGAGAATAGAGAGAGAGAGAGAGAGAGAGGAAAACCAGAACTATCAGGCCGCTGAGCTAGGGCTCTCTTTCAAGTTCAGACTGGTTGGATCCTCTTCGGTCAGAAGTACAACCTGGATCTTCGAAAGGGTCGCCAGGAGCATCACCGGGTTCGAGATGGTCGTTCTTCCTGGAACGTACAGAAGAGTTCGGCGGGCCTGCGCGTGGATCATCATGCGGCGTACCTGACTGACATCAGCCAAGGTGAGCGCTTCCAGTTCTCGACAAAAGACCGCCACCCGTTCCAGGGGTGTTTCCACCAGAAGTCCGTCCCACTGTCCGTTATTTCGGTCAATGATTGGCTCTGTCCTCGACTCGTCAACTCCACCCATCCCCGTCCGTCCTATCCGAGACATCAACTCATCGAAGACAAGGCCGCTGACAGCCATGATCTGCCTCCTTGGTGGGGTTGTCTGACTGATGGCTCCTTCTGCGACAGGTGCTGAGGGTCCGCCTTGAAAGGGAAGCGCGCTGATTGTGCCTGCGTATAACAAAGAGAGTTCTGGAAGTCAATCAAAAAATACCAGATATGGGAGGATCCGGTGTATTGAATGCATATATGTTGTGGATATGATGTCGATTGCCTCTGAAACAAGAGTTAATTTTCTGTGGATAAAAAGGAAGAGCCGGAGATGCAGGACCGCATCTCCGGCTCATCAAGAGAGGTTGCGCGCTTTCTTTCGTTAACGCTTCGCTTTCTTCACGAACGCCTTGTAAATCCGCTTGCTCTCACTCCCCTCTTCTTCAAGTCCTACCATCTCATGGCCGGTCGTTTGACACCAGGCAGGCATGTCCTTCTTGATCCCCTCGTCGTCAGACACGACCTCCAGTACTTGCCCGGGAACCAGTTCCTTGATCTTCTTGGAGGTCATAATGATGGGCATCGGGCAGAAGTACCCCAATGTATCCAACTTCACATCGGCTACTATCATATCGACTCCCACGCTGCCCCAGGATTAAGTGACGAGGACCGAGGGCCGAGACTCAGTGCTCAGCACTCAGTCCTCAGTCCTAACTTTTTAGATGAATAGATTGACGTTTCCTTGCTTCGCCTCGGCCAAGTAGGTCGTGACCCCGGCCAACTGATCCACACCGTCTATCAAGGTATCCTTGCTAATTCCCATCAACCCCATGGTGGTGGTACAGGCGATGAAATGCACGCCAAGATCCCGAGCAGTCTCAAATAATTCCGGAATGTCCGGCATCCGATGCACCCGCATGACCCGTTTCATCATGGTTGTGCCGAGTCCCCAGAAATGGAACCGGGACAGCGGCAGGCTCGCAGCGCCCCCTCTGTTGAGGAAGCCGAACATTCGACGCAGCCAGTCCTTGGCCGCGCTGGGAGCCCCTTGTCGGCGAATGGCATTCAACCCCCAAAACGTGAAAAACATCGTGACCTGCATACCCATCGCCGCCGCTCCGGTCGCAATAATGAAGGCAGCCATGACTCGATCCATATCGCCGCTGAGCACAACGATCGTGACTCGATCAGGCTTCGTTTCCCGCAACTCTGCCAGCGCAACCGCCGGCTCGATTTGGGTCGTATTCATGGACGCACCTCAAGACCATCTGGGCATGTCCCTGGCCCTTTTACCAACCATAGATGCCCGTCAACACCAGACTACACGAGTGAATTCACTATAGTATGCGATTCTTTTGATTGTCAAGGTAAGCATACGCACAGTCCTTGACCCTCCCGAGTCAACGCGTCTATATTCAAAGGGAATCTTTGACGAAGCGACGCCTATCGTCATTCAGCTTGCGGGAAAGTTTTTCCATCGTATGCCGATCGATCTCGAGACAGGAGCAAGCCCTTCAAAGAGCGCTCCCCTATTGGGCTTTTGGTATCCAGCCATGTTGGCCTCGAACATACGGCCCGGAACCGTGAATGCTCAGCTCCTGCTGGGAACTCCACTGGCGATTTGCCAGGATTTCCAAAAGCGTACTTTTGCCTTTCGCGATATGTGCCCCCACCGAGGGATGCCGCTCTCATTCGGACGGATCGATGGCGATCGCCTGGAATGTTCCTATCATGGCTGGCAGTTCGACATGAGCGGGCGATGCCGTCATATCCCCGCATTGGTCGACGGGGCGACGCTCCAGACCGAAAAGATCGGGGTGGCCACCTATCCATGTGAAGAACGCGACGGCTATATCTGGGTTTATCTGCCTGATGGCCACGAAAAAGATCGCGCACTGCCCGAGGTCCCGCGCTTACCGCTCCTTTCGGCTCATTACCGTCTGTTCCATATTTCCTCCATGTTGCGCTGTACCATCGACGACGGCATTGTGGGCCTGATGGATCCAGCCCACGGCCCGTTCGTCCATCAAAGCCTGTGGTGGCGGAGTCGGAAAAGCATCCACGAGAAGGCTAAAACCTTTGAACCAATCCCCGGCGGGTTCCGGATGACCGCTCATACTCCCTCGCGAAATAGTGGTCCCTACAAGTTATTACATGCCTACGGCAAACAGCTCACTACCACCATCGACTTTGTCTTGCCCAACCTGCGGCACGAGTTAGTCCAATGCGGCCCATATTGGGTCTCCACCAGGGCCACCGTGACGCCCATTACGGAGCATGAATGCCGGATCGACTTCTGCGCAGCCTGGAACTGCTTTCGCTGGGTGCCCTTTTCGAAGACGCTGTTCCGGTACCTTGCCCGCCTCTTTCTGAACCAGGACAAGCGCATCATGGAGCGTCAAGCCGTCGGGCTCCGCTATAAGCCTCCGCTGATGTTGCTGGATGACGCCGACACCCCCGCGAAATGGTATTACAAACTGAAAGCCGCGCACCTCGCAGCCAGCCAGAGCGGGCGCCCAATGGACCATCCCCTGAAGGAGCCGATTACACTTCGGTGGAGGAGTTGAGATGAATCGTCCTGCCCAACGGTCGTTTGCACTGGCCGTCTTGATGATGTTCACGATGACTCCGTTCTGTTCCTGGTCTACCAGCCTTGCCGATCCCCATCGGTTCGCGACCGTGCCAGCGCTCGTCGTCGGCTTCATGGGAGGCAAAGAGACCGGGGGGGTGCATTATATTGCAATTCAGCTCGACCGAGATCCAGAACGTCGCGGTCCTACCATCTTGTTTAACGAGATCGCACTCGGAGGCGGATCTGCCGTGGGCAAGGACTGGAAAGAGGGAGTCCGATTAGCGGTCGCCGCGGCAGCGGAGGCGATCGGAGAGGATCAGCGGAACTGGACGGTGACCATCAAGAACCGCTCCTACGGCAGCTTGACCGATGGCGCGAGCGCGAGCAGCGCCGTCGCGGTCGGGATCATGGCCGCCTGGCGCGGCGACACGATCCGTTCCGACGTGGCCTTGACCGGAGTCATCACCGCCGATGGCCGCATTCGTAAGGTTGGCGGACTTCGTGGCAAACTGGAGGGCGCGGCTCACGCCAAGATACACACCCTACTGGTGCCGATGGGCGAGGCGCGCACGCCGGAGTGGGACCTCTACGAACTGGGCAGGCAGTACAATGTCACCGTGATCGAGGTCAGCTCCCTCCCAGAGGCCTATGAGCTGATGACCAGTCACCAACCTTGAGGTACAGGCTCAGTCCGTCTTGGTATCAGCCAACAGCCCGATGGCCCGTCGGATCTGCTCGCGGGTTCCCAGCAAGACCACCACATCGCCCACCTCCAACTGTATTTTGTGAGACGGGTTGGATTCGGTCACTCCACCACGCGTCAGGGCAATCACCGAGGCACCCGTCCTCGGACGGATCGAGAGTTGCTCCAGCGGCTTGCCTACCGCCGGCGAGTCTTCCTCGATCCGGCAGGTTTCGACCTCGACATCCACCAGAGTTCCGCCTCGGAGGTGATGGGCCAGTTCCGGTAGCGCGCTGCGCCGGAGCAGGGCATACCCTTCCCGCCGGATCTGCTCCGCCTTCTGGACGATCAACTCTTGCGGCATGTTATAGGTCCGGAGAACGAGCGCAAAGATCTCGATGGAGGTCTCAAACTCCTCCGGCACCACATCATCCGCTCCCAATTGGTGCAGATCTTCCAGTTCCTTGAGATATCTGGTTCTCACCACGATGTGGATCTTGGGGTTCAGACTGCGGGCGATCTGAACTGCACGCCGAGCGGCAAAGGGATCCGAAATCGCAAGGACGAGCACGCGAGCATCCTCGATCCGCACGCGGCGAAGCACGTTCGGATTTGTGGCATCACCGTAGTAAATCGGCGCGCCACTCCGCGATTCACGCCTCACCGTATCACCATCCAGGTCCAGGACCACATAAGGAATTTCCGTTTCATCAAGGACTCGGGCCAGGTTGCGGCCGTTCAACCCATAGCCCACCACGATGACGTGGTCCTTCATCCGGAGATGGGGCGATTCCTCCTGTGTCACATGCGCCACCGTCCGGCCTTGGAACCAGCGATGCAGCCGCTGAACCGCTTCGGCCCGCCTCGCCACCTTGGGAGCCCACTGCATGAGAAACGGAGTCACCGCCATCGTCAGGACGGAGACGGCCAGAAACAGCTGGTAGGGGTCCCCGGCCAGCAGCCCAGCCTGTTGCCCCTCCTGAGCTAAGATAAAGCTGAACTCTCCGACTTGTGCGAGAGCGACCCCGGCCAGCAGCGCAGAGCGGGGAGGATGCCCGATCGCGATCAGCGGCCCGGCTGCCGTGATGAACTTGCCGATGATGACTGCGCCGACAAGCGTCATCACGAGGAGTGGATGCGCCAAGAGCACTCGGACATCCATCAACATCCCGATGGACACGAAGAAGAGACTGTTGAAACTGTCCCGGAACGGCAACACCTCGGCCAGCGCCTGGTGGCTGTACTCGGACTCAGAGATGACCAGACCGGCGATAAACGCGCCCAGCGCGAGCGAGAGCCCTGCGAGTGACGTCAGCCAGGCGATGCCGAGGCAGAGCACGATGATCGTGAGGAGAAAGAGCTCGCGGCTCCGGCTCCTCACGATATGTTCCAGGAGCCTAGGGACCAGGAACCAGGCCCCTGCGACGATCACTGCGACGAGTCCAGCCGATTTTGCCAGCGCCAGGAGCAACTCCTGCATCGCGTTCTCGGCCTGGCCGGCCAGGAGCGGGGTCACCAACATCATCGGCACCACCGCCAAGTCCTGGAAAATCAGAATGCCGATCGTGGAGCGACCATGGACCGAATCACTCTCACCACGATCCGTCAGCACCTTGAGCACGATCGCGGTACTGCTCAGGGACAGCAAACACCCCCAAAAGATCGCCTGGCCATAGGGAAGCCCTGTCAGCCTTCCTGCGAGGGTGACCAGCAATAGGACGCCGCCGACCTGCAGCGGACCGCTGCTCAGAAGGAGACCTCGCGCTGCCGTCAGGTGTGCCAGCGAGAACTCAACCCCGATCGTGAACAGGAGCAGCACCACACCGATCTCGGCCAACACCTGAACCTGCTGCAGGTCCGAGACCAAGTTGAGTCCGTAGGGTCCGATCAGCGCACCGGCCACCAAGAAGCCCGCGATCGAGGGCAGGCGCAGCTTCTGGAACAGGAACACCACGGCGATCGAAACCGAGAAGATCACCAGGAGTTCGCTCAGTACATCGTAATCAGCCACG
>Ga0209376_1002754_pt1 | contig 16463 bp, 16 predicted proteins | sample GraSoiAngelo_134_FD_185891 | JGI IMG/M metagenome (GOLD analysis project Ga0209376, IMG submission 185891) | Grasslands soil microbial communities from the Angelo Coastal Reserve, California, USA - 14_0929_05_30cm (SPAdes) (version 2) | ecosystem: Environmental > Terrestrial > Soil > Grasslands ... | reverse complement strand
GCAACACCGTCTCGGCGTTCTCCGTCGACGACGGCGGGCTGACGCTCACCGACCAGGTGGCGTCGGGCGGGAGCGGCCCGAACAGCATCACGACCCACGACAGCCTGGTCTACGTGCTCAACGCCGGAGGCACGCCGAACGTGAGCGGCTTCCGCCTCCGCGATGGACATCTCGCGGCGATCGCCGGTTCGACCCGCAATCTCGGCGCCGCGGGCGCCGGGCCGGTCGAGGTCGCCTTCGACCAGAGCGGCCGCGTGCTCGTCGTCTCGGACAAGGCCGCGAACAAGGTCGAGACCTTCGTCGTCGGCGAGGGCGGCGTCGCCGGCACGCCGACGGTATTCGACTCGAGCGGCCCTGCGCCGTTCGGGTTCGACTTTGGCAAGCACGGCGCGGTCATCTTCTCGGAGGCCGCCAGCATCCCGGCGGGATCCAGCTCCGCGTCCTCGTACACGCTCGCCAAGGACGGGACGCTCACCGCGGTGAGCCGATCCGTCTCGACGACTCAGGGCGCGGCGTGCTGGCTCGTCGTCACCAAGAACGGGCGCTTCGCCTACACCGCGAACGCCGCGAGCGGCACGATCTCGCTGTTCGAGATCGACAAGGAGACCGCAGCCCTCACTCTCCGCAACGCGACGGCGGCGAGCGGGCTCGCGCATCCCACTGACATGGCCATGAGCGACAACGGCAAGATCCTCTACGTGCTCGCGGCCGGCTCGATCGTCGGCTACCGCATCGACGAGCAGGGTGGGCTTACCTGGATCTCGACGATGACGATGACCGGCACGGCCGGACTCGCCGCGCGCTGACCCTTCGGCGGCGGTGGCCGGTTCTCGTCACTGGCCACCGCCGCTGTCCCAGAATCCGGCCCGATGCGGCGGATCGGGCATCGCGGTGCAAAAGGCCACGCGCCGGAGAACACCATCGCGTCTTTTCAAAAGGCTCTGGATCTCGGATGCGATGAGGTCGAGACAGACGTGTGGATCGTTCCAGATGGACGCATGGTCATCTCGCACGATCCTCCGAGCGGGGAAGCGACGCTCACCCTCGAGGAGATGCTCGACTTCTGTCGCGGCCGCCTGAGCGTCAACGTCGAGCTCAAGGCCGAGATGAACGAGGCCGCTGCTCGTGAGACGGGCGCGCGCGTCGGCGCGCTCCTCGCGCGCCGCGCGGATACCGACGTCTACGTCTCGAGCTTCTGGTGGGCCGCCCTCGAAGCGGCGCGCAGCGTGGCGCCGTCGGTCAGGCGGGCTTTCCTCTTCTCCGACGCGCCTGAGCGGTCCGCGCTCTTCAGCAGTGCGCGCGCGCTAGGACTCTGGGCGCTTCACCCGAATCGGGCGTACCTCACCGAGGAGCTCGTGCGCGGCGCGCACCGCGAAGGACTCCGCGTGAACGTCTGGACCGTCGACGACGAAGCGCAGATAAGGCTCTTCGCCGGCTGGGGCGTCGACGGGATCATGTCCGACTATCCGGAGCGGATCCCGAAGACCTAGCGCGGTGCCCAATCCCGGGCACGCTCGAGCGCACGTAGCCACCCGCGGTGGAGCGAATCGCGCTGGTCGCGCGACATCTTCGGCTCGTATCGCACCGCGACCCTCCTCGTCAGCTCGAGCGCACCGGTGGAGGGCCACAGACCGACACCGACCCCCGCGAGGAACGCCGCGCCCAGCGCGGTCGTCTCGCGGATCGCAGGCACCTCCACCGGGATCCCCAGGATGTCCGACTGGAACTGCATCAGGAACGCGTTGGCCGTGCCTCCGCCGTCGGCGCGCAGGATCGCGATGCGCTGCCCGGCACGCTCCATCGCCTCGACGAGATCGCGGGTCTGATAAGCGATGCTTTCGAGCGTCGCGCGCACGATGTGCGCGCGCGTCGTGCCGCGTTCGATGCCAATCAGCAGCCCGCGCGCGTACATGTCCCAATGCGGCGCGCCCAGCCCGGTGAAGGCGGGGACGAGATACACCCCGGCGTTGCTGTTGAGGCTCGCCGCGAGCGGCTCGGTCTCGTCGGCGCTCCTGATCAGACCGAGGCCGTCACGTAGCCACTGGACCGCTGCTCCCGTCGTGAACGCGCTTCCCTCGAGCGCATAGCGGAGCCCCTGACCGATGTCCCACGCGACCGTGCTCAACAACCCTTCGGCCGGCGTCGCAGCGCGGGCGCCCGCGTTCGCGAGAAGGAAGCAGCCGGTGCCGTAGGTGTTCTTCGCCTCGCCCTGGGCGAAGCAGGTCTGACCAAAGAGCGCGGCCTGCTGATCCCCGGCGATGCCGGCGATGGGGATCGTCGCGCCGAAGTGATCCGCGTCCGCTTCGCCGATCGTGCCGCTCGACGCGACCGCTCGGGCGAGCATCGTGTCGGGGATGTGGAGAGCGGCAAGGAGCTCGTCCGACCATTGGCCGCGATGGATGTCGAACACGAGCGTCCGCGAAGCATTGGAGACGTCGGTCGTGTGGACTCGACCGTTCGTGAGGTTCCAGATGAGCCAAGAGTCGACCGTGCCCCACACGAGCTCGCCGCGCTCGGCGCGGGCCTGCGCCCCGGGAACCCGGTCGAGGACCCACCGGACCTTCGTGGCCGAGAAATAGGCGTCGATGACCAGACCGGTCCGCTCGCGGACTAATGGCTCGAGCCCCTCGGCGCGTAGCCGTTCGCAGATCGCCGCGCTCGCGCGGCTCTGCCAGACCACCGCCGGGTGGATCGGCCGACCGGAGGCGCGCTCCCACACGATGGTGGTCTCACGCTGGTTGGTGATGCCGATCGCTCGAATGTCGCGAGGGGCGACCTTCGCGTTCGCGAGGGCCTCGCGGCCCACCGCGACGATCGACCCGAAGAGCTCGTCCGGGTCGTGCTCGACGTGGCCCGAAGCGGGATAGTGCTGTGCGATCTCGCGGTCTGCCGCGCCGCGCGGGTTGGCTTCCTCGTCGAAAACGATCGCGGCCGATCCGGTGGTGCCCTGGTCGAGCGCCAGGACGAAGCTCACTCCACGCTGAAGCGACGCATCGGCTCGATCTCGCGGCGGTAGGCCGCGATCTCCGCCGCTCGGCGATCGGCGTCCCAGCCGATCTCCGCGCCGACCACATCGGCGACCCGATCGATGCAGTCGAGGCCCTGGCACGGTCGAAGTCCGAGCATCGTCCGGCGGAGCAGAACGTCGCCTAGCGTCATCGCCCACTCGTGCCGCACGGCGTAAACGAGCTCCGCGCCGGAGACTTTCTCGTTCGGACACACCGGCGCCGCGAGAGCGCCGTCCGCCGCGACGATCCGCGCGAGATCGGTGGCACCCCCGTTCTCGGCGGCACCCGGCAGCGGCAGTTCCGCGGTGCGGCATTCCGATGCGGACGAACGCAGCTTGCTCACCGCCGCGTCCGTCACCTCCTCGGCGATCGCGCGGTACGCGGTGATCTTTCCGCCCACCACCGACAGCACGCCCGTGATGCCGTCCCGCTTCTCGTGGTCGTAGAGCGCGTGTTTGCGCGACACCTCGCTCTCGCTCACGCCCTCCTCGCGAACGAGGGCGCGGACGCCCGCCCAGGTGAAGAGGATCTCGTCGAACGGCGCATTCGGAAACGCGCGATGCGCCGCCGCCTGCAGATAACGGACATCCTCCTCGGTCGGTGCCGCATCTGCCGGGTCGCCGCGGTAGTCGGTGTCGGTCGTGCCCACGATCGTTTCATCCATCCAGGGGACGACGAAGAAAAGACGCCCGTCGCTCTCGGCGAAGAGAACGTGGGCTTGCTCCGTGGCGCGCGGCGTCACGAGATGGATCCCCTTGGTGAGGCGCAGAAGCGGCTTCGTCCCGGGGTGCAGCGGCGAGATCGTTCCATCGAGCCAGGGTCCGGTCGCGTTGACCGTGTATCTCGCTCGGATCGTGACGTCGCTACCCGCGACCGCGTCGCGGATGGTGGCGCCTGTCACGCGATCTCCGTCGCGCGTATAGCCGGTCGCGCGGGCGTGATTGAGCACCAGCGCGCCATGGGCAGCGGCATCGACGACGTTCTCGACGACGAGACGCTCGACGAGCGGGACCTGGGCGTCGTAGAAGCGCCACGCGCCGGTCAGCCCGTCAGGCTTGAGGTTCGGTTCCGCCGCGAGCGTCTCGGCGCGATCGAGGTATTTCCGTTTGGGCAGGCTCTTGTCGAGCGAGAGCCAGTCGTAGAGCTGCATGCCGAGGCGGAGCTTGAACTGGTAGACGAGGCTCGGCCGGTACAGCGGGAGCAGGAAAGGAAGCGGGAAGACGAGATGCGGCGCGATGCGCAAGAGGATCTCGCGCTCGCGCATGTCGCTCCGGACGAGACCGAAGTCGAAGAGCTCGAGGTAGCGCAGCCCGCCGTGGATCAGCCGTGTCGGTCGCGAGGTCGTTCCCGAGGCGAAATCAGCCTGTTCGACGAGCGCGACCGAAAGACCGCGGAGGGCGGCATCACGCGCGATCCCCGCGCCGATGATGCCGCCGCCGATGACCAGAAGGTCGACGGTGCGGTCGGCGATCGACCGCACCGTCTCGTCCCGCGTGCGGACTATTTGTTCGCCTTGTTGTATTTGTCGATCTGATCGTTCACCTCGGCGGCCGCGGCATCGAGCGCCGCCTGCGTGGTCGCCTGCCCGAGAAGAACCGATTCGATCATCTTCTGTGTTCGCGCACGCGCCTGAGGCATGACCCCGAGGACCGCGCCGTTGGTGAAGCGGTTTTGCGGCGATTCGCGGATCTGGTTCACGGCGGTGAGGAATTGCGGGTACTTCGTAGCCCATTCCTTCGCCGGCGCCTCGTTGTACGCGGACTTGCGGATCGCGTAGTAGCCGGTGTCGTTCTGCCAGGTCGCCTGGACGAGCGGGGTCATGGCGTACTTCACGAACTCCCAGGCCGCCTGCTGCTCCTCGACCGGCCGGCTCTTCATGATGTAGAGCGACGCGCCGCCGATGATGTTGCCGCCATCCTTCGGCCTGCCGTCCGGCCGCGCGAAGATCCCGGTGCCGACCGGGAACTTGGCGGTGTTGATGTTTCCGCGCAGCGCCGCGCTCGACTCGAGATACATCGCGGTCTTGCCTGACTGGAACGCGGTGGTCGCGCCTGCGTTGTCGATGCCGGGGTTGTAAAAGTACCCACCGTCGATGCCGGCCTTCCACCAGTCGAGGATGGCCTTGCCGGCGGCGTTGTTGTAGACGACCTTCGTCGCGCGGTCGTCGCGGCCGTTCCCGTTGTCGGCGTAGAGCGCGCCGGATGTCGCGAGGAGCTGCTCCCAGAACCAGCCGTAGATCGACGGGCCGAACCCCCAGCGCACCGTCGCCCCGCTGGCGTCCTTCTTGGTGAGCTTCTTTGCGGCGTCGGTGATCTCGCTGAAGGTGACCGGTGGCTTGTCGGGATCAAGCCCGACCTCTTTGAAGGCGTCCTTGTTGTAGTAGAAGATCGACGACGACGCGTTGAAGGGCATGCTCTGGAGCTTGTCCTGGTACTTGTAGTAGTTGAGGACCGCGGGCTCGAAATCCGAGGTGTCGAACTTGTCACGGTCGATAAAGGCCTGCATCGGCACGACCTGACCGCTGTCGTACATGTAGCGCTGTCCGATGTCGTAGACCTGCACGAGCGCCGGGGCCGCATTCGAAGCGAGCGCCGTGTTCAGCTTCGACAACAGATCGTCGTATGAGCCCTGGAAGACGGTCTCGACCTTGATGGCGCTCTGACTCGAGTTGAAGTTGTTGACGATCTTGTTGAGCGCTTCGCCGTTGATGCCTGACATCGCGTGCCACCAAACGATCTTCGCGGCGGGCTTGACGTCTTTGCCCGGCGCAAGGGCGCTCTGGTCGCCCGTGCCGGTCCCGCTGGTGCCACCGGGAGCCGCACCGCCGCATGCCGCGGCGACGACGGAGAACGCGAGTGCGAATACCGCGAGCTTTCCCATGGTTCCCTCCACTCTGTCTATCCCTTGACCGCCCCCGCGGTCAGCCCTCTTATGAGCTGACGCTGACCCAGCACGAGCAGGGCGAGCGTCGGTACGGCGACCATGATGACACCCGCCATCACGAGGCCCCAGCGGAGCGATTCTTCGAACCGCAGCTGCGCGATCCCGACCTGTGTCGTGCGCATGAGCGTCTCGTTCGTGATAAGGAGCGGCCAGAAGTACTGGTTGTACGTCGAGAGGAAGCCGTAGATCGCGACGGTGCCCAGGGCCGGTCGCGAGAGCGGGATCACGACCTCGCGAAGGAAACGGAAGGTGGTCGCGCCGTCGATCCGCGCCGCGTCCCACATCTCACGCGGGATCTGAAGGAACGCCTGGCGGAGCAGGAACGTACCGAACGCCGTCGCCATGAACGGGACCGCGAGGCCCTGGTAGGTGTCGAGCCAACCGAGCGATCGCACCGTCATGTAGTTCGGGATGATCGTGGCTTCCCACGGGATCATGAGCGTGCTCAGGAACACGAAGAAGAGCAGCTGCCGTCCGCGGAAGACGAGGAACGAGAAGGCATACGCCGCGAGGCTTGCCGTTATGAGCTGTCCGATAACGACCGCGCTCGAGACGACGAAGCTGTTCAGGAGGTAGCGGCCGATCGGTATCGCCGCCAGGACCTTCTCGTAGTTGTCCAGCGACGGATGGAGCGGGAGCACCGGCGGCGGGAACGTCGCGATCTCCGACTCGCTCATGAACGAGTACGAGAGCGCCAGAAGGAGCGGGAACGCGACGAGGACCGAGACGACCGCCAGCAGCACGTACGAGCCCGCTCTGCGCAGCGGCAGGGGCCGCCGCTGCCGCTGGATCGTGACGGCCGAGGCAGCTAGAGACGAGGCACTCACTGGACTCGCTCCGCTCGTCCGGCTCGCTCGTCCGTCCGGCCGACTGCGGTCGGCCTCCCGCCCTCGCTCACTGGTAATGAACCAGCCGCTCGACGAAACGGAACTGAACGAGCGTGAGGATGAGCACCAGCGCGAAGAGCACGACCGACTCCGCGCTGGCGAAGCCGAATTGGAAGTTCTGGAACGCATCGAGGTAGATGCTGTAGACGAGCGTCCGGGTCGCGTCCACGGGACCGCCTCGCGTCAGCAGATGGATCTGCGTGAACGCCTGCAGCACCGCGACGGTGTCGACGACCAAGAGGAAGAACAAAGACGGCGACACCATCGGGACCGTGATGCGGGTGAACATCCGGACGCCGCGAGCCCCGTCGAGGCGCGCCGCCTCGTAGATCTCCTCGGGGATTCCCTGAAGACCGGCGAGCAAGACGATGATGTTCGTACCGAGCGTGATCCAGACCGTCGTGATGGAGACGGCGATGATCGCGATCGCAGGTTGGATGAGCCACTCCGGCCCGCGGATGCCGACTAGCGAGAGGACGTAGTTAAGGAGACCGAGGCTGGGATTGAAGAGCAAAAGCCACATGAGCGCCCCGACCGCCGCCGAGATCGCGATCGTGCTGGACATCATGGTCCGAAAGACGTTGATCCCGCGCAGGCGCTGATTCAGCAGGACGGCGAGCACGAGTCCGAGCGCGATCCCGACCGGAACGGTGTAGAGAGCGAAGAGTGCGGTCGCGACCAATCCGTTGCGGAACGTCGCCGACGTGATGAGGTCGAGGTAGTGATCGATCCCGTTGAAGGTGCTGATCTGTCCCGTGACCCGAGTGTTGAAAAGAGAAAGGTAGAACGTCCGCCCGAGCGGGATGAAGACGAACACTGCGAATAGGACCAGCGAAGGCGCGAGATACGCGAGACCGATAGCGAACGATCGGAGGTCACGCGCGGTCCATCGCATCACGTCGCGGCATCGTACAGTGACGTTCGTGCAGACGCGGTCGGTCACGTGCACCCACGAGCCGAAGATCCTCGCGGCGGCGCGCGCGAAGATCTGCGAGGGCTGCGGCAGCACGTATAACCTGCGCCTCAGCGCCGATTGCGGGTACGTTGGCTGCTGCGAATCGCAGAAGGGCCATGACCGAACGCATGCGCTCGAGACCGATCACCACGTGATCAAGTCCCTGCCCCTCGGTGAGGGCTCGTTCACGTGGTGCTACGCCTGCGAGCGCTACATCTAGTCCGCCTGCGTGCCGATCAGTCGTGCGGCGAAGCATCCACCGGCGACTCGGCTCGCGGCGCTCGCGCGGCGCCTGCTCGAAGCATCGACGCTGTGCGCGATCGCGACCGTCTCGCCGGGTCGGCGGGCGCACATCAACACCGCGTACTTCGCGTGCGGTCCGAAGTTCGAGATCGTGTGGTGGTCCGCACCGCAGGCGCAGCACTCGCGCAACGTGCGCGCGAACGCGTCGGTCGCGATCGCCGTGTTCCGCTCGACCCAGACCTGGGGCGGTCTCGACCGCGGCATTCAGCTCTTCGGCCGTGCGCGCGAGCTGCGTGGCCGCGCTTCGCTTGATGCCGAGCGGTTGTACGCGGCGCGGTTCAAGTCATACGAAGGCGGGGACGACGCCTACCGGTTCTACCGACTGCGGACGACGCGGATGAAGCTTTTCGATGAACGCATGCTCGGCGGGGCGACGTTCGTGACCGTCGCGGTCGGACCTGCTGGGCGGGTGAGGTGGGAGAAGACCGAGAGCTACGTCGGCGAGGACTGATCAACCTCGCCCGACGCGCGGTGCGATTATTTGGGATGTGATCACCGCGTCCGCGATCGCGCCGCTGTTCCGTGGCTGGCAGCTCCAGAACGAGCGACTCGTCGCGCGGCTCCGCGACCTGACGCGCGAACAGCTGCAGCTTCCGATCGGATCGCCGGACTGGCCCGTATGGGCGAGCGCGTCGCACGTCGCCGGCGCGCGAGTCCACTGGCTCTGCGGCGTTTTCAAGGAGCCCGGTCTGGAGACAACACCGTTCGGCGATCTCAACATCATGGAGAGTGGCTGGGAGGACGACCTTGGGCATCCGCGCGACGCGGACGAGCTCGTGCACGCGCTCGAGTCGTCGTGGAGCATCGTCGCGCACTGCCTCGAGACGTGGACCGTCGACTCGCTCGAACAGGAGGCGCGCCGAGTCCGCGGCGACGAGGTTCAGATGCACACGCGGCAGTCCGTGCTCTTACGGCTCCTCACGCACGACGCGTATCACACCGGCGAGATGTCGCTCGTCCTCGGGTCGCATGGCCTCGGAGAGATCGACCTTTGGCGGGGCCTCGCGCGGGTCCTCAGCTAAGCGAAGCGCGTTCCGCATGACCTGAGCGGGTGACGGGAATCGAACCCGTGCCTCAACCTTGGAAGGGTTGCACGCAAAACCACTACGCCACACCCGCGCGTGACTCTAGTCTAGTTGAGTACGTCCGGATCCGGTGGCAATTCGCGCAGACAACGTCGCATTTGGCTACCTCCTCGACTATCACCTCGCGACTGCGAGTGATGATCCGCGAGACGGTGAACCTCTTCCTGGTCGGATCGCGGTGATCGAATTGCATTACAAACGAGGGGAATCGGATGCCGCAGTCGGCGCAAGGAACGTCGCATAAGTCCCGCAGCAGCTGGGCATTCAATCGCCACCGCTCTCGCTTCTTCTCGATGTAGTCCGACTTTCCTGGCGCCGACATCTCGGGAGGAAGGCCGTTCTTGCGTGCCTGCATCTGGCGATATGTTCGAAACGCGTGGCAGTTGGCGCAGACGACGTCGCACTTTGCAATCTCAAGCATCAACGCCGCGCGACTCTTCAAGAGCGCCCTTCCTGTCGTGTGCGGAAAAGACTTGTCGCAAGGGTCGCGGTGATCGAAGTCCATGACCCAGGGCGGGAAAGTCTGTCCGCAGTCACTGCACGGGCGCCGGCGCAGATCTCGGAGGAATTCGAGGGTCGCTCGTTGTCGACTCCGGACTCGCTGGATCTCGCTGGCGCGATGCGTCCGGTAATAGGCAGCGTTGTATTGGTGTCGTTGCTCGACGGTCCACACAATCGCCAGTTAGAACACCTGTTCGCTCCGTGTCAATAGGACCTACGCCAGCGCGAGCCACCGCGCCGGACGTCCGTCGACCTCCCTGATCTTTCCGCGCCGTTCGAGATACCGAAGATGCGCGAGCGTCTCCGCGAGCGCGAACCGCTCCTCGTGCGCTGAGCGCAGAACGGGGAAGAGCGTGCGGCACACCCGGTACGCGTCCCGTTCGGCGTCGCCGACCGCGTCGAGCGTCGCCTGCAGGCGCGAGTCGTGATGGGCGAGGATCTGATCCACGCGGCCCGCGAGGTCGTCGAATGGATCGCCATGCGCGGGAAGCACCCGCGTCACCGGCAGCGAGCGCACCGCTCGCAGGGCATCGAGGAAGTCCCCGAGCGGATCGTCCCGCGAAAAGGGATAGAGCCCAACATTCGAAGTGATCCGCGGCAGGACATGATCGCCGGCGAACAGCACGCGCTCGCCCTCGTCCACGAGCACCGCGTGATAGTCGGTGTGGCCCGGCGTCCAGTGGACCCGCGCGCGACGACCATCGAACTCGAAGAGCTCGCCGTGCTCCGTTCCGACGATCCGCTCGAGGGCGTCGACGCGGCGGCCCATCGCAAGCCAGGCCTCGCGCATCCCCTGATCCACGTCCGCCGGCATCCCGTGCCGCTCGAACCAGCGGTAGGTCTCATCGACCATAGAGTGGTCGGAAGACCACATCCGCCGCGCGTTCGCGATCTCGGGCTCGTGCATGACGATCTCGGCGCCGGCGCGCTCGAGCGTTCCCGCCATCCCGATGTGGTCCGGGTGTAGGTGGGTCACGAAGACGCGCCGCACATCGGCGACGGAGATCCCGGCCTCGGACAGCGCGCCACGCAGCACGGCCTCGGCCTCGTCGGTGTGCAGCCCCGCGTCGATCAACGTGTACGACGACGTGCCCTCGACGAGGTAGGCATTGACGCTTCGCAGGGCGAGCGGGAGAGGAAGCTCTATGCGCCGGACGCCCGGCGCGACGATCGGCGCGCTCAGATCACGCCGTAGGCGCGGGTCATCGAAGATAGAATGGTTATCTCCCGGCCCGTTCGTCTAGTGGCCTAGGATGCAGCCCTCTCAAGGCTGAGATCAGCGGTTCGAATCCGCTACGGGCTACCGATGCCGTTCAAAAGCAAGGCGCAGCGCAGAAAGTTCGCGCATCTCCTCGTGGAAGGCCAGATCACCGACAAGCAGTACGAGGAGTGGAACCGGTCCACCGGGCGGAAGGACTTGCCCGAGCGGCTGCATCGGAAGAAGACGACATCGCGAAAGAAGAGCACCGGGTCGCGAAAGAAGACCGCGCCTCGCAGGAAGGCCGCGCCGCGCAAGAAGGCCGCGCCGCGGAAGACGAGAGCGAAAGCCAAGCGCAAAAGCGCGCGCTGATCGGCGCCACGCTGGCGCGATGGATGCAGCAACACGGCCGTGGCCAAACGAAAATGGAGCGCCGCCGTGACGACCGACTCCACGCACCCACCCGAGGGCCTTTTCACCAAGGACGCCGCGACCATCGCACGCTCCCTCGCATCTCGCCGCGTCTCGCCAAAGGGGCCGGCGTCAGGGATGCGGATGCTCAACTTCTTCATCAACCGTGCGGGACGCGGCCTCTCCGCGACGCGCCGTCACGAGCTCGAGCGCGCGAAAGCCTTGCTTTCAGAGCGGATCCGCCGTCAACGTGAACGGAAGCGGACCGCTAAAGGCCCCAAGAGGTCGCGCTCTCGACGTGCAACGCGATGACCGACTCGATCTCGGTGTCACGGTATTGCTCGAACTTTGCCTTGAGCAGCCGGCGGGCGCGGGCGAGCTCTGCGCCTCCTCTGATGAACTTTGCGCGTGCGTGCGCGACGAGGCCCCGAAGCCGGTCCCAGTCCTCGTAGTAGTCATCGCATTCGATCGCCGCGCGACGGCGTGCGCGAAGGTTCTTCGCAGTGAGTCCATCGGTCGCAACGTATGCCGTGCGCCGCGTTGGATCGAACGCGTGACACAGCGGCGCAACGTGCGTCGCACCGCGGCGATCGACCGATGCGATCCGCGAGACGCGAGCACGCTGGAGGAAGCGCTTCTCCTTGGTCGAAAGCCGGCGATGCATGGCAAACCTCCGATGTTCGGCCGACCGTCGTGCAGCGCTCGTGCCGCGAGGAATAGGGCGATCGCTAAGAGTGTTTGTTCAGCGTGACCGACACGACATCAACGCCGCCGGCGCAGCGCATGCCTGCGGTATATCTGGGCCACGGCGCTCCGCCGCTCGTAGACGACGCGAAGTGGGTGGGGGAGCTGGAGCGTTGGTCGAAGGATCTCCCTCGGCCGAAGGCGATCCTCGTGATCTCAGCGCATTGGGAGAACGCACCGCTCACGATCGGCGCGACAAAGCCGGTGCCGCTGGTCTACGACTTCTACGGCTTCCCGGAGAAGTACTACCAGGTGACGTATCCCTCGCCGGGCGCCCCCGATCTCGCGAGGCGCGTGCGCGAGCTGGTCGGCAAGGGGACGCCCGTTGCCAATGACCCCACTCGCGGCCTCGATCACGGCGCGTACGTCCCCTTACTGGTCATGTATCCGAAGGCCGACGTTCCTGTTCTTCAGATCTCGATGCCGAGCCTGGACTCGCGGGAGCTGCTCGATCTCGGCCGCAAGCTCGCGCCGCTCCGCGACGAAGGCGTCCTCATCATGGGCAGCGGCTTCCTGACGCACGGCCTGCCGTTCCTTCGTGACTTCCGTACCGATGCGCCGCCGCCGGCGTGGTCCTCGGAGTTCGATGCCTGGAGCGCCGAGACGCTCTCGAAGGGCGACGTCGACAGCCTCCTCGACTACCGAGGCCGAGCTCCCGGCGTGCGGTACGCGCACCCGACCGTCGATCACTTCGTGCCGCTCTTCGTTTCGCTCGGCGCGAGCTTGGACAAAGAGATCCCCGACACGGTTATCGAGGGATATTTCCTCGGACTCTCCAAGCGCTCAGTTCAGTTCGCCTAGGACGACTTCTCCTTCAGATATACGAACCGACGGATCCCGAGCGCGCGGAAGAGTGCGCGCTGCCACCCCGGGAATGCGAACGCCGCCGAGTCCGGGTCGATCGCCGCCGGCTCGATCACGGTGTGCCAGGCTCCACCCCAACGGATCGCGGCCTCGCCGCTGGCCATGACATTCCGGTACCAGTCGGCGCCTTCTCCGAACGCCACCGGGATCGCGAAACCCCCGCGCACGGGCCGCGCCGTGACCGGGGTCCAATACTCGCGGCCCGACCGCCGTCCGCGGTGCCGGATGAGCGCCCACATCGGAGTGAGCTTGCTGCCGGCGATGCGCACGATGTAACGGTTGAGGAAGGGCGTGAACGTTCCGAAGACCGACGCAATGCGCGGGCGCTGCGGCGCTCCAACTGACCTTGTCGCGACTAGTGTCTTTGCCACGTTGACCTCCCGGACCTTGACTGGTCTCTCCAGTTATTCAATCATCTGATTGATGGAAAGGCAAGAGGAGCTCGTCCGCGCGGCGTACGACCTGCTCGCGGACCGCGGCTTCGAAGGTTTGCGCACGCGCGACGTCGCGGCGAAAGTCGGCGTGAACATCGCGACGCTTCACTACTACTTTCCGACGAAGGAAAAGCTGATCCGCGGAGTCGTCGGTTACGCGATGGGGCAATTCCGATCGACCCTGGCCCCTGCCGGCGCACCGGGCGAGCAGCTGCGGGCGCACTTCGCCGGTCTTCGCAGGCTGGCGCGCGAGGAGCCCACGCTCTTCACCGTGATGGGCGAGCTGGCGATGCGTGCCCATCGCGATCGAGCTATCGGAGCGATCGTGCGTGAAGTGGACAAGACCTGGCAGGCGATGCTCGCGGCCTTGCTGCGCCACGCCGCGAAGGAGCGGGCGATCGCGACCGAAGCGAACCCGGACGAGCTGGCCGCCCTGATCGTCGCCACGCTCAAGGGAGCGTTCATTCTGCCGCCAGATGGCCGCGACCCCAGAGCGGTCGACCGTCAGCTTCGGACGCTCGAGCGCCTTATCGCTTAGCGATCAACAGGGCGCGAAGCGCGCCGTGAAGTGCCGAAGCTGGGGCGGCTCGTCGACGATGCGGTAGCCCCGAAGCTCGCGCGCGTTCGCCGCAACTGCGGTCACGACCTCGATCACATAGTCGATGTGGCTCTGCGTGTACGTGCGCCGCGGGATCGCGAGGCGCACGAGGTCCATCGGGGCGGGCATTTCGCTGCCGTCGGGATAGCGCCCGAACATGACCGTCCCGATCTCGACGCCGCGGATCCCGCCGGCCTCGTAGAGCGCGATCGCGAGCGATTGGCCCGGATACTGGAGCGGCGGAATGTGCGGCAGGAGCGCGCGGGCGTCGAGATAGACCGCATGGCCGCCGGCTGGCTTCACGATCGGGACGCCCGCGCGATCGAGCGCGTCCGCGAGGTATTCGGTCGAGCGGATGCGATACCGCAGGTAGTCGTGCTCGACTGCCTCGTGCAGGCCCTGCGCGATGGCTTCGAGATCGCGGCCTGCGAGGCCGCCGTACGTCGGAAAGCCCTCCGTGAGAATGAGCATGTTGCGGCAGCGCTCGGCGAGCGCGTCGTCGTTCATCGCCAGCCAGCCGCCGATGTTCGCGAGTGGGTCCTTCTTGGCGCTCATGGTCATGCCGTCGGCGTACGAGACCATCTCGCGCACGATGTCGGCGACGCTCTTGTCGGCATAGCCAGGCTCGCGCATGCGGATGAACCAAGCGTTCTCGGCGAAGCGGCAGGCGTCCAGGAAGAAGGGCACGTGGAAGCGGTCACAGATTGCGCGCACCGCGCGAACGTTCGCAATGGAGACCGGCTGCCCACCGCCGGAGTTGTTCGTGACGGTCACGAAGACCACCGGCACGTCGCCGGCGCGTTCGGCGAGGAGCTGCTCGAGCGCGCCGACGTCCATGTTCCCTTTGAACGGGTGCATCGTTCGCGGCTCGCGCCCCTCCGCAATGAGGAGATCCATCGCTTCCGCCCCTGTTGCTTCGATGTTCGCGCGCGTCGTGTCGAAGTGCGTGTTGTTGGGAATGACCTTGCCGGGGCCCGCGATGACCGAGAAGAGAATGCGCTCCGCCGCGCGGCCCTGGTGCGTCGGGATGACGTGGCGGAAAGGAAAGAGCTCTTGCACCGCCTCGAGGAAACGGAACCACGACGGCGACCCCGCGTAGCTCTCGTCCCCGTGCTGGATCGCGGCCCACTGGTCGCGCGACATGGCGCCGGTCCCGGAATCGGTCAAGAGATCGATGAGCACGTCCTCGGCGCGGAGCGCGAAGAGGTTGTATCCAGCGTCGCGGATCTTGCCGCCGCGCTCGTCCTCGGTCGTCATGCGCAGCGGCTCGACCGAGTGGATGCGGAAGGGCTCGATGATCGTTTTGAAACGCTGCGTCACCGCGTCGGCCCCTCCGTCATCGCGCCCGGATGCTAGTGCGGCGCGCTCTCCCTCACGCGGCGGACCGCTTCGCCGACGCCACCCGTCCAGGGCTCGCCATGGCCCGGCAGAACGAGACCCGCTTCGACATGCTCGAGGCGCGCGAGCGACGCGACCGCTTGAGGAAAGTCGGAGCCGAATGGCGTGAGCTGCGGACCCCTCTTCCCAGTCAGCACGTTCATCGTGCACAAGGCGTCCCCGACGAACAAGGCGTCCCGCGAGGAAATGTGTAGCACGGCGCTGCCGGGGCTATGACCAGGGACGTGGATCACGCGCGGCGCGCCGGGAATGTCGAGGGTGGCACCGTCGCCGAACGTGGCGACTTCGGAGATCGGCGTCGATCGGAGCATCCCGTGGGCGAGCGCGTACACGATGAAACGGAGAAGCCCGAACGGGCTCACACCGAGCATCCGCTGATTGCGCGGCCGCTCTTCGCCGCGCGCCATCTTCGCGTCCGCCTCGTGCACCTTGACGGGCACCGAGCGCTCGCGGCGAATCCGCTCGGCAAAACCGACGTGGTCGACGTGCGCGTGGGTCAACGCAACGGCGCGCACGTTCGCGAGGGAGCGGCCCATCGCGGCGAGCTCTTGCTGCAGCTCTCTCCAGTGGCCGGGAGCGCCCGTGTCGACGATCGTGATCTCGCCGCGCTCCTCGACCAGATACGAATTGACGACGCCTCCGCCGATGCGATGGATGCCCTCGGCGATCTTCACCGGCGCCCCGCCGTGGTTTTTCGCGGCAAAAGCTCGACCGGCACAAGCTGGCCCGCGGCGAACCGCGCGATCACCCAGCCGGATTTGTCCATGCCCTAGCCCATCTTCCTCACGAACTCCTGGGCGCGCGCGAAAAGCAGCGATCGGGGGAAGATCTTTTTGCCGACCTTCACCGTCGCCATCGGAATAAGCCTAGGCGGCCTAGAGTTGAGTGGCCGTGGTCTCTCCCGAGAAGTTCCCAGATCCCGCGCTCGACCTGCTCGTGCCGTCGCGCGAAGGCGAAGCGCGCGCTGTGCTCGCCGGCGGCTGCTTCTGGTGTGTCGAGGCGGTCTACAAGCAGCTCGATGGCGTGACCGCCGTGACCTCCGGCTACGCCGGCGGCACGGCCGAGTCCGCCGACTATCGGACCGTCTCCTCAGGACGGACCGAGCATGCCGAGGCGGTGGAAGTCCGGTTCGAT
>Ga0209376_1002748_pt1 | contig 16477 bp, 14 predicted proteins | sample GraSoiAngelo_134_FD_185891 | JGI IMG/M metagenome (GOLD analysis project Ga0209376, IMG submission 185891) | Grasslands soil microbial communities from the Angelo Coastal Reserve, California, USA - 14_0929_05_30cm (SPAdes) (version 2) | ecosystem: Environmental > Terrestrial > Soil > Grasslands ... | reverse complement strand
GCCCGCCACGCCGGCGATGCCGAGGGCGTGACGCATCCGCTGGGCGTCGAGCCCGAAAAGCGTGGCCGCCGCGAGGGCGCTGGAGAATGCTCCGTAGGTGACGTGGTCCCAGCCGTGCGCGCGCAGGCTGGCGGCGTCGCAAAACCGGCACTGCACCTCGTAGGCGAGCAGGATCGCCGTGATGAGCTGGCGGCCCGTGGCGCCCGCAGCTTCAGCGGCCGCGAGCGCGGCGGGGATGTTGTCGCTGGGGTGCGCCGGTTCCTTCGAGAGGTAGGTGTCGTTGTAATCGAGGTAGCGGACGAGGCAGCCGTTGGCGAACGCGGCCCAATCAGGCGGCGCGGCGTGGCGCGTGCCGAGCAGCGTCGCGCCGTTCGTTGCGTTGAACCTTGCAGCCACGCGGCGCGCGATGGCGCACGGCTCGGTGTGCCACGCGCCCAGAGCGCAGCCGATGGAGTCGATCACGCGCCGCTTCACCTCGTGCACGGCGGCGGCAGGCAGGTGTTCAAAGCGCAGTGCCGCCGCAAAGTCAGCCAGTCGCTCAGCGAGAGTAGCAGTCATGCTTCTGTGTCACGGTACTAGACCATCGGCCGATGCCGGCCCACGCACTCGTGCAAGCGTCCCGTGATCTGTCCGAGCGAGCAACACTCGACGGTATGGATCAGTTCCTTGAACACGTTGCCGCCGCTTTCAACGACCGTGGCAAGACGGTCGAGCGCCCGCTCGGTTCTGGCGCGGTTCCGGTGTTTGAATTTCTCCAGGCGGTCCACTTGAAGCTGTTTCTTCCGGCGCGGCGTGCGGACCACTTTGACCGCCGGCGCCGCGTTGGTTTCATCACGATATCGGTTCAGGCCAATGATGGGCCTGGTGCCGTCATTGATCTGTTGTTCGTACCGATGCGCGGCCGCCTGGATCTGGCTGCGTTGATAGCGCTGGTCGATGGCCGGTAACACACCTCCCAACCGGTCGATTTCGCGGAACTCGACCAGAATACCCTCCTCGACGGCTCGCTCGACGATCTTCATTCCGGGCGAGCCGGCCAGGGTGTTCATCATGAATTTGAACAGGCCTGATTCCTCCAGGAGAATCGCCTGAGAGTTGGCAGCGAGACGGACGTACTCTTCACTGGGCGTGGTAAACGGCTCATCGGCGCTGTTGCTGTGACAGGAGTTGGTTGCGTTGAGGCAGGCGAGGACCAGTTCGATGGCCGTGCGGGTCAAATTGTTCTTGGACTCCTGAGCGATCAGCGAGCGGCCGCTGGTTTGCGTGTGGAGTTTGAATAGTTGCGCCGGCGGGTCGGCGCCGAAAACGTCCCGCATACCGATGGCCCAGAGCTTGCGACAAACCCGCGCCAGCGCCACGTATTCAATGTCCAGACCACAATCGAGAAAGAACGACAGGCGCGGCCCGAATCGCTTCACCTCCAGGCCGCGGTCACGAAACAGTTCGACGTAGGTGAATCCATTGGAGAGAGTGTAGGCTGCCTGCTGAACCGGGGTCGCGCCGGCCTCGGCGATGTGGTAACCGCTGATCGAGATGGGATACCACCGCGGCAGGTGCGTGGTGGTGTGTTCAACCATGTCGGCGAGAAAGCGCAGCGACGCCTCGATCGGGAAGATAATTTCATTTTGCGCCTGGACCTCCTTGAGAATGTCGGCCTGGATCGTGCCGCGAAGCGTCGAGACCACCTCCGGACCAAACCGCCGCTTCGCCGCGGCAACATACATCGCGAGGATGATCGGAGCGGGTCCGTTGATGGTCATGGAGACGGAAAAATGTTCCCCGCTCAGCGGAAAGCCGGCATAAAGCCGTTCCATGTCTTCCATGGTATCCAGCGCCACGCCGCCTTCGCCGATTTTCCCGAAGACGCCGTCGGCGTCGCTGTCGAGGCCGTAGAGTGTCGGGCCGTCGAAAGCGGTGCTGAGTCGGATGTTTTTCTGATGGCGCGTGAGGTAGTGGAAGCGGTGGTTGGTGTCTTCGGCCAGGGCCAGCCCGGCGAAAAGGCGCGTGGGTTCCTCGGTGTTTTTTGCGCCGGCATTTACCAGGTACATTTCGCGATAAGCGGCGTTCACGAACGGGAATTCACCGGGCAATCCTTCTCCATAGAGGTAGCGGGCGACTTCACCCGGTTCATCGGTCAGCGGCAGGGCCAGGCGCGGCAGTTTCAGGGCGGTGGGGATGGTTACCGTCCCCAGGCCACCACGAGCGGCTTGCCAACGTGCCATCAATTGCTCACCGAACTGTGAGTCGCTGCGTGCCTGCGACACCTGTTGTTCGACGAAGCGATTGAAGCCTTCGACAGCTTTTGTCACCTGGGCCAGGACGCTCACGAAATCGCCAACCGAAATAATTCATCCACGCCGGTATCACGATGGCGTCGGGCCACTGTCTGGATCAATTTTTGTCCGCGACCGTTGAGCGCCAATCGTTGTTCGATCTCCACTGCCGCGGTCTTTGCCCCGGACAGGTCCGACTTGTTGAGCACGACAATATCGGCCACGTCCAGCATCACAATTTTCTGAAGCTGCAAGCGACTCCCATAGTCGGGGCTCATGACCAGGATGACGCGATCCACCGGCTCACCGCCAAACGGGGCCGCTTCCTGGCCAATGCCTACGGTTTCAACAAACATGCGATCGAAACCGCCGCGTTTGAGCAGTCGCAGACAGCGCCCTGACGCCGGCGACAAACCCCCGGCCTGACCCCGCGTGGCGAGACTGCGCATGAAGACGCGATCGTCCTGGGAATAAACCATCGATGCGCGGTCTCCCAGCAGCGCGCCCTGGCCGATAAGACTTGGATCGTGCGAGAGAATGGCCAGGCGCGTCCGTGGACTGGCTTTCAGAAAACGCAGCACCAACTCATCGATCAAAGTCGTTTTGCCCGCCCCGCCGGGGCCGGTAATGCCAATGGTGATTGGCCCGCTCCCTTTCGCCGGTGCGCCGCGAACGTAAGCCCCTTCATCGCGATCACCTGTTTCGGCAGCCGTCAGCATTCTGGCGATTCGCCGGTCCGGATCGGAAATGGTTTCACCTCTCGCGCGCCAGCCTGCGCGACGATGAGCACCGTAGGCGATCTTTACGAATTTGACGATCTCCGACAGCGGCGTGCCGGCGAAGAAAATGCGGTCCACTCCATTCTTCTGCATGATCGCGGCATCGGCTTTGGTAATGGTCCCGCCGCCACCGCCAAACACGCCAATGTCGTTCGCGCCCTGTCTTTTCAGCAGCTCAACCACTTCCGTGAAAAACTCGACGTGACCACCGTTGTAACTCGAAAGGCCGATCGCGCGCACGTCCTCCTGGGTCGCTGCGCGCACAATGTCACGCGCCGAACGATGGTACCCGAGATAGACGACCTCGACGCCGCAATGGATGAACTCCAGGTTGATGGTGTTGATGGCGCTATCGTGCCCGTCGCAGATCGGAACCGCAGTCAGCAATCGGATGGGTGGCTTGAGGAGTTGAGTCCTGCGCGACACTCGGGTGGGAGTAGCGGCGCGTTTGGATAGAGTACCGGCAACCCTCGGCGCAGCGTCTGGGAAACGAACTGATTTCGATTTCATCCAGACCTCAAAGTTTGCGGTAAATCCGTGAAATAACACACATGATCACAATGTAAATAATGGCCTCAGAGATGATCCGGGATGGCGGCTCGGTACGCTTGAAGGAAGCCATCATCAGACGGCAGGCGGGCCACAGCATGGCGACCGTCGCTACTCCCAGAACGATTTTCCCTACTACTCTCATGGTGCTCTTGAGGAGTTCCGCTGCATGCTTCCTCGTTTGTCAGAATGAGATCATAGAGTGCGAAACGCAACATTGAATATCGCGCCGGCGCGGCGAGCGGACGCGCCTGAATACCACCACCATCGTGGAAGTCTCCCTTCTCCCTGCGAGGCACGAGCCGGGGGCTGGGGAGAGCGGCACGTTCCATCTCCCCTCTCCCTTACCCTCTCCCCACTCCTCCGTCGTGGGGAGAGGGAATCGACCAGCGGCAATGGTGGAGGTGTTCAAGATACGCCGGCGCGGCGAGCGGTCAGCATAAGCCTGCCTGGAACGGTTTTCTCGCAGTTGAGACCGGGTTGGTCGTCGGCATCCTTGATGCTTCAGGCATCGCTGTGAAGACGAAAAATCCGTTGGTTCAAGGCTGGCGAATCAAGAACAGGTTCGACTGCGGTTTTGCCATCTTGAGCTTCGTCGTCTTTGTTCTGCTGGAGGCCGCGCTTATCTATTCCTATTTCATCCTGGTCCGCGTTTTGTAGGGGGGCACCGGAGCTTTTCCTGTTTCGCCGAGTGCGCGGTTTGTTGAACGCGCGTTGGCCCTTGTCTTCCGAGGCGCGTTGCCGATCCGTTGGCATCGAATTTGCAAGATAACGAACGCATCTGGTCCGATTAACTAAAGGAGGAGACTGTGAAAGTTTGGTTGGGTCGCAGTGCGGTGCCATAGCCGCACTGCTTCTTTTTGACGCTGCAAATGGCTTCGCCGTGCTTTGCCAATGGCCTTCGAAGAGATAAAAGCATTACCTGCCAAGGATAGCCAATTATCACTTGTGCGACTGGCATCGCCAGTGCTTGCGAAGCGGTCACCATCTGCGACAGAACAGGCCCTGCGAGGCGTGCAGATGAAGTTGCAAGGGCGCGGCGGTGCGGCTCATCCCCTGAGCCGCGCCGCGTCAGTGCGGGCAGGGCAGAACGCGATGTTTGTGCGATGAAGGAAATACGCAGGCAGAATTTTGTTGTGGTGGAAGGTTCGGTCGTTGTTGGGTCATTCGTGACTCTCAGGGATGCGCTGGCGTTCAGGGCAAAAAGCGGGACAATCCTCACTCGGATCATGGCGGACCATGGTGAGTTCGACGAAGCCTGTCTCCACGCAGCCGAGCCGAGCGCCGCGTCGGTGGAGCTGTCCGTGAAACAACCCTGACAGGTGGTGGTCTCTGCTGACAAACATCGGCGACTTCCGTTGTTCCTGCCTCGTTGCGATGCTACCTGTATTTCAATGGAAGCGTGCTTGAACTGCATGGTTTTACTGGACTAGCGGACTTTTTCCCGCACTCTGTGCGCATGGCGAATACGTTTGGCCGCCTGTTCCGCGTGACGACCTGGGGCGAGTCCCACGGCGGCGGCGTGGGCGTCGTCGTTGATGGCTGTCCGCCCCGGCTGGACCTGACCGAAGAAGACATTCAGCCGGATTTGGATCGTCGTCGGCCTGCCCAGTCGAAGATCGTTTCATCGCGCAAAGAAAGCGACCGCGTTCAAATTCTCTCCGGTACATTTGAAGGCAAAACGCTCGGCACGCCGATTTCCATGTGGGTCAGGAACGAGGACGCGCGGCCCGAAGCCTACTCGGAGATGGCAACCAAGTTTCGACCATCGCACGCTGACTATACTTATCAGGCGAAATTCGGCATCCGCAACTGGCAAGGCGGGGGACGCACCAGTGCCCGCGAAACTATCGGACGCGTGGCCGCCGGCGCGATTGCCAAGAAAATCCTGCGCGAACGCAACGGCGTGGAAGTGCTGGCTTACGTGCAGCAGGTCCAGCGCATCGTGGCCAGCGTGGATTCGGAAACAGTCAAGCTGAAGGACGTTGAGGCGAACATAGTCCGTTGTCCTGATCCTGTTGCGGCAGACAAAATGATCCGTCTGATCGAACGGGCGCGTAAAGCGGGCGACACCGTCGGGGGTATTGTCGTCGGCGTGGCGCGCGGCGCGCCGACGGGGTGGGGAGAACCGGTGTTTGATCGTTTGGAGGCGGATTTGGCGAAAGCGATGTTGAGTCTGCCCGCCTCTAAAGGTTTCGACATCGGTTCGGGCTTCGACGGCATCCTGTTGACCGGCACGCAGCACAACGATCCGTTTCGCTCGAAGGGCGGGAAGGTTTACACTCCCACGAACCGTTCCGGCGGCATCCAGGGCGGCATCTCGAACGGGCAGACCATTTACTTCCGTGTCGCATTCAAGCCGGTCGCCACCGTCATGATCGAGCAGGAAACCGTGGATGTGAATTTTAAGAACACGATCCTGAAAGCGCGCGGACGGCACGACCCCTGCGTGTTGCCCCGCGCGGTGCCGATGGTCGAAGCCATGACCGCGCTGGTGCTGGTGGATCATGCGTTGCGGCACAGAGCACAGTGCGAATAGGGCGCGCTCCGATCAACTTGCCACTGCGTTTACGGCCATGAAGTCATATTAAGATGAGCACCACGGATTCCAACGCGACCATGGCGGTGTTCCTCGATCTGGAGAACATCGCCCTCGGGGCACGCGATGCCCATTACCCCAGGTTTAACATTCAGAAAGTGCTTGAACGGCTCCTGCTCAAGGGGCAGATCGTTGTGAAGAAGGCCTACTGCGACTTCGAGCGCTACAAAGAATTCAAACGCGACCTGCACGAGGCCGCCTTCGAACTCATCGAGATCCCTCACGTCCGGCAGTCCGGCAAGAACTCCGCGGATATTCGCATGGTCGTGGACGCCCTCGACCTTTGCTACACGAAGAGCCACGTGGATACCTTTGTCGTCATCAGCGGCGATTCCGATTTTTCGCCGCTCGTCAGCAAGCTCCGCGAGAATGCGAAGACGGTCGTCGGCGTGGGCGTCAAGAATTCCACTTCCGACCTGTTCATCAGGAATTGCGACGAATTCCTGTATTACGATGATCTGGTGCGCATCGAGCGGTCAAAAGCGCGGCAGCGCGGCAAACCGGCCGGGCCCGCCGTCACGGCCGAAGAAAGCGAGAACAAAGGCCCCTCCCTGGACAAGGCGCTCGACCTCATCGCTGAGACGCTGGAGGCCATCTCTGAGGAACGGGACCAGGACGAGTGCATCTGGGGTTCAATGATCAAGCAGGCCATCAAGCGCCGCAATCCGGGCTTCCACGAGCGCGCGTACGGGTTCCGCTCATTCAACGACCTGTTGCTGGAAGCGCAGAAGCGCGGCCTGCTGACATTGGAGCCTGACGAGAAGTCCGGCGGCTACCTCGTCCGCCCCGCGGGCTGATCGTCACTTCCTCTCGCGGGTTGTCCCCCGCGGCAGCTATTGGCCCAGCCACCACCGAACGATCCGTTCGCCGCCGAAAATCCAGATGGTTGCGGCCAGCGCAATGTAAGGGCCGTAAGGCACACGGCTGGACCATTCGCTCTTGCGCAGAGCGATCAAAGTGATTCCTACCATGGCGCCCATGACGGCGCTGAGCATCAGTGAGAAAATCACCGCCTGCCAGCCGAGGAACCCGCCGATGGCGGCCATGAATTTCACGTCGCCCAGCCCCATCGCCTCGCGCGGCACCACGATTTCGTCGGTCACAACTTCGAGGTGCTGCACTTCCTCCGGCTTGAAAGTCTCGTCGCCAACCCGTAGTCTGGTCGGGGACAGCCGCAACGGGGCCCGGGCGTAACAACGGTCAACCATCTCCACGGTTTTGGCCTCCAGCACGATGGTGTCGGATTTGCGATAGAATATGTCTTCGTAGGGGATTTCCTTGTCCGGAAGTTTCACCGTCGTCTCGGTAAAAAAAACTTTCGTGTCCGGGGGCAGCTCAAATCTCTGCCGGCCCCAAACCAGCTTGCCCAATCGCAAAATACCATAAACCAGACCAGCGCCGATGATGACGCCTGCGAAGCAACGCTCCAGGGAAAGCGCAGGCGTTCGAGCTCCGTGCAGTGTCGGGACAAAAAGCGAGCTGATAAAACCGGCGGCAATCCCGCCCAGCGTGATGGCGTCGGGAATGATGAAATGCTCGATGTCAATGAAGGTGGCCACGATGAATCCGGCCAGTACCACGCAATAAACCAGCGCCAGCGCCGGCGATTTCCGCCCCAACGCCAGCCAACAGCTTAAAAACAAAACGGCGGTCAGCAGTTCAATCAAAAAGTAACGAACCGAAATCGGCGCGCCGCAGTTTTTGCATTTGCCGCCGAGCATCAACCAGCTAACCAACGGAATATTCAGATGCCACGGGATGGAATAGTTGCAGCGCGGACAGTGCGACGGCGGGCTGACAACGCTCTCGCCACGCGGCATCCGGTGAATGCAGACGTTGAGAAAACTGCCCACGATGCTGCCGAAAGTGAACAGCACGGCCGACCAGAAGTGGAAGGGGATGAGTTGCCAGGGCGAGGGATTAGCCATAAACACTTTTTTCCAGCGCGCGGCGCATCACGACGATCGGGGCTGTTTTTTCTGACCAAATCTCCAACGCCTTCGCGCCTTGATGGAGCAACATGCCAATGCCGTTGGCGGTGCGGCAAGCGGCGGCTTTCGCGGCCTTGAGCAGCGGCGTTTCAGCGGGCCGATAAATCATGTCGTAAACCGCGCGCGCCAGTCGGAGCGAAAATTGTTTCGGATCGAACGGGAGCGGGTCTTCCGGTTTCAGGCCGAGCGAAGTTGCGTTGATCACCAAATCCACGCGGTTCGTCGGGTACCCCACGACCACCTCCTGCCGCGGAAAACGCTGACGGATTTCGGCAGCGACCTCTGCCGCTTTGCGCGCGGTGCGGTTGACCAGGAAAAGCGTTCCGACGCCTTCGGAGGCGAGCTTTAACGCCGTTACGCGTCCCGCGCCGCCGGCACCCAGCAACAAAGCACCGGCGCCTCGCAACAGTTGCAGATCAAGGTCTTCACGCAGAGCGCGCACGAGCGCGTCGGCGTCGGTGTTGAAACCTCTGGCGCGGATTGGGTCCGGAACATCATCGGGGAAACGGGCCAGCGGCAGCCATTGACCCTGAGCGTCGCGAGCCTCGAAACGGATCGTGTTCACTGCGCCCCACATTTTCGCCGATTCGTCCAGTTCATCCACCATTTCGAGCGCGAGCCGCTTGTGCGGCACGGTGAGATTGAGCCCGATGAATTTCATCCCTTTCGCGCCGTTGATCGCCGCGCGCAGGTGGTCCGGATGCACGTCGAACGCGAGATAGCGCCAATTCAATCCCAGTGCGGCGAGGCCGGCGTTCTGCAGGTCGGGCGACGCGGAATGTTTGATGGGATGGCCAAGCACCGCGCAATAGCGCGTCGAGGCGTTGATCTCGGTTGGGCCGGCTGCGTCCGACACGCGCGGAGGATAGAAAGAGAGCGGGCAACTTCAAAGGACAAACTTACCTGGATCTGGCATTGCCACATTCTTTTCGCGAGAGGAACAAGCCGCGCCCGAGCGCTCAAAAAGTCTGGAAAAAGTTTGACGTTTTGGAGTAGACGGGCCTAATTTTTCAAACCCAAAATGACGAATTCAGGGCGCAACATGGTATCCCGGCCATAGGACGGAAGGACGCGAGAATTTAGAAGCAGTCAGCGATTCATGAAGAAAACGTTGTGTTCGTGCGGGATTATCGGCAGAGCGGGCCTTGGCTTCACACTTGTCGAATTGCTGGTGGTGATCGTCATCATCGCCATTCTGGCGGGTTTGCTCCTGCCGGCGCTGGCGTCGGCGAAGGAGAAAGGGCGACGGATCAAGTGCCTCAGCAATCTCAGACAGATCGCCCTCGGCATGACGATTTATACCGGTGATAACGAGGACAGGATGCTCTCGGCGCGTGCCGGCTCGGTTCAAATCGCTCTCAATCCCCCCGAACGAGCGGCGGCGGCAACCGTCGGTTTGATCGTCAATTCAAACACTGCTTCCATTTGGACCTGCCCGAACCGCGCGGTATTGCCGGTCTTCGAACTGCAGTACGACCAATGGGTCATCGGTTACCAGTTTCTCGGCGGCATCACAAATTGGCTCAATCCCGCGGGCACTTTCCCTTCGCGCAGTCCGGTGAAATCGTCGTCGGCCAAACCGACATGGGTTCTGGCCGTGGACGCCGTCATGAAGATCGACGGCGCCTGGGGCGGCGTTAAGGGAGTCACCCGTGATTACATCTACGACAACATGCCGCCGCATCGCCAGGCGAGTTCCAAGGTCCCCGCCGGGGGAAATCAAGTGTTCATGGACGGGTCGGCCCGGTGGATCAAATTCGAGCAGATGTATTACCTGCATTCCTGGAGCGCCGATGGAAGCCGCATCGCGTACTTGTATCAGGACGACTCGGATTTCGATGATCGACTGAAGCAACGCTTGAGCGGCCTCCGCGCGAAACCCTGAGTGGAACCTGCCCACCGACCTTGAACCGTAGCCGACGACGTGAGTCGGCGCTGACTGTTGAGAGTGCGCGGACTGACGTCCGCGGCTACGTGGTTCATGGAAAGCCTGTTTTCGCTTTTGCGCATGTCCGTGCATGGCATTCTTTCAAGTCGTTGTTCGGCCTTCAAGGTTGACGCAGAGTCACCCAGGAATAAGATGGCTGCCAGATTCCAATACCTCTTATGAGCGAAAACAACAAGCCAACGGCCATCACCTCTGTCCTGCACGAAAAGCGAGTTTTCCCGCCGACGAAGGAGTTTTCCTCCCGCGCCCATATCAAGTCGCTGGCGCAATATCGCAAGCTTTACAACGAGTCCATCAAGTCGCCGGACAGGTTCTGGGCGAAGCAGGCGAAAAATGAACTCACCTGGTTCAAGCCGTGGAAGAGAGTGCTCCAATGGAAAGAGCCGTTCGTCAGATGGTTCGTCGGCGGCCAGCTCAACGTCAGCCACAACTGTCTCGACAGATGGCTCGACACGCCTACGGCGAACAAAGCCGCGCTGATCTGGGAAGGCGAACCTGCGACCGACGGCAAGCCCGACGAGGAGCGCGTGTTGACGTACAAACAACTGCACCGGGAGGTCTGCCGGTTTGCCAATGTGCTCAAGCGAAACGGCGTCCGCAAAGGCGATCGGGTGCTCATTTACCTGCCGATGGTGCCCGAAGCCGCCATCGCCATGCTGGGCTGTGCGCGCATCGGCGCGGTGCATTCGGTGGTGTTCGGCGGGTTCAGCGCGCAGTCGGTGGCCGACCGCGTTTTTGACTCGCAGGCAAAACTCATCGTCACGGCCGACGGCGGCTTTCGTCGCGGCGCGGTGATTCCCTTGAAGAAAAACGTGGACGAAGCTTTGACGCTCAAGGCTGCGAACGGCAACTTGCTGGCGAAATCGGTCGAGAAAGTGATTGTGCTGCGGCGCGCGAACAACGAGGTTCACATCGCAGAAGGGCGCGATGTCTGGTGGCATCGGGAATTGGATTACGTGGACGCGGAATGTGCCGCCGAAAGGATGGACAGCGAAGCGCCGCTGTTCATCCTCTACACGAGTGGTTCGACCGGGAAACCGAAAGGAATTCTTCACACGACCGGCGGCTACCTGCTCGGAGTGAAACTCACGCACAAATACGTCTTCGACATCCAGGACGCGGACGTTTATTGGTGCACCGCCGACGTGGGCTGGGTGACCGGCCACAGCTACGTGGTCTATGGCCCGCTCGCCAACGGCGCGACCAGTCTCATGTATGAAGGCGCGCCCAACTGGCCGGAGCCGGACCGCTTCTGGCGCATCGTGGCGAAATATGGCGTGACCGTTCTTTACACGGCGCCGACCGCAATTCGCGCTTTCATGAAATGGGGAACCGAATGGCCCAAGAAACACGACTTAAGCTCGCTCCGGTTGCTCGGCACGGTCGGCGAACCGATCAATCCCGAAGCGTGGATCTGGTATCGCGAAACCATCGGTGGCAAACGATGTCCGATCGTGGACACGTGGTGGCAGACCGAGACCGGTGGCATCATGATCACGCCATTGCCGGGGGCGATAGCGACGAAGCCTGGTTCAGCCACGCTTCCATTCTTCGGCGTTGTTCCGGAAGTCGTGGATGACGAAGGCAAGCCGGTCCCGCGCAACACCGGCGGAAAGCTCGTCATACGGAAGCCCTGGCCGAGCATGCTGCGCGGCATCTGGGGTGATCCGCGGCGTTACAAGGAGATTTACTGGAGCGAAGTGAAGCGGAGTTACTTCACCGGCGACGGCTGCCGGCAGGACCCGGACGGCTACTACTGGATCGTGGGCCGCATCGACGATGTGTTGAACGTGGCCGGGCATCGCATCGGCACGGCGGAAGTCGAGAGCGCGCTGGTGAGCAATCAAAAAGTGGCCGAAGCCGCGGTGGTGGGTCGGCCCGACGAACTGAAAGGTCAGGCGCTCGTGGCGTTCGTCACGCTCAAGGGCGGGGTGAAACCGGACCATGCCATCCGCGACGAACTGCGCCAGCATGTCGCCAAGGAAATCGGGCCAGTGGCCAGGCCCGACGATATCCGTTTTGCCGAAACGTTGCCGAAGACACGTTCGGGAAAAATCATGCGCCGCTTGCTCAAGCAGATTGCTTCCGGCACCGAAATCAAAGGCGACACGACCACGCTCGAAGATTTCAGCGTGCTGGCGCGGCTCAGCCAGAGTGAGGAATGATTGTCATCCGCGAATAACGCGAATAGGGCGCGATGTGGGATGTTCCTCCGGGTCGGTTTTCTTTCGGAATCAGGGTTTCGGACTTTAGATTGCTCATCGCTCGCCTCCGATCTTTTCGTTCAGCAATTGTTCCAGTTTTTCCAATCGTTGTTTCAACTCCGTGTTCTCCGCGTCCCGACGTTTCAACTCTTCAATCAATTTTTGGTTCAACCCCTGGATCGCCGCCAGCGCCACGCCGCCTTCATCGACCGTGGCGATGTGCCGGTCATCTTCGCCGACGTGGAACGCGGCGGCAAAATCCTGGGCCGTCGGTCCGATGTGCCGGACCGATTCGCTTTGGCTCTTGTAATTCCAGGCTTGGATTGGCAACGAAGCCAAACGGTCGAGCAACGCGCGCGGCTCGATCGGCGCGAAATTCTCTTTGGCGTTCCGGTCGCTGAGCGACGACCACGAGCCGCTGCCCGCCGGAAGCGCGACGCCCGCGACGGGCAAGCCGTTGCTGTCCACCCCGGAAACGAACCGCACGCCGCCGGTGGCGCGCACGGAGAATTCGTTAGTCGTGGTGGAAACAAAGTCGACATCGGTGGAATCAGCCCAGACGAATGTGCCAGCTTGCAGAGCTTTTGCGCTGCGGCCGGCGGCGAAAGAGAATACCCCGCTCGCGGCATTGTTGCTTCCTCCAGGAATGGTGGCGAACCAGGAGTTGGGTGCCACGACATTATTCATGCCTCCAGAGATTGTTGCGAAGATAGCGTTGGTTTGGATTATGTTTGCCCACCCGCCACCAATAATTGAGTAGCCTGAATTGGCCTCTACCTTGTTCAAAAAGCCCCCGGAAACGACTGCTGCTTGTGCATTGGTTTCGATCAGATTGCTTTCACCTCCCGAAATGGTCGCCCATGAGCCGTCGGGGAGAATTGTGTTGCGGTAGCCGCCGCCAATAGTGGCCCACCAAGCGTTCGTATCGATCATGTTCTCACGACCACCGCCAATCGTGCCCGACTCGACGCTGGTTCCAATTGTGTTTCCCGTGCCTCCGGCGATGACCGAGTATTGAGCTCGTGGACCGACCGCGTTAGCGGCTCCGCCGGCAATCGTTGCGTCGTTGGCTTGCGCGTCGATATGGTTCAATATGCCACCGCTGATTGTGGCGTAGGCCGCGTTCGTTTGAATCGAGTTTATAGCGCCACCCCCGATCAGCGAAAACGCTGCGCCAGCTTGAATTTGGTTGTCCAGTCCTCCCCCGATTGTTGAATTGAGTGCATTGCTTCCGATGGCGTTAATCGTTCCTCCGCAGATGATGGAGTTGGAAGCGCCAGCTTGAATCCTATTCTGCGCGCCCCCGGCAATCGTTGCTTGCGCGTCCGCGATGACATTGCTATTGCCACCGGAGATGACGGCGTACTGCGAATTGCTCTGGATCAGGTTTTGAAAACCGCCCCCTAAGAATGCGTAGTCAGCGCAGTTGGTGTTACGCCAGCCGCCACCCACGGCCGCTGCGTAGCCCCTCGTAATATTTAGGTCGCCGCCTCCCACGAACGCGAAAGGGCCGCTACTGGTATTGAAGTAACCACCTCCAATTGTCGCATAGTCGCCACGGCTGGTATTGCCTGCCCCTCCGCCTACGGTCGCGTAATTAGTGGTGCTGCTGTTGGCCTGGCCGCCAGACACGGTCGCCGCGCTGCCGCTGCTAACGTTTTGTAACCCACCGCCCACGGTCGCTCCAGCGCCGTTGGCGGCATTCTGTTCCCCGCCAGCGACGGTCGAGTCAGGGCCGTTACTCGTGTTCCGAAGACCGCCGCCCACGGTCGCGCTATCACCGGTACTTTTGTTGAAGCGACCTCCCGCTACCGTTGCGCCCAAGCCACCGCTTGTATTGTAATCGCCACCGGCGACCGTGGCGAAGCCGTTACTGCTGATATTCCCCCGGCCCCCGGCCACCGTGGCGTAGTTCGCGCTACTGACGTTTTCGTCCCCACCGCCTACGGTCGCTGCAAAGCCGGCGCTAAGATTCAGGAAACCGCCTCCTATTGTGCCGAAGTTGGCACTCACTCGGTTGCTAGAAACGTATCCGGCATAATTCAGAGCGCCTCCCCCGGCAATTGTCGCGCCTACGACGCCGGCGTCCGCTAGATTGACCTCTGACCCACTGATGACATTAGGTGCGCCGAAGCCACTGGACTCTAAGCGCAGGGCGCGTTGGCCGTTCACCGTTAGATCAAGTGGTGCATTCGGGAAACTCACCAGACTTGCCGCTTTGGCCGCTTGTATCGCATACGGCGTCGGCGTCAACAGTTGGCGCGGACTGAGCGGGGTGAACGAGGCGGCGCCGTTGGTCTGCACGGCGATTTCCAGCCAGCGCGCATTGCCGTCGAACACACTCGCGCCGAAATCCAGCGTGGCGGTGAACAAGCCGTTGCTGACGCTCGTGGCGGCATTGGTCAGCGGCCCGGCAATGACCGTGCCGGGACTGTTGGTGGAATCGTAAATCGTAAATCGTAAATCGTAAACACCGTTGGCGGGGTTGCCAGCGTCGGCCAACCGGCCTTGGTAAGTGAACGCGGTGCCGAGCGTGGCGGAGTGCGCTGCGCACAGCATCCAGTTGACGAAAGTGATGGAGAGAAGCATGGACTGTTTCATAGTAATCCTCGTTGGTTCCTTCAGTTTGAAATCCGCGCCCGAATCCGGCGCAGCCTCGCCAAATGCCTTAACAGAAACGGCAGACACGCACAAGAAAACTCTCTGCAAGTGGTCCGCGTCGCTTCGCGGGTTCGTTGACACTCGCGCGCTCAGCGACTAGCCTCCGCGCGATGTCCAAGTTGCCAGTTGAATTGTTTCTCGCTCTCCGTTACCTGCGCCCCAAACGGACATTCGTTTCGGTGATTACCCTGATCATCGGCGTCATGCTCGGCGTGGCGGGGCTCCTCCTCGTCATCAGCGTGATGAGTGGGTTCGACCGGCAGATGCGGGACAAAGTTCTCGGGTTCAACGCGCACTTGCGCGTGGAATTGCAGAGGGAGCAAATGAGCGATTACCGCCGCGTGATGAGCGTCGTGACGTCGAACAAAAACGTCCAACGCGCCGCGCCGTACGTGCTCGGCCAGGTGTTGGCCCTGGTTAAAGTGAAATGGTGGATGAGCAGCGTCGGCGCTTCGCCGGTGGATGAGTAAGCGAACATGGTTTTGCTGATCGACATCGGGAACACGCACACGCACCTCGGCCTGGCGAATCAAAAACGGGTGGTCAAACAAGCGAACATTCCGACGGCCCATTGGTTTGGCGACACCGCCGCGAAGCTGACCAAGAGGTTCGTCGGCGGGGCGGGTGTGGACGGCGCGGCATTGTGCAGCGTCGTGCCGCGGGCGACGCCACGCGTGCGGCGCGCGGTGAAACGACTTTGGAATATTTCGCCGGTGGAATTGACGCCGCGAACCGTTCGCGGCGTCGGCATCAATTATCCAAGACCGGACACGATCGGCCCCGACCGCTTGGCCAATGCCGTCGCAGTCAAACATCACTTTGGCGCGCCGGCGCTGGTGGTGGACTTTGGCACTGCGGTGACGTTCGACGTGGTGGACAGGCGCGGGAATTACGCCGGCGGCATCATCGCGCCGGGATTGGCGGCGATGACGGATTACCTGCACGAAAAAACAGCGCTGCTGCCGAGGATTCGGATTCGCGACGTGAAGGCGGTTGTAGGCAAAAACACCGAACAGGCGATGCTGATCGGCGCGGTGCACGGTTACCGCGGCTTGGTGCGCGAATTGATTTCTGAATTGAAGCGTGAACTCAAAGTGAGACAGTTGCCGGTCGTGGCGACGGGCGGCTACGCCCAGCTCATAGCGTCGAAAATGCCTGAAATAAAGGCGGTGGACCCGCTCTTAACTTTGGAAGGACTGCGGCTGGTAGCGCAGGCATCCTGCATACAAGTTCCGAGGCGTCCGCGCCGCGCGTAGCAAAACGCGGTGGACCCCGCGGCAAAGATGCCGCGCAACCTGCCCACAGGATGCGGGCGCTACGTTGCTGGCGCAGGCAACTTACAACTTGCAACCGGCAACCCGCATCTTAAAGATGCGCGCGCATGAACCGCATCGTGGAACGGTTTCTCCGGCTGAAGAAAGAGGGCAAAAAGGGCTTCATCGTTTACATCGGCGCGGGCGATCCAAATCTCGG
>Ga0209376_1002743_pt1 | contig 16500 bp, 13 predicted proteins | sample GraSoiAngelo_134_FD_185891 | JGI IMG/M metagenome (GOLD analysis project Ga0209376, IMG submission 185891) | Grasslands soil microbial communities from the Angelo Coastal Reserve, California, USA - 14_0929_05_30cm (SPAdes) (version 2) | ecosystem: Environmental > Terrestrial > Soil > Grasslands ... | reverse complement strand
CCGGTCTCGGAGCCATCGCGCCATCTCAGCTGTAAGTTCCTGTCCATCACGGACCTGTACCCCACCCCCGGCCCGGACGAGCAGCTCCGCCACCTCCGCACAGTGATCGGTGTGAGGTCCGAAGAAAACAGGCTTACCCCAACGGGCGGGCTCGAGAAGGTTATGTCCACCGACCGGAATCAGCGTGCCACCCACAAATGAGAGCACCGCGTGACGATAGGCGCCGGCCAGTTCCCCGCGCGTATCCAGGATCACCACTCGGGGCAAGCCTGGCTGGAACGAAGCACCTTCCGACTGCCCCAGCGCGCTGCGCCGGACGGCCAGCAGTCCCCTGGCCTTCACCACGCTTTCCACCTCGGCCGCCCGTTCAATATGCCGTGGCGCGAGCAGCAGCACCAAAGAAGGGATTTCCCGCTGCAGCCGTTGGTAGCTATCGAGCAGTTGTTCCTCCTCGCCAGGATGTGTGCTGCCCGCCACGATCAGTTCTTCCTGCTCACCCACCGCGACCGTATGCCGCGACAGACTTCCGCTCGTCTTGTCGGGGAAGGGCTGGTCGAACTTGATGTTCCCGGTCCGGAGCACGCGAGCTGAATCGGCGCCGAGCGCGATGATTCGCTGGGCATCCCGATCAGATTGCATGAGGCACAATGCGACAGTTTCAAGGACCTGACGGAAGAAGGGTTTGACGAGGCGGTATCCTCGAAAAGATGAGGTGGAGAGCCGGCCATTGACCAAGATGGACGGGACCCCGTGTCTCGATAGGGCACGAAGCAGGTTCGGCCATAGCTCGGTCTCGACAAAGAGAAACAGAGTCGGGCTGAGTCGCTGGACGACGCGAGTGACGACCCATGGAAAGTCCAGTGGCGCGTAGCAATGTTCAGCCACGCCTGCAAGCTGCCGTTCCACCGCCTCGCGTCCAGTTTCAGTGACCGTCGAGACCACCAGGCGATAGGTTGGATATCGGACGTGCAGTGCTCGTACCAGCGGCACCGCTGCCACCACTTCGCCGAGTGACACGGCGTGGACCCAAATGACGGGTTCGTCTGGTCTGTCTAGTCTGTTTGGTCCGTTTGGTCTGTCAGATTCTTTTTGACCGAGACGACAGAACAGACCAGATAGACCAAATAGACCAAACAGACCGAGTCGCTCAGGCAAGCCTCGCCGGCACCGCTTCTTGGCAAGCAGAACGAGGAGAATGAAGGGAGCGGCAAGGAGTAAAGGGACGTTATAGAGGAAGTACCACATGAGTTTGTGCGTCCGTTGCGTCCATCGCGTCAATGCGTCTATTGCGGGGCACCCATTGCAGCATGGAGGGCACCCGTTGCACTCCCCGGAGCAACGGGTCCCCGGTCCCGGTGCAGCGTCTCCTACGCAAAAGACGCTATAGACGCCCTTGAGCCTCTACGCTAGAGTCGCTACTGGCGCTATCGACGCGACTCACGCATCACTGCTTCATCGGCCTCGGCCGTGATCCTGTTGAGGGCCGTCTCAAGCTCGAGCCGCTTGGTCTCCAGGTCCTCCTCCGTCGCCTCACGAGGCACCCGGATTGGCTTCCCCCAGACGAACAGTCCTTTTCCCAGCGGATAGGGGACCATGAAGCGGTCCCAGCTCGCAAAGACTTTTTTTTTGAGCAGCTAAACGTGAGCGGCACAATCGGAAGGCCGGTGGCCTTGGCCAACTGGATCACTCCAAGCTGGGCCACCTGTCGCGGGCCCTTTGGCCCGTCCGGCGTCACCACCAAATCCCTACCGGACCGTCCCAATTCAATCAAGCGCCGAAGCGCCGCCACTCCGCCTCTCGTGGTGGATCCCCGCACGGAACGAAATCCGAACCGTGAGACGATCCGATGGATTAACTCACCATCCCGGTGCTCGCTAATCAGGATATGCGCCTCGGCTCCCCGATAGACCAGGGGCATCATGAGCTGCCGCCCGTGCCAGAAGGCGATAATGATGCGCCGCCCTTGCCGATATAGCTCGTCGACCTGATCGTTCCCCTCTGTTCTGATCCGGATGACCCGGCCGAGGAGCCGGATCAGACCGGCGCCGATTGGCGGCAGCAGGGCGAGTTTGAGCCAATCACCCACTGCCGTGACACGCGACTTGTGACGCGTGACGCAGGATTCCTCTCTCTTGGTTTCTCCACCCATCACTCGTCACCCGTCACTTGTCACGGTTTCTGCGAACTGCATCGCATGCAGGCGCTTGTACAGCCCCCCGCGTCTTAACAGCTCTTCATGCGAGCCGACTTCCACAATACGACCTCGGTCCAGGACGGCAATCCGATCCGCGTTTTGTATCGTGGAGAGCCGGTGGGCAATCACTAACGTAGTTCGGTTCTTCATCAGGTTGGATAAGGCCATCTGGACGACCCGTTCCGACTCCGTATCCAACGCGGAGGTGGCCTCGTCGAGAATCAACAAGGGTGGATCCCTCAGGATCCCGCGCGCAATCGCCAATCGTTGGCGCTCACCGCCGGAGAGTTTCACCCCATTTTCGCCGATCACCGTCTGGTACTTGGCGGGAAGTCGCTCGATGAACTCATGCGCAAAAGCCAGTTTTGCCGCTTCGACCACTTGCTCATCAGTGGCGCCTGCCCGCCCATAGGCGATGTTATGGCTGACGGTGTCATCAAAGAGCACCACATCTTGTGAGACGATCCCGATTTGCGCTCGCAGGGACTGGAGGGTGCACTCCCGAATATCCAGACCGTCAATGAGAATCTGCCCCTCGGTCGGCTCGTAGAATCGCGGCACCAAGCTCACAAGGGTGGTCTTGCCGCTTCCGCTGCTGCCGACGAACGCTACCATTTCTCCTGCGGCAACCGAGAGATCAACACCCGCAAGGGCCGTGAGCCCGTATCCTTCATACTGAAAGGTGACCCCTTTAAATTCCAGCGAACGTGTGATCCGCGGAAGCTCCGTATGACCCCGGTCAAGGTCATGCTCGTTCTCCAGGTCCAGCACGTCAAACACTCGCACTGAAGCCGACAGGGCTTGCTGAATCGTGCTGTTCGCGCCGGACATGCGTCTGATCGGTGTGTAGGCCATGAACATCGCCGCCAAGAAAGAGAAGAAGGCGCCGGGTGTCATCGAGCCGTGAATGACGAGATAGCCTCCATACCAAATGATCCCGGCGACTCCTACGACTCCAATGACCTCCATGTGAGAGGAGCCCACTGACGAGACTTGGATCGCCTTCATCGTCGTCTGTAAAAAGGCTCTATTACTTGCTTCCGCCTCCTCACGACCAAATGCCTTCACGATCCTGATACCGGCAAGCGCCTCCTGCAGGGTAGAGGCCATATCGGCTATTCGTTCCTGTCCCCGTGTCGCAAGAGTCCGCAGCCGCCGCCCCATACGAACCATGGTATAAGCCGAGAGGGGGATGACCACAACCGACAAGGTTGCCAGTTTCCAGTTCTGGTAAAAGATGACACCTAACATCGCAAGAAAGGTCAGACCCTGCTGGAAGGTATCTTTGAGCACCCCTGCCACAGCGTTGGCCATCAGGTTCACATCATTAATGACCCGAGAGACCAGACGACCCGAAGTATTCGTATCATGGAAGCCGACAGGCAACCGCAAGAGTTGCTGAAAGAGCTCTTGCCGAATATCTGTGATCACTCGATTCCCGACATAGTTCATCAGATAATTCTGGCCATAGTTGAATACTCCCTTGAGCACAGCGACAGCCAAAATCGCCAAAGGGAGCACGATCAGCAGCCTCTCATCCTTGTTGATGAAAATGCCATCCAACACAGGACGTACCAACCAGGCATACGCCCCTGCCAAGCCGGCCACGACCGCGGAGCAGAGAAAAGCCCCGATGAGTCGAAACCGATAGGGATTGAGATAACGGATCAGCCTGAGGAACTGCTTCATGCTTGACACTCTGCGAGCACCACAGCGGCCGCCCGCCGTGAGGCGCCCGGCTCACCCAGAGACCCCCGTACCCTGTGCAAGGCAGCCTTCATAGTATCATACGAGGTTCGATCCACAAGCAGACGAGTCGCTTCTTCGGTCAACCGGCCGGGTGTCGCGTCCTCTTGGATCAGCTCTGGTACAATCCCGCGACCGGCTACGATGTTCACCAGCCCGATCCACCTCACTCTGATCAGCCACCGCGCGATCCAATACGTGAGCCACGAGGTGCGATACATGATCACCAGCGGCGTACCGATGACGGCAGCCTGCAGCGTCGCAGTTCCAGACGCGACCAGCAAGAGATCCGCGGCCGCCATCACCTCGCTAGCCTGGTCTCGGATGACCCGGACGCTCATGCCGATGCCAGCCGACAGTTCTTCGATCAGGCCATCTCTGATGGAAGGCGCTTGCGCCACCACGAACTGGAGCCCCGGATGCGCCCCGGCCAGCTTGGCCATGGCCTGGAGCATGATCGGCAGCAGGGCACGGACCTCGCCCTCCCGACTTCCCGGCAACAGGCCGATGACGGGACCGGCTGTATCGAACCCGAACCGTTTGCGGAGCTCGGCTCGGTCATAGGACGGCGCAACCTCGTCCAGCAACGGATGCCCGACGAAGGTGCAGGAGACTCCGGCTCGGCGGTACAGTGCCTCCTCGAACGGCAGGGTGACCACCACGTGGTCCACCCGTCGTTGCATCCACTTCATGCGGCGGGGCCGCCAAGCCCAGAGCTGCGGCGCGATGTAATAAACGACTCGACGCCCGGCCTTCTTGGCGACACGAGCGAAATGGAGATTGAGGCCCGGATTATCGATCAGCACGACCAGGTCCAGCGGTTCCTCCTGAAGAATCCGCCTCAGCCTGAGGACCCGGTGGATCAAGGCTCGAACCACGGAGGGACCGATCAATCCCATCACGTCCAGTTGGCTGATGCCCTGAACCAGTTCGACGCCGGCGGCCTGCATGCGGGATCCACCGACGCCTAGTAATGAGAGGCCAGGGTCCATCGCCTTGAGGGCCTTGGCCAGATTCGCGCCGTGCACATCGCCCGAGGCCTCGCCGGTCACGATGAGAATTCGTGGCATGGTGACTACCGTAAGGCGTGAGGCGTCAGGCGTAAGTAGTGACGAGACTCTTCGACTGACACATGTTCTGTTCCCAACCCCTCACCCCTCACGCCTTACCCCTCACGGGGCTCAGTGTGTCGCCGCACGAACCCGCCGATCGAGTCCAGCACCTGGTGAGCCAGAGTCAGCGCGGCAGCGCCGTCCTCGCCGGAGACTGCGGGAGGCGTCCCGGTAGCAACAGAGTGCAAGAAGGCGTCCAGTTGCAGTTTGAGCGGTTCCTCATCCCCTCCCTGTACCTGCTCGACCTCGATCTTCGGCGCTTCACCCGATTGCACCACCCGACGACAGATCACCCCCTGACGTGTGTGATAGTCGACGGAGACATAGGCATCCCGCTGAAAGAGACGCAACCGCCGCTGGCGGGTCATTGAAACGCGGCTGGCCGTCAAATTCGCGACGCAGCCGCTCCCGAACGCGATCCTGGCGTTCGCAATGTCGATCGTCGAGGAGAGGACCGGCACACCGGCAGCGCGAACCTCCTCAACCGGGCCCGGCGCGAACGACAAGACCATGTCCAAATCGTGAATCATCAGGTCAAGCACCACATCGACGTCTGTTCCCCGTTCTCCGAACGGACTCAGACGGTGACATTCGATGAAGCCCGGCTTTCCGATCGAGGGACGCACCGCTCGGACGACCGGGTTAAACCGCTCCACGTGACCAACCTGCAGGACAGAGCCGCGCTTGCGCGCCAACTCCACCAGCTCATCCGCCTCAGCTGACGTCACTGCAATCGGCTTTTCCACCAGCACGTGCACCCCGGCGTCCAGACAGGCTTTAACGACTGCGTGATGGGACGAGGTCGGCACCGCAACGCTGACGGCATCCACCTGATCCAGCAGGGCCTTCAGATCGGGATGGACAGGGGCTCCGTACCGCTCCCCGATCAACCGCGCGCGATCCGGCCTGATGTCCATGACACGGGCCAGGACCGATCCAGGTAGGCTGGCTTAGAGACGGGCGTGATGTTGCCCGAGGTGTCCCACGCCAATGACTCCAACTCTTAGCTTTCCCATAAACCCCGTGAATCGTTAACCGTGAATCGCTAGAAGACGTTACTCGTTAACTGTCCAACGTGAAGGTACAAGATTCCGTCTCTTGCGATTAACGAGGGGGCACCCATTGGATTCTGCAGCGCCATGGGTCCCGTTCACGATTCACGTCTTTAGCGGTTACCGTACAATAGTTAACGATTAACGTCTCTCGGTAATCCGACGATCGCAATGCCGGCCTGCTCAGCTTTGCGCAGCATCTCCTCTCGGTCCAGGAGCACACATCGGTCCGCCTCCAGAGCCAGAACCGAGGCTTTAACTGACGACATGGCCTCGACCGTGGTCGGACCCACCGCCGGGAGATCAAAGCGGAGGTCTTGTTGCGGCTTGCTTCGCTTCACCACGACAGCACCTTCCCGGGCCAGTGCGCCGCCGCGACGTATCGCCTCATCCGTCCCCTCGACCGCCTCGACCGCCACCACGACCCGGTTCTTGACGACGACACACTGGCCGATGTCGAGCCGCCCGATTTCCTGGGCCACTTCCCAACCATAGCGGATGTCTTCCCACTCCTTCTTGCTCGGAGCGCGCTTCGTGAGGGATCCTTCCTCGACCAGAATGCCCCGGAGCCCGAAGGTGGACTCCCGAATCTGGATCCCCTCGCTCTCCAGCTCGGTCGCCACCTCGCGCAGGATGGCATCGTCCTTCAACTGTTTCAGGCGGCTGGCCACCGCCAGCGCTCGCAGGTCCGGTCTGACAGTGGTGAAGACATGCGTCTTCTTGATTCCTCCGAGCATTACGGCTTGACGCACGCCATCGCCCTTCAACGCCTGAATGAGCTTGTTGAACTGGCCGATCTCAACCCAGTGGATTCGTTCGACGTACCGCTCCAGTTCAGGCTCTGTTTCACCGATGTGGGCGACGGCCGATATGGCGTAGCCGAGCCGCTTGGCATTCTCTGCGAAAATGATCGGAAAGCGGCCGTTGCCCGCGATGAGCCCGATCCGCTCTCCGGCATCCACCAGTATGCCGCCACGAGTCCCGCGCATCGCCCTATTCCTCGTCCTCCAGCTCTTTTCCCACCGAACGGCAAATACCACGCTTGGAGCCGTCCAGAAAGGCGATGAGCTCCATTACATCCGCATGGTCACGAAACTCGTCCCGAGCCCGCTTGATCGCTTCAGCCATCCGATGCCCAGACCGAAACAGCATTTCATAGGCCCGCTTGAGCACCGCGATGCGTTCATTGGAGAATCCCTGACGTTTGAGGCCAATCGAGTTCACCCCGTACAACTGCGCGCGATAGCCGCCCGCTGCGCGCATGAAAGGGGGAACATCCCGTCCCACCGCCGAACAGCCCCCAATCATCACATAAGTACCCACCCGGACATATTGATGAATTCCCACCAGCCCTCCGATAATCGCATGGTCGCCGATCGTGATATGCCCAGCCAAGGTCGCCGCGTTGGCCATGATCAAGTGGTTGCCCAGGTAACAATCGTGAGCCACATGGACATAGGCCATGAGAAAGTTGTGGTGGCCAATCGTCGTCACGCCCCCGCCAGGCACCGTGCCACGGTTCACGGTCACATACTCCCGAAGAATGTTGTCATGGCCGATGATCACGCGGGTCGGCTCACCTTTGTATTGGAGATGCTGGGGCGGGGTGCCGATGGAGGCATAGGGATAGAGCTGACATCGTTCCCCAATCTCGGTCCAGCCCTCCACGTAGACATGGGAGACCAAGCGGGTTCCTCGGCCGATCTTGACATGCTCACCGACTACTGAGAAGGGCCCAATCACGACATCTTGGGCCAATTCAGCGCCGGGATGAATCACTGCAGTCGGATGGATCTCCACGCGTTGGCCTCCAACAAACGTTAAAGGCGAATCATTATTCATTAATCGCTACAGACGTGAACCGTTATTCGTTAACCGAAAGAGACTTCTCCCATTTAACGAGTAACGTCTTCCAGCGATTCACGTCTAACGAATAATGTCCCCTTCACGGTTAACGGTTTACGAATGACGATTAACGGTTTTCTCCTTTGTCCTCCACCACCATCGCGGTCAGCTCTGCCTGGCAGACTATGTCAGACTCGACGTAGGCTTTTCCCTGCATCTTCCAAAAGGGAGGGTGTCGCCTCAGGACCTCTACTTCGAAACGCAACTGGTCGCCCGGCACCACCTGCTTGCGAAACTTGGCGTTGTCCACGCCGGTCAAATAGATAAGAGGACGCCCGGACGACGGAAACGTTTTAAACAACAGCACGGCTCCCACTTGAGCCATCGCCTCAATAATCAGCACGCCGGGCATGATCGGACGATCCGGAAAGTGTCCCTGAAAAAACGGCTCATTCATGGTCACGTTCTTGATTCCCACGATGCGCCGGTCCAGTTCAAGCTCCCGAATGCGATCGACAAGCAAAAATGGGTACCGATGGGGAATCGCCGCTCGAATCTCTTCGATATCCATAGCTGACATCGGTCCCGCCTCCTGTCCAGCTTTGTCCATGCGAACGCTCCCTGAACTCTATTAAGCTGTTCAAAAACCAGCCTGACGTTCCTCGAAGTTCCTCTGGTACATAGGGCCCGACGACTCCAGGAGGTCCTCCAGGATGTTCAAAAAAGACTTCCAGCAAGGCCGCAGCGAACGAGAAGCCGTGGCCCGTTGCGTCTCCGGAGCAACGGGTACCCAAGACGTTGAGGCTTTGACGGGTACCCATTGCATGGCCTCGTGCAATGGGTGAACGAGAACGACGCTGGAGCCCTTTTTCAACATCCTGCTATTTATTCTGCCGATCAAACTCCTTCACCACCTGATCGGTCAAATCAACCGTACTCCGGTGGTACAGCACAACCCTGAGCGTACTCTCGCTTCCCTTATCCAACACCGCAGCATAGCCTTCCTTCTCTGCAACGACCTTGGCCCTGTATCTCTCGGTTAAAGTCCTGGAGGCGCCGCTGGTAGGCTTCGAGCTTCGCCCGAAACTGTTCTTGCTTTTCCCGCCTGGCCGTCTCACTGAGCCCGCTTTCCTGAGCCTTCAGCGATTTTTCGAGCTCCTTCAAGGCCTCATCATCGGCGGCGATGATCTTTTGACGGCTGGCGGAAAATTCCTTCATCCCTTCTAGGGCACGTTTGCCGGCCGTGGATTTTTCCATGATCACCTGCTGATCGATCACGCCGACCCTGAACTCCGCTGCCAGGCCCATGGCCCCTTGGCTGAGTATCATCACAGCCGTCCCGGTTGCAGCGGCTAATGTTACGCGGTTCATGCTGCTTCGCTCCTTTCCTCTCTGACCACATTCAGCACTCATCATTCAGCATTTGGCCGTTATTGCGCCCCTTTATTGAACTCCTCAATGACCAGGGCTGAAATATCCAATGAGGAGTCGTGATAGATGGTGGGACCACCTCGCCCCTTTTCAATGACGACCACAAGCCCTAACCGCTGAGCCACCTTGGCGACCACTTTCTCGACTTTGTCTCTGAACCCTTCGAGGACTTCCTTTTGCTTTTCCTGGACCTCACGATTCAGTTCATTCGCCTTCTGCTGGTATTCGGCCATCCGGCGACGAAACTGCTCTTCTCGTTCTTTCTTCGCGTTGGCGCTGAGCACGCTCGCTTGTTTGATCAGGTCTTCTTCCATCCGTCTCAGCTCTTTCTCCTCCAACTCAATCAGCGCCTGACGGTTCTTCATAAAGGTACTCAGCGACTCTTTCGCCTTCTTACCGGCCTCCGTCTCGTTCAGCACTTTCTGAGGATCCACCACTCCGATCTTGACGACGGGCTGGGTTGCAGGGGCAGTGGCACAGCCACCTGCCACAAGACCCGCCACACAGGTCAGCGCCAAAAGCACCCGAGCAGTCTTTTCTCTGTGACGACGCAATTCCTCTCCTCTTCTCACCATCATGGTTCCAGCTTCCCCCATTCGCTTAGCAAGCAGCCAATAGCTCTGAGCGGCTGGCGATCCGCCACTCGCCTGCTTGTCGAGTTAGAACAGCGATCCGACCGAGAACTCAAACACGCCCTTCCGCTCGAGGGGGTTCGGATCGAGGTTGAATCCGTACGCGGCGCGGAGGGGTCCAAACGGCGAGATCCATCGCGCCTCGAACCCGGCGGCTGACCGGAGCTTCGTGCTCAATTTCTCCCCCTCGTTGAACCCCTTGCCGTAATCAAAGAAGAACACGCCGTTGAGCTTCGCCTCTGACGAAATCGGAAAGATAAAATCATTATTGAAGATGATCTGCCGATCGGCGCCCAGCAGCGCCCCGCTCGTCGTGACTGGACCGGCGCGGCCAAAGACAAACCCGCGCATTGTGTTGATGCCGCCCACGTAGAACCGTTCGGTGAGCGGAATCGGTTTCCCGCCCAAGCCATCGGTAATACCGAACCGCGCGCGAATCGAATGGCGCGTATCCCAGAACAGCGGCGTGTACTTCACGGCATCAAGCTGAACTTTGTAGAAGTTATTGGTTCCGCCCAACGCCGGGGTGCCGAAATCCAGGTTGACGGCGCTGCGCGTCCCGGTCCTGGGATCCAGATAGAAGTCTCTGGTGTCGCGGCCCAGCGATGAACGAAATCCGGTTGTGGACTGGCTTCCAATTTGAGCCAGAACGAACTGCGGAGCATCCACCGTCGCGTCGCTCAGCCTGAGTTGTTCCGCTACCAAGCTGAAGCTGCCTGAGGTGTACTCGGAAAACCACCGACCAAAGGTGACGCTGGCGCCTGACTTGTCTTCAGCGTACGTGGTGTAGTTCGTGATGGTTCTGAAGAGGTCTCCCTGGAGAGAGGTCAGCGAGTCCTCCAGATAGGGATTCCGGAACGTGATTAGCCCGAGTGAACGCCGCTGGCCCAACTGTCCGCGGACCCGCACCATATGCCCACGCCCGCCAACGTTGCCCTCCGTGATGTCCGCCACCGCCACGAATTGATCCAGGGTACTGAACCCGCCGCCGATACTGAACGAGCCCGTGGCCTTTTCTTTCACCTTGACCTCAAGATCCACCTTGTCCTGATCCACCTGCTTGGGCAGGATCTCGACCGTTTCAAAGAAATTCAGGTTGTTGAGTCGCTGGAAGCTCCGCTTCATCGACACGGTGTCGATGACCTCCTGTTCGTTGACCCGCAGTTCACGACGGATCACGTTGTCGCGGGTCTTGTCGTTGCCGGTGATGTGGATTTGCCGGATTCTGATCAAATCACCTTCTTTGATGTGGAAGGTAATCGCGGCCGTGCGCGTCTGCTGATCCGGGATAACCGAGGGACTGACATCCGTGAACGCATACCCCTTCGCGCCATACAGCTCCGTCAACCGGGTGATCTCATCGCGGATCTTGGCTCGTTGGAAGATCTCGCCCGAGGCAATTTTCATCCCGGCCCGGAGTTCCGCTTCCTCAAAGACCGTGTTCCCCCGAAACCCGATCTCGCCAACCGTGAATGGTTCCCCCTCAACAATCGGAAAGGTCACGGTGAACCATTTCTTGTCTTCCGCGAGCTCGACGGTCGGCAAGCCCACCTGAACGTTCAAGTAGCCTTTGTTGAGATAGACCTCCCGGATTCGCTCGACATCGTTGGCCAGTTCCTCACGCTTGAGAAGGCCGGCATCGGAAAAGACGGACGGGATCTGAAATCGCGTGATGATGCCGTACAGCGGGATCCACTCGCGGGTCGCCAAGATTTTGAAGAGCTCTTTCTTCGTGAAGACGCTCATCCCCTCAAACGTGACGGTTTTGATTCTTGCCCGCGTGCCCTCTTTAACAAAGAACGTCAGCCGCTTCCGGTCTTCCTCCAAGGTCAGAATGATCGGGGTCACCTGTGCATTGTAGTATCCATCCTCCTGGTAGGCCAGCTTAATGCGTTCGGCGCTCTCTTTGGCCTGTTGTTGGTCCAGAAAGGACTGGCTGCGGATGGTGATCTTTTCCTTCAGCTTGTCTTCGCTGAGGTTCTCGTTGCCATCAAACACGATCTCGGTGATGAACGGTTTCTCTCGGACCACGAAGGTTACCGCCACGCCGTCCGCGACCGATTCAGTCTCACTCTGCACGTCTTCAAAAAACCCCATTTCATAGATGAGTCGAATCTGCGCCCGGATGGCCTCGGCCGTATAGGGGTCACCGACCTTCAGCGTCAGTCGGCCACGGATCACCGGCTCTTCGATGCGCTTGTTTCCCCGCACCTCCACCGACTTGACCTTCAAGACCGGGGCCTGAGCATACAGCACGCTGGCTGATGGAAACACCAGCCCAGCAGCCATGACCACCAGAAGCGCCTGCCATCGGCTCCCCCCAGCTTCGGTCACCGCGGTCCTTCTGTTTGGACCCACTGGCGTACATTCCTCGAAACCGACCACCAGGCATCAAAGCCCGCGAGGCAAGCGCATTTGATGGCCCTCGATCCACCCTGATGGGCAATCATTGGACTTGGCACATCCTTTGACGGACCAACGCGCTTCGGAGCCGGCCTCACCAATCCCAGCTCACCGGCAGCCGTCGAAGTCCAGATGAAAGACATTGAAAAACTTGTGAATTATATTGGCCGACTCCGTTAATGTAAAGAAAATTCATCAGGTCCCTGGTGACAATTCATAACCCGCGTCACCGTTATCCAGTATCCTTGACTTTTCTCAGACCCATCCTTAGTATCAATTTCATGTCGTCCGTTCCGATCCGCAAAGCCGTCATTCCGGCCGCCGGACTCGGTACTCGCTTTCTCCCGGCAACCAAGGCTTCCCCCAAGGAGATGCTCCCTCTCGTCGATAAGCCGCTGATCCAGTACGCGGTGGAGGAAGCCGTCTCATCGGGCATCGAGGACATCATTATCATCACGGGGCGCGGAAAGCGCGCGATTGAGGACCATTTCGACCGCTCGTTCGAGCTCGAAGAAAACCTCAAAGGAAACGGGAAGGGCCAGCTTCTGAACGACATCCGGCGAATCGCCAAGCTGGCGAACTTTTGCTACATTCGACAATCCGAAGCGTTGGGCTTGGGGCACGCCGTGTTGTGCGCACAGCACCTCATCGGCAACGAGCCGTTCGCCGTCATGTTGGGAGACGAGGTGATCGACGCCCCCATTCCGGCTCTGGCCCAACTCATTCACGTCTATAGCACGCGGAACGGAGCGGTCCTGGGCGTCCAAAAAGTCCCTCGAGCCGAGGTCAGCCGGTACGGCATCGTGGCCACCCGACGAATAGCTCCCGGGCTTCATCGGGTGCTGGACTTAGTTGAGAAACCCGCTCCGGCCAATGCACCATCCCAGTATGCGGTGATCGGGCGGTATGTGCTATCGCCGGACATCTTTCCGATTCTCCGCAGAACCTCACCCGGAAAGAATAGTGAGATTCAACTGACTGATGCGCTACGCGTGCTTGCCCAGAAAGCCCCGATGTACGCTCATGAGGTTCGGGGACAGCGTCACGATGCAGGGGACAAGCTCGGATTCCTGCAAGCCACGGTCGAATTCGCGCTGAAGAATCCAACCCTCGGGCCTCCCTTCGCCAAGTATCTGAAAGAGCTGCGCCGGTCGCTGGTTATGCGTCATTCCTAAATGATCGAGGAGGCGAGTTCACAGCTGGGCGCACCGACACAGCCCAGAGAGTCCGTCGTGCTGAACCTTCAGGACCAGTTTGAGAGGGCGTAATTCCGATGGCAGAACCGGCAGAACGCGAGCCACCAGCACAAGACCTTCAGAACATTGAGACGCCGGAGCAACTCCCTCTTCTCCCGGTGAGGGATATCGTCGTCTTTCCCTATATGGTGCTGCCACTGTTCGTGGGCCGCGAGATGTCCATCAAGGCGATCGAGGCGGCCTTGGCGGGGAACCGCATGATTTTCCTGGCCACCCAAAAGGCGCTCGACGTTGAAAATCCAAGGCCCGAGGACATCCACAAGGTCGGCACCATCGGCATCATCATGCGCATGCTCAAGCTTCCGGATGAACGGATCAAAATCCTCGTCCAAGGAACCGCCAAAGGCAAGGTGCTGGAGTACATCCAGACGGAACCCTACTATTCGGTCCGCATCGCCAAGATCGTCGAAGCCAAACCGCCCGGGGCACCGCTCGAGACCGAGGCCGTGATGCGAACGGTGAAGGAACAGATCGAACGGATCATCAGCCTAGGTAAGGTGCTGATGCCGGACGTCATGGTGGTGATCGAAAACATGGACGACCCTGGTCGCTTGGCGGACATGGTCGTCTCGAACCTCGGGCTCAAGGTGGAGGTGACGCAGGACGTCCTGGAACTGACGGATCCCATCGTGCGGCTGAAGCGGGTCAGCGAGATTCTGGCCAAAGAGATCGAAGTCCTCTCCATGCAGCAGAAAATCCAGGCGCAAGCCAAGGGGGAGATGGACAAAACCCAGCGAGAGTATTTCCTCCGGGAGCAACTCAAGGCCATTCAGAAAGAACTGGGTGAACTGGATGAACGGGCTGAGGAGGTTGCCGAGTTTCGCACCCGCATCAAAGACGCGAAGATGCCGGACAAGGTCTTGAAGGAATGTGAAAAGCAGCTCAAGCGTTTGGAGAAGATGCATCCGGACACCGCCGAGTCGGCGACGGTCAGGACCTATTTGGAATGGATGGTCGAACTGCCCTGGGGTAAGAAGTCCACGGACAACCTGGACATCAAGGCCGCGGCGAAGGTGCTGAACGAGGACCATTATGATTTGGAAAAGGTCAAGGAGCGCATCCTCGAATACCTGGCGGTGCGGAAACTAAAAGACAAAATGAAGGGACCAATCCTCTGTTTCGTGGGCCCGCCCGGTGTCGGAAAGACCTCACTCGGCAAATCAATCGCGCGGGCGCTGGGACGGGAATTCGTGCGTATCAGCCTCGGGGGTGTCCGTGACGAGGCCGAGATCCGGGGCCACCGCCGAACCTATGTGGGCGCGCTACCCGGACGCATCATCCAGGGCATCAAACAGGCCGGCACGAACAACCCTGTGTTCATGATGGACGAGGTGGACAAGGTCGGAATGGACTTCCGTGGAGATCCGTCAGCCGCGCTGCTCGAGGTCCTGGACCCTGAACAGAACCACGCCTTCAGCGACCATTACCTAGGTGTTGCCTTTGATCTCACCCAAGTGATGTTCATCACCACCGCGAATCTTATCGATCCGATTCTCCCTGCTCTGAGGGATCGAATGGAGATCATCGAAATCCCGGGATACACGGAAGAAGAAAAGCTCGGCATTGCCCGGCGGTATCTCATCCCGCGTCAACTCAAGGAGCACGGCATCACGGACAAATACTTCCGGCTCTCCGAACCGGCCCTCCACCGGATCGTCTCGCACTACACCAGAGAGGCGGGCGTTCGGAATCTCGAGCGCGAGATCGCGAACGTGATGCGGAAGGTCGCGAAAAAAGTGGCCGAGGGGAAGGTGCAGTGCTATACGATCACACCCACCAACCTGCAGAGCTATTTGGGCGTGTTCAAGTTTCTCCCGGAGGCCGAGCAGGAGAAAGATGAAATCGGCGTGGCTACCGGGCTGGCATGGACCGAGGCTGGAGGGGATGTCCTTTATATCGAGGCGACGGTCATGAAGGGGAAAGGCCAACTCACGCTGACCGGACACCTCGGTGATGTGATGAAAGAGTCGGCCCAGGCTGCGCTCAGCTACGTGCGCTCCCGCGAGAAACTGCTGGGCATCAATCCGGACATGTTTTCAAGGAACGATCTCCACATCCATGTGCCTGCGGGGGCGATTCCCAAGGACGGCCCCTCGGCCGGCATCACGATGGCAACGGCCCTGGCCTCCAGTCTCTCGAACATTCCGGTCCGACGCGACGTGGCGATGACCGGAGAGATCACCCTGCGGGGGCGCGTGCTGCCGATCGGCGGCCTGAAGGAAAAGATCCTGGCCGCCAAGCGGGCGAAGCTCTCCACCGTGATCCTGCCAAAGCGCAATAAGAAGGATCTGGAAGAAATCCCCAAGCACCTGCTGCGGGGCATCCAGTTGGTGTTTGCCGAGACGATGGACGACGTGATCAAGGCCAGTCTGCGCCAAGCCCCTCCTCAGCAGTCAAAGCCTAACCAGGTGAACAGCCGGCGCAAAACAAGCCGATCGCAGACGACCCGACTCAAAAAGCCTTCACAAGCGGCTCGCCCACGGACATTCGTATCAGCCTCATCGGCATCGTCGACGCCCGCTGCACCTTGAGATGCCATTACGATCCTCCCGCACCTCCCTCCATCAGATTGGCGAGTTCGGGCTGATTCGAAGCCTTCGCCGCCACTTTGGGCGGACTGGACCATCGGTGCTGCGCGGGATCGGCGACGACGCCGCCGTCATCCGACCACCGGCCAATCGCCTGCTCCTGCTGAGTACCGATCTGCTGGCCGAAGGCATCCACTTTGATCTGGCCACCGCCACGTTCGAGGACATCGGGTACAAGGCAGCCGCGGCGAACCTCAGCGATATCGCCGCGATGGGTGGAGTGCCCCAGCACCTGTTGGTG
>Ga0209376_1002742_pt1 | contig 16501 bp, 10 predicted proteins | sample GraSoiAngelo_134_FD_185891 | JGI IMG/M metagenome (GOLD analysis project Ga0209376, IMG submission 185891) | Grasslands soil microbial communities from the Angelo Coastal Reserve, California, USA - 14_0929_05_30cm (SPAdes) (version 2) | ecosystem: Environmental > Terrestrial > Soil > Grasslands ... | reverse complement strand
GAAGGTCGGAAGCGAAATACATTTCCAAATGGCCTCGGGTGCGGAGTTCGTGCCGAAGCTGATTGCCGGCTTCGCCGGACGCGTCAAATCGATACAAGTGAAACAGCCAAGTCTCGAGGATGTTTTCCTGAAACTCACCGGACACAGTATTCGCGCCCAGGAGGGAACGTCACAAGATCAAATGCGGCAGATGGCGCAGCTGTGGAGGAGGAGATGAGAATCGCGGTCAAAACCATCTACACCATCTGGCTTCGTGAAGCCAAGACGTTCTCCAGAGAGAAATTTCGAGTCGTTTCGATGATCGCGCAGCCGCTGCTCTATTTGGCGGTCGTCGCCAAAGGCATCAGCTCAGCGGTGACGTTAAACGGCAACGCCGGCATCAATTACCTCACCTTCATGTATCCAGGCATTATCGGGATGAGTATTCTGTTCACTTCAATCTTCTCCGCGGTGTCCATTATTTGGGATCGCGAATTCGGTTTTTTGAAAGAGGTCCTGGTTGCGCCGGTTCCGCGCTGGGCGGTAGCGTTGGGAAAGACATTCGGCGGTGCGACCATTTCCATGATTCAAGCAACGATCCTGATACTGATCGCACCGATCATCGGTATCAGTCTGTCGCCCTTAATCGTTGTTGAAATGTGGATCATGGCACTGCTGATCGGCGTCGCGTTGACGGCATTGGGAATCGCGATCGCTGCGCGAATGTCGTCGATGCAGGCCTTTCAGATGGTGATGAATTTCCTCGTGATGCCTCTCTACTTCTTGAGCGGTGCCATGTTCCCCATAACCTCGGCTCCTCCGCTGCTGAAAGCACTCATGACGGTAAACCCGCTGACGTATTGCGTCGACGGTTTGCGAAACATCATTTTCTCTAACACGTTGATGACCGCCGGTCCCTTCGTCGGCCGCTCCGTCGTCGAGGCAGCGATGAGCTTCGGGCTGATCCGATGGAGTCTGGTCTTCGACATGTCAATCGTGACTTTCGTGGCAGTTGTGCTTACTGCCGCAGGGGCTTACCGGTTCAACAATCAACAGGAATAAACGCCGAGAAATACAACGGGATCAAACTATGAAATCGCAGACTCAAAGCAAAACCTACAGCAATTACGTTAATAACGAATGGGTGAGTTCAAAGAGGACGCGCGAAGTCCTGAATCCTTTCAACGGCGAAACCATCGCACTCGTGCCGGAATCGAGCAAAAAGGATGTCGATACCGCGATTGCTGCCGCCCGCCGGGCATTCGACAGCGGTCCGTGGCGCGACTTCACAGCCCAGCAGCGCGGGCGCATTCTATTCGCGATGGCCGATATTGTTCGCAAGAACGCGGCAATGCTTGCGGAGTTTGAAACTCTCAACTGCGGCAAACCGATCGTCGAAAGCGAATTCGACATGAACGATACGGCGAACTGCTTTGAATACTACGGCGGCCTGGCGACCAAGATCCATGGCGAAACGCTTCCTGTCCCCGACAACGCGCTGAATATGACGTTGCGCGAACCCGTCGGCGTCGCAGGCCTGATCGTCCCGTGGAATTATCCCCTCATGCTTGCGGCGTGGAAGCTGGGTCCGGCGCTGGCCGCAGGATGCACGGTTATCTTGAAGCCGGCAGAGCAGACTCCGATAACGACACTCGAGTTCGCGCGCCTGGTTCGCGAAAGCATTTCCGATCTGCCCGCCGGCGTTCTCAATGTCGTTACAGGTGATGGTCCGATAGCGGGCCGCGCGATCGTCGAATCGATGGAGGTCGATAAAGTCGCTTTCACTGGCGGAACTGAAACGGGCCGCGAGGTGCTGAAGGGTATCGCCGCGTCCAATCTCAAAAAAGTGTCACTCGAACTGGGCGGCAAGTCCCCGAATATTTTCTTTTCCGATGCGGATCTCGACGCGGCAACAGACGGCGCGCTCTTCGGCGTCTTCATCAATCAGGGGGAAGTCTGCTCGGCAGGATCACGCATTCTGGTTCAGCAAGATCTCTTCAAGAAATTGGTCGGCCGCATGAAGGAGATGATGCCGCGGGTTGTCCTCGGAAATCCGTTGAACCGCGAGACGAAGATGGGACCGCTCGTCAGTAAAGAACATTTGGAGAAGGTGGAAGGCTACATCGAAATCGGACGCAAAGAGGCGAAGCTGGTCGCCGGGGGCCGCCGCCCGTCGTCGAAGGAGTTGAAGAACGGCTACTTTATCGAACCCACGATCTTCGAGTCGGACAACAAAGCGCGCATCGCGCGGGAAGAAATCTTTGGGCCGGTCGTGGCATGCATGCCATTTAAGGATGAAACCGATGCGCTTCAAATCGCCAACGATACACCTTACGGTCTCGCCGCCGCCGTGTGGTCGCGCGATATTTTCAAGTGCCTGCGCATGGTGAAAAGTCTCAGGGCCGGCATCGTGTGGGTGAATACGATGCAGCCGTGTTATGTCGAATCGCCGTGGGGTGGCTATAAGCAAAGCGGTCATGGCCGCGAATTGAGCCTGCATGGCGTGGAAGAGTTTCTCGAAACCAAGCAGGTCCATATCAATCTCAGCGAGCGGCCCATCGGATGGTACTGAGGGCCGCGCCGCGCTTCGTCGTCCTGGGCGGCGCCGGCGCTATTGGCCGAATCGTTGTTCGCGATCTTTTCGAGTCGAGCCGCAAGAATGTAGTCCTCGTCGCCGATTACGATGAGAGGGCGGCGTCAAAGCTCGCCCTCACTTATGGCAGCCGCCGCGTGGCGCACGCCTCCGTTGATGCGCGCGAGACCAGCCGCGTCGCGTCGCTGCTCTCCGGATATTCCGTTGTTATCAATTGCACGCATCATCGACTTAATTTGCCGGTCATGCAGGCGGCTCTCGAGGCCCGAGTGCATTACCTCGATCTGGGCGGCCTGTTTACCTGGACGCGGCGGCAACTCCGGCTGAAACCGCGGTTTGCCGAATCAGGACTGACGGCCATTCTCGGGATGGGTTGCGCGCCGGGCCTCACCAACGTTATGGCGGCGCATGCGGCCTCGCAGCTCGATCGGGTGCATTCAATAAGGATCCGTGTTGGCGGCATCGACTTTAATGCATCCGATGGCGATTTTACATTTCCATATTCTGCCGGGACCATCATCGAAGAATTAACCCTCCCAGCTTGGAAGTGGAGCCGAGGACGTTTTGTGCAACGCCCGCCGCGATCGGGTTGGGAATCGATCGACTTCGGCTCGCCTGTTGGACGTATGTGGGTCGTGACGACGCGTCACAGCGAGATCGCGACACTTCCGCTGCGGCTTCAGGATAAAGGCCTTCGTTATGCCGACTTCAAAGTGGGCTTCGATCGCCTATTCGTTCGGGAGGTCATGAAAAGACTACGCGCCGGATGGAAGGTTCGCGATTTTCAAGCGCTGCCGGCTCCGCGGTCGGCACCAAATGATTACGAGGTGACGCGCGTCATCGTGCGTGGCGATAGACATGAAATTCTGATGGACTGCCTTACCGGTTCGAATAACAAATGGCACGCCAGCGCCGGTGATATCGACACGGCCTGCCCGGCTTCGATCGTCGCCCAGATGATCGCCGCCGGCCGCATTCGCAAGCCCGGCGTGTGGGCTCCGGAGGACCTCGTGCCGGCCGACTTGTTGTTCCAGGAATGCCGCAAACGCGAGATGGAATTCGTCTATCGCCGCGCGGGTGATGCTATGAATTCCCCTCCCCGCAGAACGTGTGAATGAATTGGCAAGTGGATAAATCTCAACGGGGCGGAAGGCTCACGACCGCATCCCAGATTTCGCCTGCTCTCTGGACAACGGTACGGATATCTTCGGCTAACATGAACCGGTCCCGCACGAGAACTTCCGCCGCTTGTTTTGTGCGATCCAGGTAATCCTGGCGCCCGGCATAGCGCTCTTCGATCGAGAGGCGCGCGTCACCTCTCTTCAGGCGGGCCTCCCGCGTGAGCGCAAACGGTTCAAAACCTCCAATCAGGCCGCTCAAGTACCCGAGGTTGTTCAATTGGGGCACAGCTACATTCCAACCCGTGTACGTTCCTAGTGGGACGGCTATTTCCGGCAAAAGAATTCCGCCGACATCGTTGCCGTCGGCGTTTACCTGAGGAACCAGGACGGGATATGGCGCGCCCAAGTGCGGCGGCTCGTTGGTGATCACTCGCGTTTTGTCGTACTCCGGTCCAAAATCCATGCGCCACACCTGAGGCATATAAGTGGCGAATGGAAAAGAAGGCGCAACCGGAAAACGAACGCCAGTAAAGGGAACCAATTCCTGTTTGGCGATTAACGGATATCGCGACCGAGGCGGTCCGGTTCCATTACGCACCCACGCATCGAGATCCAGAAGCAGGGCCCGTGCGGCCCAACGTTGCTCGGCGAAATTAATGAAGTGCCGAAACGGCTGAGTCCGCGTGGCATTCCCCAAAGGAAGAACCCCGGACGCATGCGGTGTTCCGGCCAGAAAATACAAACGTGACGTGGCGGCGAGGGGCACATCTTTTTTGCCGTCCCCGGTGGTGTAGGTCAAAGATCCGGCGCGTGCCCAATACTCGGTCGATGAAAAGGTATAAAAAATCTTTGGTGTGACCCGCGCCGCCTGTGCGCGGGCGAGCAATCCGTCATCCGTAAAGGGCGGCAGATCGACCGGACGGAGCACCGACAGGACTGAGTTGCCGGCCTCTCCAGGCATTGCAAATCGATGGTTGAAGCTGCCGGCGCCTGCGCCTGCGGAAGAAATCATCAGAGCATCAAATACCTTGCGGCCACGCTCGTCGCCATTGAAACCATCGCGAACGAATTCGCGAAGAAAGCGGGCGCTTTGTGAATAACCGTAGCCGATCACTCTCTCTTGCGCTGCAGGATTTTTGCGGAGTGTTGCGCCGCTTGGCCCGTAGCGGAGATAGGAGGCAAAGTCACGGATCGCGGCCAGCCCAAGACCGGCTACCGGCGAGCCTTCGGCTTCATAGACCGCCTCATACAAACCGATATCGAGTCCTCTATCCACCTCGACCGAGCATCCGTCGGAAGCAAACCGCCAGGACTCGCGCGGCAGCGGCTGAGGCATCTCATCCATTCGCGTGCGAAACGTGAGTGCGGCGGCATGACGGCTCTGATCCAGCGCGCAGTATTTCAGGAAGAAGCCCGTGCTTCGCCTTCCAGGGGCGGCGATATAGCTTTCCCGCACGACGCCTCGGACAGGCGCGATCGGCGCACCAAAGGTTAGACCCTGCGAGGGATGAACGTCGAACTGCCAACCCAAAAAGGCTATCGTGAAACCCTGCTCCAAGAGGAAACCGTCGCCTAGCACCCACGACTCCGGTGACAAATCGCGTTGCTCGGCGCCGCTCATGATGGCCAGCGACTGATCACGCCCCCGATTCACCACTTCGAGAAACACCGTTCCACGCGCACGCCGGGCATCCTTGGGAACGAATAGCAAAAGATCGCTTGTGAATTCGACTTTGCCCTGCCTGTTTCGGGGCGCCAAATCGAGATCCGCGATGATGCGATTGGCCGGCAGCTTCGGGTCCACTGCGAATTGTACGCGCCCGATGATGCGGTCGTGCGTACCGAAATCATCTTTCCGCGTGATGTCGATCTTGACGACCTCTGCCCGCCCCTGTTTATGAGGCAACACCAGGCCGCAAAGGCACAAGGAAAACGCCGTAATGAAGGCTGTTCTCTTATTTGGCATGTTGATTACGCGAACATTATCGGGCAGGAGATGGAAGAATCAGAAATGATATCCGCCCGGAGAACGGGTAATTGAATGTCGGAGTGCGTTCCCTCTCCCTCTGGGAGAGGGCGCGAAGCGCGACCCTCACGCGGCGCTTTCGCGCCGCCTCTCCCGTCACGAAAGCGCGTCTACGACCATCGTGGATTCCATCCGCCGCAGTGCATCACTGTGGCTTTTCTGCGGCTGTCCGGCGGCAGACCTCTCCCCAAGACGCTTCACTGCCGTTTGGCCTTGCTCGATAGCATTCATGAATGAACTCTGCGCGATGACTCCTCTAGATACAACCTTGAAGTCGGCATCGGAGATCAGCAAAACCGCGGGAGTGTTTGCCTTTCGAACATCCGTGATGAAATCAAAGCACTGGCAAAGACCGGACGCGGCATCAAGACTTCGAATTGGAACCGCAAGTTTCTCGTTATGCCCCGGTGTGCCGATGACCAAAACCTGGCCGTTGATAATTTCGGCTTCAGGCTCGAGGTAGGCCGGAAGAAACGCGATCAGATCATCCGGCGTTTTCCAGTCCAAGGAGGCACGGCGGAAGACGGCCAACATATTGATCGTCAGCCAATCCTTCAAAATCGAAAAGCGGATATGCCCATGGGGAGTGATGATCTCCTTCTTGACACGAACATACTCGGTATTCCTCGGGCTTGATTCGGAATACAGGATGGGTGAGTTCGGAGGCACCGGTCTATTTTGAAGATTCTTCCGGATGTTTTCCGAGATGCCCGCGAGGATTCGTTGGTTTTTGTCTTCCTGAGTCATCAACATCCCTTGTACATCGATGACCGCTGTTGGCTTTGGGGCCTCTGAACTCACAGGTGATTGCATTGTCCTCTGTTCTTGCGCAAGTGTACTTGCGGGTTTCATTGCGATCGTTTGTGGCGGTTGCGGCTCCGTTTCCAGTGGTTCGTTTCGCGAGGCGGCAATCTGCGTTGGCTTCGACTGCATGGTCTGTGATTTTTCAAGCACCGGCCGAATCGGCGGAGCGGGAGCGATGCGGAACGGTTCCGGCTGCTTCTTTCGTCTCTTGAGCACGATGACCATGCAGATGAGGATGACAGCAGCCAGCGAGAACACAGCGAACTGAACGAATACCCCATTTACCATTGAAGTCTCCTAATGTGAAGGCTTGCCTCTATGATGACGATGCATAGGACAGAAATGGTCCCATTGAGTGACGCCATCATCGACATTCTTAACATTCGTTGATGGCGCGCGAAGCGCCGCAGGAAATGGACCACATTTGGACAGTGCCGCGCTATAATCTTCACACACAAGAAACTGGGAGTGACGACAATGTCGCAAACAGAACCGACAGGTCCAGCCGGGGATCTCGAAATTCGCGAATCGCCAAACGGAAGTTTGTACAAACTGATTGAACTGGCGCGGCAAGCCTACGAGCAGAAGCGCATCAAGGATTGTCTGGATCTGACGAGGGCAATTCTGCTGATCGATCCGGACAACGCCCAGGCACAGTCGCTGCGTTCTTCCATGCAGTCGGAGTTGCACCGGAATCTCGAGAATGTGAGCGCATTCCGCCGGCAAGCGCAGTCTAAAGAGAAACCAGAGAAGCAATCGGAACCAAGCCGCACGGCAGTTCCGGGCAACGTTGAACTGGATTCGGAAAGCAACAGCGCCGCGCTCATCGAGGCAACCTCTCCGTTGGCGGAAGCCCCTAATGATTCGAGGCGAATGCTCAAAATAGGATCGTTGGTGCGTGCGACTGTGCTTGTGCTCCTGAGCGCTACCGTTCTGAGCATTTCGGTTGTTAGTTTGATGAAACCTGCAACTACCCCGAAGCCGGTCGCACCGCTGCGGGCGTCGACGCCCGCCAATAGCTCCGAGCAGATCCAGAACGTGAACGCACCTGAACCGGAACTATGGCTGACGAACTCTATAGAAACGGTGCCGGAGCCCACTCCTCCGGCCGCCGAAAATCCGTCGACCACCTATAGATCTTCGGCCGTCGTTCCTCCTCCAGGTCCGGTTGCGAAAGAGCCGCAGCCAATGATTGCCGCTGCCGCGGGAACACTTGCCGTAAGCTCGCAGACGTCGGTCGACATTTATAAAGATGACGCATACCTGGGGGCGGCGCCGGTCTCCCTGGAACTTTCTGCGGGAACGCATACTCTCGAATACCGTCATGGAAGTTTGCGGAAATACGTGACGCACGTCATCAATAGCAACGAAACGACGAAAACGACGATCACCTTTGACGTGAGCGTCCAGATCAATTCCAAACCGTGGGCAGCAGTATTTATCGATGGAGTTGAAAAGAAGGCTTTAGGGCAGACACCGCTGAGCGGGGTTCGAGTTCCGATCGGAAGCGTCTTGATTTTCGAAAATCCACGATTCCAAACTAAGACATATCGCGTCACCGGAAATGAAACCGGAATTCAAATCGTCTTTCAATGAGGTGTTCCATGTTGAGAAACATTCTCGCGCTGGTGATTCTCATTACGGCGAGCGGGCCGGGGTGGCCGGCTCCCGCCGACGAAGCCGGCGAGATGCTGACTCGCGCCGAGGCGCTCTACTATGAGGCCGATTTTGCGAAATCCATAGAGTTGCTCTTGCGCGCAGATGAATTGCTTGCCCGGCAGGCTGGCCGCCTCGAAGAGAAGACCGCGATCAAGCTACACCTTGCTCTCGGATTCATTGGACTGAATGACAGCACTCGAGGAAAAGCCTATCTCAAGGAGTTGTATGCCCTGGACTCGGATCATCGTATCGACGCCCAGGCATTCTCGCCTAAGGTCATCCGGTTAGCCGAGGAAGCCAAAGCCGAACAAAACGAACTACGCTGTCGCTCCGTGTTCGACGAGACAGAACGGCAATTGGAAAACGGAAAATCCGACCCTGTTGTGAAGTTGATCGCCTCGAATGTGGCGAAGTGCCCGGGCCTTGCCGCGCTCAGTGCAAAATCGGGCGAGCTTTTGTTTAAAGAAGGTATGGAAGCCTACAAAAAAACCCAGATGGAGCAAGCTCTCGAGAAGTTCCAGGCGGTGCTGCGCCTCAATCCCAAACACGAACTGGCCACGGAGTACGTTGATCTCGCGCAGAACAAGCTGGAGTTGGCTGCCGGGCGTGCGCTTTTCGCCTGGCGTAAGGATTTCACCGCGGGCGAGTTCGCCCTGGCTGCCCGCGATTATCGCGAACTCCTGTCCCTGAACAGCTCACAGGCAATCGAGGAAGTCCGTACGGAATACCGGCGAGCTCTATCCGGTTTGGCGGATTCCTGGAACAAAGCGTGTACCAATGATGATGTGGCTGGAATGGAGAATGCGCGGCGCCGTGTTGATGCGCTGATTCCAGTACTTTTGGTGGACCCGGAGGGCCCGTCGTTCGGCGAAGATATCCTGGCAACGATGAAAACGTGCGCCCACACCCGTTGTGTTCAGATGACATCCCCGCTGGCTCTGTCACGTTTGAAAAATCGTGTCGATCCTCAATTGCCGCCCTATCTGCTTTCCTTGATCAAGGACTTTCCGATGACCATTCGAATCAGGGCAAGAATCAATGAAGCGGGAGACGTCGCCGCCGCCGAACTGTTGGGCGGCAATGCTCTGGTTTACGACGCGGTCCGCGCAGCATTCGGTCAATGGAAGTTTTCTCCCGCCCTCGTGCAAGGCGAAGTTCGATGCGTGGACACAGAAATTCCTATCGTGCTCAAGTTCGGTCAACGCTGATGTCATGTTTTGTAATTAGGGTGATTTTTGGTTCGGCAGAGCCCCATTCCCCTCCTCGCAGAGGAGGGGTGGCTGCGCCACCAAGCAAATGCCGCGAAGCCACCGAAGCGGCGCAGACGGGGTGGTCAGAGTGGCGAAACGTTTCGGCCGGTCTTCTATTGAGACTTCGCCCTATCGGGCTCGCGCTTCGCGCCACCCCGGCGCGCCAGCTTCTATTAAGCTGCCGCGCCACCCCTCCTCTGCGAGGAGGGGAATGCGCGTGAGCTCTCCAGAGCGCATTCAAGTTTTTGCATATATCAACGCCGATAACGCGCCGCTGTACAGAACCATCATGCGCGCATTCATGGAATCGAAGCAGCGATTTCTGTTCCAGTTGTGCCCTCAGGACGTCCTCGAGGCCGTACGAATATCCGTTGGTCAAGAGACATCCGGCCAGCCCGAAATAGATTCCGGTCTCGAGCAGCTGTGCGAGTGGGGAAACTTGCAAAAGCACCCTGATACGACGTCTGTCGGCACTGTCGACGATTTTTTAAAACAACGTTATGTTTTCCAGATTACCAGACACGGTGAAGCCGCGGAGCGAGCGCTCGCTTTCTTTGACGCCGCGCGAGAAGGGGACGGCGAGCTTCAGTCGACTGCCCTGGCGGATATCCGGTACCTGGTTCAAGAGCTCAAACAACTGTCGCGAGAAGCAGAGCCGGATGCCGGCAAAATACATCGTAACTTGCTCGTGCTCCGGACACGTTTTGAAGATCTGTCTGCCTCTGCGCAAGCGTTTATCGAGAGGCTGGAACGAAGTGTCCACCTACAGTCGGTTGTTGGCGCGCGGCAGTTGATCGATTATGGTGAACGGTTCGTCGGCGACGTGGTGCTCGCGGCCGATAGCATCGGAGAGACAATTCGCGACCTCGGAGCAGCGGGACTTGAACGCTTGATTCAAGCCGTGGCCGAAAGCAATGTCCGGGGCCCCATAGCAGCAACGCCCGAGGGCATTGCTGCTGTTTGTGACCAATGGCGCTCGGATTGGAAGCGCTTTCGTGACTGGTTCATCTCCCACCCCGGCCGCCCGTCGAACGCGGAGATGCTGCGCGAACGCGCAAGGACCTTGATACCTGCCCTGCTCGGCGTCATCACGAATACCAACGATCGTCAAATCCACCGCATCGACCGATTCAATGATTTCCGCGTGCTCGCACGATGGTTTGCGGAGGCAGAATCGGATGCTGAAGCGCACCGGCTTTGGAGAGCGGTTTTTGGATTGTGTCCTGCGCGCCATCTCATAATCAATGATCAAACCCTTGATGAGTACGAAACCCGGCAGGTTCCGGCTAATACAAGCTGGCTGGAAGCGCCGCCGGTGCGTATCGCAATGCGTCCTCGAGACTACGGCCGCTTCTCGCCGGCCGCCGACTTGAGCTGCATCATCGACCGCACTGCGGAAAAGGAAAAACTTGCCGCTGCGGCCCACGAGGAAGCGCTGCGTATTTTGAGTGCGCAGGGACGGTTCGGCGCTGGCGGGAGGATGCGTTTATCGGAGCTTGAACATCTCGAGACAGGCGAATTCGATTTGTTTGTGGGTCTTCTTGGAGAAGCCGTGTCGGCTCGGGTTTTCTCGAACGAACCGGTGGAGATCTTTTCCGGAGACGGTCGTTTGAGGGTAAAGCTGGAGCCGACAGGTGACGGGCGTGAAGCGCTGATTCTTACGACAAACGGAGTCTTCCGAGGACCCGATCACTGGATCAGCATTGAGCACATTCTCTCTGTAGACGGGGTGCTGCGATGACGTCCGCGCTCGAAACTTTAACGCCAAATCCGGAAGTCGAGGCGGAAAGGCGACGCGCGTTACGCGCATTGCTTTGTCGTCCGCTGCTGACCGCCGCCGAAACGCCTGAGGACTACATCGTGGTGCGGCGGCATACGGAGTGGTTGAAACAGTGGTTGACAGAGTTTCCGGCTTGGAGCCTGCATATTGATAGAGACCTGGCTAGGCTGCGTAAGATACCTCCGGATCTTCTCGATGAGACAAGGCCGGCAATCGATCGTACTAGCGGAATATGCTTTTCGAAACGCAGGTATGCATTGCTTTGCCTCGCACTCGCTGGGTTGGAGCAATCGGATCGGCAGACCACGCTGGCCGAAATTGCACACGCCATAATGGAACTGGCCGCTTCAGATCCAGATCTGCAGGCGGCCGGCATGAGCTTCGATATAGGGAATTACGATCAGCGGCGCGATCTGGTGCATGCGGTCCGCTTCCTGATCGACATGGGCCTGCTTCGCAGGCTCGACGGCGACGAAGGGCAGTTCCTGAACCGGAACGGCTCATCGGATGTCCTTTATGAGATCAACCGGCGCATTCTTGCGGCGATCCTAAATGTATCGCGAAGCGCTTCCAGCGTCGAAATGGCAGCGGAAACGAACATCGGCGACTCGCTCCCGGAACGCGTGGCCAGACTTATCGATGATCCGATGACTCCCACTGAAGATGCGTCCTTCCAGAGAATCCGAGCGCGCCTGGTTCGAGCGCTCTTGGACGATCCGATTCTGTATTTCCACGATCTTAATGATGAGGAGCGAGTTTATCTCGATAAGCACCGTGGTTACCTGCTCCGGCAAATACATGAAGCGACCGGCCTCATCGCCGAAATCCGGCGTGAGGGTATCGCGATGGTGGACGATGACGGCGACCTGACCGATCTCAAACTGCCCGAAAACACCACGGAGGGAAATCTGAGCCTATTCCTGGTCCAGTGGTTCGCTCAAATCTCCAAAACTAACTCCCGCCCGGCGATTCCTGTTTCAGCGGTCGAAGAACATGTCCGCAGCCTGATTCAGGTTCATGGATCGCAGTGGCGCAAAGAGGTTCGCGAAGCCGGCGCGGAAGCCTGGTTAACCGAAGACGCGCTATCGCGTCTGCGATCGCTTCGCCTCATCCAAATAGCGGGCAACGAGGTCGTTCCGTTAGCTGCCTGTGGCCGTTACGCGCCCAGCAATTCCCTCAACGGTTCAGATAACGAGGAGTAATTTTTGTTATGGAAGCGCAAACACGATCTCTCCCTTTTCCCAGCCGGCAACGATGGCAGCCGCTGCGCAGCGGCCTCATCAACCTCTACCGGTACGACCGAGAAGAATTTCATTACGAAGAGGGACGGCTGCTGTTGCGCGGCAATAACGGCACCGGCAAGTCGCGAGTTCTTGCATTGCAGCTTCCGTTCCTGCTCGACGGTGAAGTAAACGCTCAGCGTTTGGAACCCGACGCCGATCCTTCCAAGAGAATCGAATGGAACCTGCTCATGGACCGTTACCCGGAGAGGACCGGTTATACATGGATCGAGTTTGGCCGCCGTGACGAACGCGGCCAAGACCACTATCTCACTCTCGGATGTGGTCTCAGTGCAGTAGAAGGCCAAACCGGGGTGCGCCAGTGGTTCTTCATCACGATTCAAAGAATCGGCAAACAGCTGGAGCTTGTGAGTCACGCAGGGCAAGTTCTCGGCAAAGACCGCTTGCGCGAAAAGATCGGTTCCGCCGGCCAGGTGTTTGAGGCGGCGGGACCTTACCGGCGTGCCGTCAATGAAGCGTTATTCCATCTCGACGAGTACCGCTATGCCAGCTTGATAAATCTTCTGATTCAACTGCGGCGTCCTCAATTGACGCGGCGTCTAGATGAGCACGAGTTGTCCAGAGCGCTCAGCGAAGCCCTGCCTCCGGTTTCCGCCGCTGTCGTTGCGAGCCTGGCGGAGGTTTTTCGCACTCTTGAATCGGATCGTACGCAATTGGAGTCTTCCAAGGCAGCGCTGGCAGCCGTCGAGCACTTCCTTACGGAGTACCGCGGCTATGCCGAAGTTGCCGCGAAGCGACGGGCGGAACAAGTTCTCCGAACGCAGTACGAATACGAAGCTGCACTGAAAGAAATTTTGACTGCTGAAGCGGACTGCGATCGATCGCTCACGGAACTAGCCCGGCTAAAAGCGGATCTCGAGCGCCTCTCGGCCGAAGAACATGCACTTCAGGCGGAGATTACGGCTTTCCACGAGAGCTCGCAGTTAAGGGAGGCGCATACCCTGGAGCAAGCACACCGCGCCGCGGCCGACAAACGCAGAGACGCCGACTCCGCGGCTGCGGACCTCGCCGATGCCTCGCGACTTCGAAAAAGTTGTGCCGAGGAACACCAGAGGATGAGAGCTAACCTGGAGCATCGCCAGCTTCGATTGGCGGCTGCAATGGACGCCGCCGGCGAAGCCGCGTTGTCCGCAGGTTTGGAACGCCTTCACCGCGAATGGCTCGGCGCGTGCGACGCCGAGGCGGCCGGCGAAGGTACTTTGAAGCAGGCGCGAGAGAGGATCGAAGGCGGGATTCAGACGCAAATCGAAAAGATGGAATGTGTCCGGAGTCTCAGCGAACGCTTCACAGTCGCAAGAACCCAATTCCAGCGCGCCAGCGATGAACGTGATCGGCTTTCGGGATTGTTAGACGACGCTCGCGAGTGCGTGACGAGGGCTCATGGCGAGCATCGGTCCGCCGTCACTTCCTTCCTTGAAGCCGCTTCCCGCTGGACTGCCGATCTTACTGAACTGCCATTGCCGTTTGATCAAACGTTCATAGATTCGGTGAAGGAGTTTTGCGATAAACCCCACGGGCCAAACCCTTTCGCCACCGCAAGCTGGAAGGCGCTCGAAGAGTTGACCGGCAATTTCGCCGAAAGGCGCGCCTACCTGAAGCAGCTCGAGACGACCCAAACGGAAAAACTGATTCGGCTTGAAACCGAACACGAGGGTCTGGTGTCGGCGGAATCCCTTGATGAATGGGGTCGCGGACGGATTCTGGAACTGCAGGCGGCAATTGCCGAGACGCAATCTCAACTCGATCCAGTGATCGATTCCATCGAGGAATTGAATCGCCGCGAGGGGATACTCCGCAGTGAGGCCCATACGTCACCCGCAGATGACGGCGTGCGCGCTGCATACGACTACTCGGTCGCGGTGGCACGGCATGTCGAGAGTTTGCGGAGCCGGATGAACGAAGCCGAAGAATATGTAAGGCAGCAGCGGTTGCAGCTCGATCAAGTGACGGAGATGCGCGATCGCACGGTAGAGGACCTGGGGATCGGCAGGTGGATCGATGATCTCGATTCTCTAAAAGATCGAGTCACACGGTATCGCTTTGCGCTCTCCTCTGTCTGGCCCGCTGTGGAGTCCTTCCAAGAAGCACAATCAGCCGGCGAACGGGCATGGACGCATCTGGAACTAGCCGCAGCTCGGGAAGAGCGGCAGAAGGAGACGCTGAACGAACTCGAACGGCGCGCCATCGCCGCAGAACTTGCGCGTGACGCCGCTGGGCGGGCCATTGATGCCGGTTCCGGTGAAGTGCTCCAGCGCATCGCCCAAGCCCGATTGCGGCTTGATCAGTTGCGCATCGAAAAGGAAGAAGCACGGCGGCGCTACCACGATGTCGAGGTTCGAGTGACACGCGTGGACGAACGTCTCCGTAACCGCACAGAAATCTTAAGCCGCCAGACGGACCGGAGGGATACCGCTGCGAGCTCACTGCGAACATTCGCATCCACAGGGCTTCTCGAGCTCGCCGCCCCTGGAATCGCCAGGGGAGAACCGCTCACATGGTCCACCACACGCACGGTGGAAGTAGCTTTTGAACTGGTATCACCCTCGGACTCGATAGATGCTGGAGACCCCGGATGGGAACACTATCAGAAGTCTGTGCCCTCGGAATTCAACCGCTTGACGCAAGCGCTTTCCGCTCAGGGTTGCCGGTCATCGGCGACATTTAGCGATGACCTGTTCGTGGCGAATGCCATGTTTGCCGGGCGAGAGTGTGCGGTGGACGAAATCAAGCAAATCCTGTTCGACGACGTTACCGCCCGGCAGATGCTGTTGGACGCGAGGGAGAGAGAAATCCTGGAAAACCACTTGATTGGTAACGTTTCACGGCACCTTCGCGAATTGCTTTATGCAGCTGAGGAACAAGTGCGGCAAATGAATGCAGAGATCGAAAGCCGTCCGATGAGCACGGGAATGAAATTGCGCTTCGTCTGGCGGCTGGAGCAAGACGCTACTTCAGGGGTGGCCGAGGCAGTTCGGCGTTTGATGCAAATGGACGACGAATGGTCTCCGGCAGAACGGCAGATGCTGGGCCGGTCTCTCCAACAACAGATTCACGCCGTGTGTTCCAATATGAAGGACGCCGGCTGGCAAGAATTCCTTGCTGAGGCGCTGGACTACCGCAAGTGGCATTCGTTCGGCGTGGAACGCTATCAGGATGGCGTCTGGAAAAGGCTCACCCGCCGAACCCATGGCACAGGTTCCGGAGGTGAAAAAGCTGTCGCGCTCACCCTGCCCCATTTTGCCGCGGCTGCCGCCTTCTATCGAACAGCACACCCGCTGGCGCCGCGGCTCATCCTTCTGGATGAAGCCTTCGCCGGGATCGATGCGGACATGCGCGCAAAATGCATGGATCTCATCCATACCTTCGACCTCGACTTCATAATGACGAGCGAATACGAGTGGGGTTGCTATCAAACACTGCCTGCGATCGCCATTTATCAGTTTTCTACCCGGCCCGGCATTGACGCCGTCGGCCTGACACGCTGGGTCTGGAATGGGCGGCAGAGAAGTCTGAGGGACGGCGCGGCAGCGAAATCCGATGAAATGCCTGACGAAACCAGCGGGCGATCCGATTGGGTAGCAGTGGAATCAAAAATCCTTCCAAAGTGACGAATGCGTTGTAGCGGCGGTCATGAGGCTGTGAAGAAAATGAACGGGGTCCAAAACTTGTCAAATGTCGAATGTCTGTTGTGCGATGCGTAGTGTAGTTGGCAAAGCGCCAGATGACCTACTGACTAAACGACCAAATTCTTAGTCGAAAAATGATTTAGTCATCAGGTCATTTCGTCAATGGGTCGTTTTTACAAGTTCATCGGACGTCGCACAACAGACATTCGACATTTGACAAGTTGCCCGTCGCCGATTTTTTCAGGTCACGTCATCGCCAGGGCCGGCCGCGCCCTCTGCCTCTACCTGGAAAGCTTCGGTCGGGTTCAATCTGTAGCGATGAAATCCGCCGGTCCCAATTGCGAAAACTTCGTGCTGAGAGT
>Ga0209376_1002741_pt1 | contig 16502 bp, 17 predicted proteins | sample GraSoiAngelo_134_FD_185891 | JGI IMG/M metagenome (GOLD analysis project Ga0209376, IMG submission 185891) | Grasslands soil microbial communities from the Angelo Coastal Reserve, California, USA - 14_0929_05_30cm (SPAdes) (version 2) | ecosystem: Environmental > Terrestrial > Soil > Grasslands ... | reverse complement strand
GGGCGCAGCTCCACCTTCAGCATCTTAATCTTCCGGTGCAGGTGGCTCCGCTCGATCTTGAGATCGTCGGCCGTCCGGGAGACATTCCACTTGTTCTCCCGCAGTTTGCGGGCAATGTACTCTCGCTCGAAGGCATTGCGGGCATCCCGGAGCGAGTCGTAGTGCTTGGCCGAGAGAGAGACACTGGAGGGGGAGCCTGCGTCCACTGTGGCTGGGGCGGATTGCAAGAACAGCGCGACCTGCGACGCGTCGATCAGCGGGCCCGGCACCATGATCAGCAGCCGCTCGATCAGGTTGCGCAGCTCCCGGATGTTGCCCGGCCAGTCATAGAGCTGCATCACTTCCAGCGCCTCCGGGGCGATGTCTTTGACCCTCAGCCCTTGTTCCTCCGCATGCATGCGGAGAAAATGCCGGGCCAGCAGAGGGATGTCCTCTTTCCGCTCGCGCAGAGGCGGGACCACCACCGGCAGCACGTTCAGCCGATAGAACAGGTCGTCCCGGAAATTCCCCTTCTCGATTTCCTTGGCCAGATTCTTGTTGGAGGCCGCGATGACCCGGACGTCCACCTTGATCAGCTTGGTGCCGCCCACGCGGGTGAACTGCTGCTGTTCAAGCGCCCGGAGGACCTTGGCCTGCGTGTTCAGGCTCATGTCCCCGACCTCGTCCAGGAACAGCGTGCCGCCGTCCGCCTGTTCGAACTGCCCCCGTTTCATCGTCGTGGCTCCGGTGAAGGACCCGCGCTCGTGTCCGAACAGCTCGCTCTCGATCAGCGTCTCCGGAATGGCGGCGCAGTTGACCGCCACGAACGGATGGCTATGGCGCGGGCTTTGCTGATGTATCGCGCGCGCCACCAACTCCTTGCCGGTGCCGTTCTCTCCCGAGATCAACAGGCGGCCGCTCGTGGGACCGGCCGTCGCGATCAGCCGGCGAAGCCGCTGCATGCTCGGCGCGGTGCCGACTAACTCGAAGCGGCGCTCGACCTTGGTGCGCAGGCTGAGGTTCTCTTCCTCCAAGCGGCGCTGGTCGAGCGCATGGCGGACCCGCAGCGTGACATTTTCCAGCGAGAGCGGCTTTTCGATGTAATCGTAGGCGCCCAGTTTGATCGCCTTGACCGCCGTCTCGATCGAGCCATGCCCCGACATCATCACCACCAGCAGCCGCGGAGCCTGCTCGCGGGCCCGCTTGAGGGTATCAAGGCCGTCCATCTCCGGCATCCAGATATCCAGCAGGACTAGATCGGGCGAATCGGTCGAGATCAGCTTGAGCGCCTCCGGCCCCGCCTTCGCCACCGCGACCTGGTAGCCTTCGTCCTCGAGGATGCTACTGAGGGAGTTCAAAATCGAGGGTTCGTCATCCACGATGAGGATGGATTCGGCCATCTTAGCCTCGTGAGGAGTAACGCGTCACGCGTGACGAGTCAGATATCAGACCATCGAGGTACTTATTCCACCTGTCACTCGTCACCTGTCACGGTGGCTTCACGCCGGCAATTCGAACGTGAAGACGGCGCCTTTGGGCTGGTTGTTCAAAGCCCGGATCTGACCTTCGTGGTCCGTGATGATGCGATGCACGATCGCCAGCCCCAAGCCGGTACCGGTCCGCTTGCGGGAGAAATAGGGCACGAACAACTTCTCCTGGTCCTCTGGAGCAATGCCCACGCCCTCGTCGGCCACGCTGACGACTGCGCGGCGTCGCTTGCCGTCGTACCGGGTCGTGACCCACAGGCGGCCCTTCTGACTCATCGCTTGAATGGCATTGTCAAACAGGTTGACGAACACGCGGTTCATCTGTTCCCGATCGAAGTTCAGCGGCGGAAGCGTCTCGTCCAGGTCCACCAGAAACTCCACCTCGCGGTGCGCGCTCCGGTAGAGCGCCACCACCTCGCGGACCACGTCGTGCAGCGCTTGGCGCGCCATCTGAGGCACCGGCATCCGCGCAAACTTTGAGAACTCATCCACCATCCGCTTGAGGCTGTTCACCTCGGTCACGATGACGCCGGTGGACTCGTCGAAGATCTTGTCGAAGTCGGACGCTTTGTCGAAGAATTTCTTCCGCAGCCGCTGAGCCGAGAGTTGGATCGGGGTCAATGGATTCTTGATCTCATGGGCGATGCGTTGCGCCACTTCCTGCCACGCGGCCGTCTTCTGAGCTTTGATCAATTCCGTGAGGTCTTCGAAGACGAACACGAAGCCCAGATCCCGTCCTTCTTCGTTTCGCATGCGGGAACAGCTCAGCCCGATCGTCAGGAATTTACCTTTCACGTCCATGGGACCTTCCAGCGAGAGGCTGTCCCGCGCGTCGGCGAGCATACGGTCGTACGCGTTCTGGAACAGGTCCAGCCCCAACTCTTTGAACGCCTCGGTGATGGGTCGCCCACGAAGCTGGTCGCCCCACGCACCGAGGATACGTTCCGCCGACGGGTTGAAGGTGGTGATGAGCCCCGCCCGGTCGATCGAGAGGACGCCGGCGGCCATGGTGTCCACGACCGCCTGCGTGTAGGCACGGCGGCCATCCAGTTCCAGGTTCGATAGACGTAGGGAAATGTTGGCCTCCTCGAGTTGCGACTTGCTGGCTCTGAGATCTCCGGTCATCCGGTTGAAGGACTCCACCAGCGTGCCGATCTCGTCCGTCGCCTTGACCGCAATCCGGACGTTCAGATCGCCTTGCGCGATCGTCTCGGTCGCCTCCGCCAGCCGTTGGATCGGCACCGTGATGCCGCGCGCCACGTAGAACCCGAACCAGGTGGCGCCGAACAGAATCAGCACCGTAATCACCGACACGAAGAGATAGGCCCCGGCCTTGATCGGATTCTTCATCGCCTTCATCTGCCGGTATTCGGTGTATTGCCTCGCGATCCCTTCCATCTTGGTCATCAGCGGTTCCGGTACATACTCGTCCACCACGACGACGCCGTCCAGCTGGCCGCGCCTTGCGTTCGAGGCGATGGGAACGCCCGCGCGGATGAGGCGGCCGGTTTGCTCTTCCTGCACCGACGTCAGTTCCTGGTTCCCGTTCAAGACCTGAAGCACCAGTTGCCCCACCGGCAGATCGAGCACCATCGCGGGCACCTGGGGATCCACCACCTTGGCCAGGGTCTCCATCTTGGATGAAAACACCTCCACTCCGGTCAGGTTGTGCTCCGTCCGTCTCCGGGCCATGGCCGCGAGCAGCAGGTCGCGCTGATCCGGGACCATCATGTCCTCCCGGAAGATCTCACGGCTGATCGCGCGCGCACTGTTGATCGCCAACGCCATCCGCCCTTCGTGGTGCATCCGTGCCACCTCGTGCGAATCCTTGAGCACCCGCTCGATCTGATCGTTGAACCACACGTCCACGGCTTTGTTCACCAGCCCGCTGGCCACGAACGCGAGCAAGACGGTCGGGATCAACGAGAAGCCGATGAATGCGGCGACGAGCTTCGCCCTGAATCCGGAGCCGACCAGGCGATGCCGCCGCTCGAAGTAGGCTTTGACCAGGCTCCGCGACAGCAACAGTGTCAGGACCACGAGCCCGATCAGGTCCAGGTTGAGCAGCAGCAGCACGAAGGCATAGCTCCTGCTCGGCAAGAGCGAGTCGGCGTCCGTGCTGCCGGGCACCATGTAGAAAGAGTAGTAAGCCGTCAGAATCAGACAGGGAACCAAAAACAGGAGGACGATCCAGACTGGGCGCAGATGCAGCCGATGGCGGTCCGGTTCCCCGGCCGCCTCCATGTCCTTCTCACGCCACTGCCGCTTCTCGACCGGCTCGGTTGAATCGAACTGATCAGGCATCAGAACCTCTGCTCCGCCCGCACCCACGTGGCGTCGAACTCGCCATACCGGTCTTGCAAGACTTTTTCAAACGTGCCGGGGAAATCCGGCGTGGCCGCGAGCGCCGCCAACAACTGGCGTACGCGGATGAGACCGTACCGGTGGATCAGCGCCGTCACCGCGCCATAGCTCTCCGCGTACGCGACGCGCGCCGTGCGAGGCGCCAGCTCCAGGAAGCTGCCGTGGAGCAAGTGGAGCGGCACCCGTTCCCAGGCATGGCGCGCGAAGTAGTCACGCCCCCAGGGCTTTGCGCCGCCCTCAAAATACAGCGTGGCGCGCGAAGTAGTCACGCTCCCAGGGCTTTGCGCCGCCCTCAAAATACAGCGCCAGTCCCTCGCTCAACCAGGTGGGCGCATGCCCGTCGCTGAGCCGGTGGACGACGGCGTGGGTGTATTCATGCGTCAGCAGCGAATCAGTGACGTTCGGATCGCCCGCCATCCCCCCAAGCGACAGGTGGATCCGGCCATCGAACAGGCCGCGCGCCCAAGAGGGACTGAACGTCGCGTGCCGGAACTGCGGAGCTGAGTACAGGATCGCCGTGAAGGACCCCGGTGGAAAATAGGCGAGACGGCTCCCTACCGTCTTGTAGGTGAGCTCCAGACGGTCTGCCACCGCGCGGGCCACGTGACGGTCCGCGGGGCTCTGAAATTTCACCACAAAATGGGGACTGAAGAGGCGATGCATCCCGGCTTCCGCACGAGATTCACGCCGGGTCGCGAGCAGGCGATCCTGGATCACCACATCATTGGGGTCCAGCCTGCGCGCCGTCTCATAATGGCGGAGTGCCGTCCTGACCTCATGCCGTCCGGAATAAATATCGCCCAACAATTGGTGCGCCTGTCCGGCGTTGGCATCGAGTCGGAGGGCGCGCTCCAGCGTCACCACGGCCAGATCGTCCCGGGACAGGCGATGCTGGCTGAGCCCGAGCCCGACGAACGATGAGGCGTCATGAGGAGCCAGTTCGATCGATCGTGCGAACGCCTGCGTCGCCCGGCCATATTCACCGGCCGCGACCAGCCTCCAGCCGGTTTGCGCCCAAGACCAGGCCACCTTGCGGCGGCTGGCAGCCGCGTCGTCGTTCCGATTGAGTAACGGCCCGGCGGGCCCGGCCGGCTCTGCGCGCAGACCTGCCTTCACTTCTTTGCGCCCAAGACCAGGCCACCTTGCGGCGGCTGGCAGCCGCGTCGTCGTTCCGATTGAGTAACGGCCCGGCGGGCCCGGCCGGCTCTACGCGCAGACCTGCCTTCACTTCGCCGCCATTCCAGGCCAGCTCAACCACGACGAGGCCGACAACCGCCACGAGCAGTGCCGGGATGGCTTTTAGTATCCTACGACGGACGTTCGTCACTGGGTCGCCCTCGCGATGTGCCCCGTGTCTCCTATCCCGAAGAGCCGGTCTGATTTCTGAGAATTGCGATCGAGGCGACCGGCGGGCTGGCTTGGAAGACGGAATGAGCGCCCGACGGCCGAAACGGGTACGGGGTTCAAGACGACTTGGTCCCCTGCCGGGTCCCCGGTCCCCCGGGTGGAGATGCCAGATCCACATACTTCATCCGCAGCGCATAGAGCATGTCATCCAGCATCGCCTGCTCCTCGGGGTTGAGATTTCCCCGAGTTTTGCCTTCCAGCATCGAGAGAATGTCGATGATTTCTTTGGCCTGTGACAGGTTGACCGGGGGTCTTCCCTGCTGAGGATCAAGCTGCTCGCCCATCACCATCAGGGCCGACGTGCCGAGCGAGAAGACGAAGGATGAGAATGTGACTGGCGGATGTGCTTCCTGGGCATCAGCCGGATCATAGGGGGGAGGCGGCTCCGTCCGCCGCGGAGACGACGCCGGCGGTCCTTCACGTGTCGAAGCTGACGGATTCTCGCCGGATTGAGAGCGGCGATCCCGGATCACGAACCCCTTCTCTTCTTCCCTGCTCAATTTGCCCTCCGGGCGTTATCTCACCCGTCCCCCCGATCCTGCCAGGACAGGCTCTTTTCTCGACAGACCCGCCCCTTGCCAATTACACCCACCCACCCCAGGCGCGCCAAGACGCGCCCCTTCCCGTGCACGACCTCCAGAGTAGCTATCGCCGCGTAAGTTAGCATATTTTCGAATCGCCTCGCAAGCAGAGGGTGGATTGAAGCCGGCCAGGAAACGCGTATAATGACGCGCGGGTGCGTCGCGGCGGTGGGCTTCGCTTCAGTGCGTGCTCGCCTAGCTGCTGTAGAAAACGCCTGGCTCGGCTGACGAACGGCGCACGGCCCGGGTACCCGTTGCTCCTCATTGCAACGGGTGAACGGCATGATGCGTTGGTGTCCGGTGGTGACACGAACCCCTACTGTTGGCTGCTCGCCTCATCGGACCATCGGAACGGCTCGCAGCAGCCAGCAGACATTTCCAGGGGCAGTTTCCCGCCATGCCGCGCATCTCGCCGCGCATCCGTTCCATCCGAGCCTTAGTGAACGAAGGTTCGGCAAGCTCGCTACCGCCACCGCCGCGACGGACCCCGGCGGCGAAGATTGAAGGAGTGACGTCTACATGAGTCCTGGCCGCCTATCAGGGTGAGAAGATGTCGGAACGGTTTGATGAGCTCGTGCGATTGATGGCCAAGCTCCGGGCGCCGGACGGCTGTGCGTGGGACCGGAAACAGACCCACGACTCGTTGAAACCCTATCTGGTCGAGGAGGCCTACGAGGTGCTCGAGACAATCGATCGAAAGGACACGGAAGGCCTTCGGGAGGAGCTGGGGGATCTGTTCCTTCAGGTCCTGTTTCATGCGCAGATCGGAACGGAAGCAGGCACGTTCACGATCGACGAGGTCATGCAGCATTTGGCCGGGAAACTGGTCCGCCGTCATCCCCACGTGTTCGGGGACTCGCAAAAAGGAGGGGACCCTCCGCACGCCGACGAGGTGCTGGCCCGGTGGGAACAGATCAAACACGAGGAGCGTCAGCAAACCGGCCGGCCTGACTCGCACCTGGACGGGGTGCCCAAGACACTCCCGGCGCTGCTCAGGGCCTTCCAGATCCAGGCGCGCGCCGGCCGCGCGGGGTTCGACTGGCCGCAGGTCAGCCACGTGATGGAAAAAGTCGAGGAAGAGCTGCGAGAGCTTCGTGAAGCGATGGCGCCTGGTTCTCAGGAAACTTCACCGGCAGGAACAACCGAGGCGAACCGCGTTCACCATGACCGAGTCGAGTCGGAATTCGGCGACGTTCTGTTCGCTTTCGTCAACCTGGCTCGCTTCATCAAGGTCAATCCGGAAGAAGCGCTCCGGAAGGCGGTCAACCGGTTTACCGATCGATTCCAGTATATCGAGGCGCAGGCGGCAAGCGCCGGCCGAACGCTGGAAGAGATGACGCTCGAGGAGATGGATGCCTTGTGGGAGGAAGCAAAACGGAAGCAAGCTCCTCACCGGACAGGATCAGACTCAGGACCGTAAACGAGGAGTGCCAGGAAACACCATGGACACTGAACAGGACCACTACCAGGAAGGCAAGCGAGCCGGTGTCCATCCCATCGTCGTGATTTTCGGCGCGATCGTGGGGCTGTGGCTGTTTATCTGGCTGATCGTGCCGAATCCCAAACACAGGCAAGGGACGGTCCCGGAAAGCGTTCCAGTCGCGATCCCCGAGGATCCCGACGTAGCGCCGGTGATGTTCAAGGTCCAGGCCACGATTCCGGAGATGAATGCGATCAGTGTGGTGGTGCCTTCACAGGCGACCGATAGCCAGGTCATCGGTCTTCTGAAGCGGTTCCGAGACGCCCGGCTCTCCAACCAGCTGTCTACCCTGCTGCCGCCCACCACGCCCAAGCACAAACTTGGCGAGCACGCGATCGCCGACATCTTTATCTTCTCCGACCCGCGCTATGCCGCCATCGACGTGGTTCGCGTGCTCGCTCGCGGGGCGCACGCGCCGGGAGAGTTCTATCCCCAGGCCGTGCCGTTCGAGACCGCGATGGAACAGGTTCGAGGCCACTATCGGATCGACCTCAATGACACCGGAAATCCCGATCACGGCTCACTTGGTTTCGCGGATGAATCCGGTGTGCGCTCCAAACACTACCGCCGCATGTTCTGAGCGGTCTTGTCTTCGGTCGTTCCAAACGGCGATACGCTCGCCGGCCGCTCGCGCCGGCCTCAAACCCGCCAGCCTGGCCCTCTGCCGTTGTACACAGGCTGTACCCAGAGACCCGGTATCCCTCTTGAGATACCTTAGCGCTCTACACGTAGGGCTCATGCAAAGGCTCAGTACAAGGCCTCAAGTTTGCAGGCGCAGGAGGAGTACCTAGGTGGGGCGAGAATCGTGGAGGCAGCAGTAGTTATCCACACCCTTGTCCACAGATAGGCAGGAGCCGGCCGGCCGCTCCGTTACAGGCCCACCTGCTCCCGGACCTCCTGCCGCAGCGACGTTTTCTGTTCGCTCATCCACGCCTCGAGCGGAGCAAACAGGTGGGCCAGCGAACCGGTGAACGGGCCGATCATGACATCGCGTCGCTCCAGCAGCATTCTCTCTTCGTCGGCGATCTGAAGTTTGCGGTCCGCGATCCGACGGCACAGGAGTTGCGTGACGCGAAGCTGCTGTCCGGGGCTGCCGCCGCTTACCGCAAGGATTTTGTTCTTCAGATAGTCGAGTTCGTCCGGAATCGACACCTTGATCCGCACGCCGTTGGCGGTCGGCCAATCGGATCGCTGGATCGAGTAATCGTAGGAGAAGACCGGTTCGCGGGGTTCCCGATACGGCCCGCTGACATTGAGAATGGAAAAAGAATCCTTCATATACGCGGTTGGATCTGGATGAGGCTCCGTTCGCCATCGCCTTCGATCGCGCCGCGCCAGGCCTGTATCCCGTCCCGGACATTGTACAAGTTTGTGTAGCCCCTCCGGCTCAGAAAATCACAGGCGGAGCGGCTCCGCTCCCCGCCCATGCAATAGACGAACACCTTCTCCGCCGTCTCCGAGATGTCGCTCTTATAACGGGCCTCCAGCTCCTCGAACGGAACCAGCTTCGCGCCGACGACGCGTTTGACCGCATATTCTCTCGGTGTCCGGACATCCACCAGTAACACCGTGCCCGGCGTCTGCCCCGCCGCGCGCTCCATGATTCGTTGAGCCTCATCCGCAGAGACATCCTGATACAAACGCCCATGGAGGATCATCTCCGGATGGACGCGCCCGCCGGTGGCGATCTTGGCCAAGTGAAGCCGCAGAGGCTCCACCGCTTCTCGAATCTCTTCCGGGATCCGTTTCAGTCGGCTTTCAGTGTAATACTGATCTCGTTTGAGCTGAGTCACATCCTTGGTCAGCTTCAAGAACCGTCGCACTCCCAGCCACGCGACGGCGACTCCCAGAACGGCAAGTGCCAATAGTAATCCACCCATGCCGACCTCCTTCAGTGCCTCTGTCGCGAAAGACGCGACGACACAATGACGCGATAGACGCTTTCCGCTGACCGCCCAGACTATAAGTTTGCGCCGGGGGCTTTTGCAAGCCTCGTTTCAGTCAGTGCGGGCGCCTCGCGCCATCACGGATCGGACCACCGCTTCAGCCGTGTCCGAACCATCACGGATGCAGTCAGGAATCCCGATCCCGCGATAGGCCGCACCGGTGAGGTAGAGGCCCCGGTACGGGCTCAACGAGCCCTGGATTACCTCGAGCCGGTCCAAGTGACCAAGGGTGTACTGCGGCATGCCGCGCTCCCAGCGATGAACCCGCACAGAGCTCGGCATGGCCGTGATCCCGGCCATACTCCGTAATTCCTCGCGCACATGCCGGACCATCGTTTCATCGTCAGTCTTGAGGATCGCCTCATGCCCCACGCCCCCGACATACGCGCGAATCAGGGCGTGAGACGGTGGAGCTCGATGGGCCCATTTCGAGGAGGTCCAGGTGGCCGCCAGCAGGGCTCGTCCCTCGACCCTCGGGACGACAAACCCGAATCCCCTCAGTGACGATCCAACTTCATCCGCGCCATACATCAACGAGATCGTCGCGGTCGAGGCATAGGGAATCGTCTCCAACGTGCCCGCTGCGGTCGGACTCAGAGACCGGACCAAATCGGCCGTCACATAGGCGGGGGTGGCCAGCACCACAGCGTCGGCCGACACAACCTGACCGCCCTCCATCAGGAGGTCATATGTCCACGTCCCCGGGCGGGTGGAACGCACCCGTAGCGCCATCACCCGATGCTCCGGCCGCATTGTCACACGGGCCTCGCTGAGCCGCGCCACCAACGCGCGAACCATCTCGCCCAGCCCGTCCCGGAGCGTCACAAACATCGTTCGGGCCGGGGCAGCGTTCAGGCCGGACGGAGGGGCCGTCTTGCGGCCGGCCAGCATCCCGCGGATGAGGCTGCCATGCTCGCGCTCCATCTCGAGGAATCGGGGAAAGGTCGCCTTGAGACTGATCTGTTCGGCGTCGCCGGCGTAAATCCCGGCCATCAGGGGCTCGATGACGCGTTCAAAGACCTCGCGTCCTACCCGACGACGGAAGAATGAGGCCAGCGACTCATCGCCGTCCGCCCGCCGCGCCGGTAGCACCAGGTCCATGCCCATTCGCGCCACTCCAGGCCAGGACAAGAGGCCGCTCCGGAGCAACGATCCGAGCTTCGCCGGCGCGACGACCACCAGTCCTTCGGGCAGCTCCCGCAGGCGACCGCGCGAAAAGACATAGGTCTTCTTGTGGGACTCGTTGGTGTTCATCAGGCGGTCAGACAGCCCCAGCTTCGCGCACAGTTGGAGGGCCCACGGTTTCTGCGACAGAAATGAGTCAGGCCCGGCTTCGATCAGGGCATCACCGACCCGATGCGTGACAATCTTTCCTCCCCACGCCCGGTCCGACTCGATCAGCGTGCAGGCCAGTGGGATGCCGGCTTCAGCCGCCCGCTCCTGGAGCGAGAAGGCTGTCGCCAGCCCGGCAATGCCGCCGCCGACGATCGCGACGTGTGGGGGAGTGACAGACACGGAAGGAGGTTATCGGACAGCAGACGTCTGGTGATCTTCGAGCACCGACCTCAGCGTCTCGATGAGGGGCGCGCTCGCGTTCAGCATGGGGATGCGTTCCAACTGCATGCCTCTGGACTGAGCCAACTTCCTGAACTCGATGTCCACGTCGTACAGCACCTCGACATGGTCCGAGATGAAGCCGATCGGGGCGATCAGCACGTGTCGATGGCCGTCTCGGTGCAGTTCCCCGAGGGCGGACTCCACATCCGGCCCCAGCCATCGTTCCCCCGATCGTCCCTGACTCTGGTACGCGAAGCGAGCGGTCACGGGTCCCAAGGCTTGGCACACCGCGTCCATGGTCCCACGGACTTCGTCAGGGTAGGGATCGTTCATCGCCAGGATCCGCTCCGGGAGACTGTGCGCGGTGAACAGGATCGGGACACGAGCGCGGACATCGGCCGGGAATTTCTCCAGGCTGATCGCGATATTCTCGGCGATCGCCCGCACCAGCCGAGGATGCCGATGCCAGCTCTTGACATAACTGATCGGGAAGTTGCCGCCCAGGGCTGCTCTCGCTTCCTCCACTTTCTTGATATACGCCCCTATGCTCATGGAGGAGTATTGGGGCGCCATGCACAGCCCGATCAGCCCCTCCGGGAGATCGTCCAGCAGCTCGGCGTAGGTGTCCCTGATAGAGGGATGCCAGTGGCGGAGTCCCACATAGCAGCGGTACCGCTCGCCGCCCGGACCATTGAGCATCTGCTCGAGCTTCCGGGCCACCTCCCGCGTGATGCCGAGGACCGGCGATTTCCCGCCAGTGACGCGATACCGCTCCCGGATCTCTTCCACGAGATCGGGAGGAGTCGGCCGTCCGCCGCGCACATCCAGAAGATACGGCTCGACGTGGTCGAGGCTGTCCGGCCCTCCCATGGCCATGAGCAAGATCGCAATCGGTCTCTGTCCTCCCTGCATTGTTTCACCAGAGCGAATAGCTAATAGTGGCCATGAGCAAGATCGCAATCGGTCTCTGTCCTCCCTGCATTGTTTCACCAGAGCGAATAGCTAATAGCTGATAGCTAATAGCAGGTTACTCAGATCAATCGGCACTGGGTGTTCCTCATTACAGCTGGCTATTCGCTATTAGCTACTTGCTGCTAGCCTAGCGTTGGCTCAACTTGTGCACCAGTTCTACGACGGCTGCGACGTGCTCGACCGGCGTGTTCGGCAGGATCCCGTGCCCGAGGTTGAAAATATGGCCCGGGCGGCCGGAGGCGCGACGAAGAATATCCTCCACACGCCGTTCGATCTCGTGCAGCGGGGCAAACAACAGGACAGGGTCCAAGTTCCCCTGGATGGCCACATCGTAGCCGATCGTGGCCCAGGCTTCATCGAGACGGACCCGCCAGTCCACTCCGATCACGTCCCCGCCCGCTTCACGCATCAGTTTCAGCAGGGTTGCCGTGCCGGTGCCGAAATGAATCAGCGGCACGCCCTCGCGCTTCAAGCCCTCGAAAATGAGCTGCACGTGCGGCAGGACATATTCGGCATAGTCGCCCGGCGAGAGGCACCCCACCCAACTGTCGAACAATTGAACCGCCTCGGCCCCCGCACGGATCTGCCGGCGCAGGTAGCCCGTCACCACGCGCGCCAGCTTGTCCAGCCCGGCGAGAGGCACCCCACCCAACTGTCGAACAATTGAACCGCCTCGGCCCCCGCACGGATCTGCCGGCGCAGGTAGCCCGTCACCACGCGCGCCAGCTTGTCCATCAACTTGTGCCAGGCCTCCGGCTCGCGATACATGAACTGCTTGGTCGCGATGAAATTCTTGGAGCCGCCACCTTCGATCGCATAGCTGGCCAGGGTGAAGGGCGCGCCGGCAAACCCGATTAGCGGCACCCGCCTGGCCAAGGCCTTGCGGGCCTGCTTGATGGCGTCTTCGACATAGCGCAACTCCTCGCCGTCCGTGACGCGCAGACGCTCCACCGTCGCGCGATCACGCACGGGATTCCCGATGACGGGGCCCTCTCCCTCCGAGAACGAGACGTTGAGTCCCATCGGCTCGAGCGGCAGGAGGATGTCGGCGAAGATGATGGCGGCATCCAGCGGGAACCGGTCGATCGGCTGGAGCGTGACCTGGGCGGCCAGGTCCGGCGTCTTGCAGACCTCGAGAATGGAGTGTTTCGCGCGGACCGCCTGATATTCCCGCATATAGCGGCCGGCTTGCCGCATGAACCACACCGGCGTGCAGTCCACGGGCTGGCGCCGACAGGCTTTGAGGAACCGTTCATTCATGAATTTTTCCATTCTAGATGCCCGCTCTCAGGGGTGTCAAACTGCGAAGAGGCGGAGGTCCTTGTTTTGTCCGGCCTCACACCCCCCAATCCGGGCCCGCACGCTCGCGGGTCGAGCGCACTTGCGCGCCCAACGCATTCCGGATCGCCCCGCTCTCAGAATCCAGTGCGGCGGCCTCGGCCCCGGTGAGGATCCAGGCGTCGGCCGGGGCGAGCTCGATTCGATAATGGTTCTTGCGGATCGAGAACCATTCGATGTACGGATGGGGAGCTAACAGGGGATGCGGGTCGAAGGAGATGAGGCTCACCTCGCCCACCTGGGGTACTTCGAAGTCGCCCAGCACCTGACCGGCGAGGTCCTCGTCAACGAAGCCGCTGTTGCGGAAGCGAATCGCTTTCCCCGCGATCTCCCCCTTGAAATCGCCTTGGAGGTAGACATCCACGGGCCCTATCACGGCCAACGTGATCCGGCCCACCACGCTCCCGGCCGCGCGGTTATCCAGAAACCCCTCCTTCACCCATCGGGAGTTGCCGAACTTTTGTGCCATGCCTCCTGGCCCTGCGTCCCCACCGTGGGAGATCCAGCCTGCGCCGCGACACCCGCGCTTTCCTGCCCCACACACTCCGTCAACAGCGCGACCAGGATCAACCCGCTTCCGAGCCACCCCCCCTGGTCGAGTTGCTCGCCGAGGAAATACCAGGCAAGCCAGGCCGCGAAGGCCGGCTCCAGCGAAAAGATGAGCGCGACCCGCTGCGCCGGGACAATGCTCTGGGCCCACATCTGCACGGCGAACGCCCCGGTGGCCAGGACGCCGGTGACGATCAACGCGACCATCAGCACCGCGGTGGGCATGAACCGGACGGTCTCCGGCGACTCGATGACCATCGCAGGCAACATGGCGAGGGTGACGAAGACCAACTGCCACCCGAACAGCGAGACAGCATCGCCTCGCCGTGTATAGGCCTCCAGACAGCAGATATGCGTCGCGAAGGCCGCCGCGCAGACGAGAGACAACAGATCGCCCTGGTTCAACGACACCGTCGGATCAACCAGGAACCACAGCCCGAGGACGGCGAGGCCGGCCGAGGCCCAGGTCCGAATCTGGAACCTCCCCAGGAACAGCGGCACAAGCACGACATACAACGCCGTGATAAAGGCGGAGTTCGACGCCGTCGTGTACCGCAACCCCACGGTTTGCGTCGCATAGCCCAGGAACAGGAAGACCGTCGCGATCGCGCTCATCCGCAGCACGTCCCGGTCGAGCCGCAACCGCCTCCCCGCTGCCAGCACGATGCCCAGCGTCAACACCGTGCCCAGCAGGAATCTTAAAAACAGGAACGAGAAAGGAAGAATCTCTTCAAGTGCGGCCTTGGTTGCGGGAAACGTCGCGCCCCAGACCAGCGTGCTGAGCAAGAGGGCAAGTTGGGGCATGGCTCAGGGTTTGCACAGAGGACAGGTCTTCTGGTCGGTGGCGCCTGACTGTTCCATGGCCGTCAACGCCCGGTCTTTGTCGGGATAGTCGAACCATCCCCCTTCCCAGAAATCTGTCCTCGTGATATTAGAGGGCACCTCCGCGCACCGTTCCCGATGGAGGGTCGCTCGATCGATCGAATGTGCGATGTGGACCCAGTAGACCATTCTCTCCCCCTCGCCGTGCCATCGCGGGCTTGCGGCTCCTCGGACTGAGCGGGGTGGAACCGACAGGGAAGAGGCTACGGGAGCAGTTGCCACTCGTCCTTTTCGATGAACACCTTTTCGCCGGCCTGAAGCTTCTTCACATCGGCTTTCTCAAAAAGCCGCAGGTATCGCTCAATCCGCTCCGGCTCGTCGATTCGCTCTTCTCTCATCAGCCCCGTCAGCAGCTTGTACCGACGAATCAGCAACGACATGCTCTCCCCCCCTATGGACCATCCACGGAACCGCCTTGATCCGTGGTAAGATAGCTGACCGCGCGCGGTGCGGTCAAGAACCCGGCAGGTGGCCTCGACCGGAGATGTCGCATCCGGGTCTCGCTTTCGGCTATAATGGGCCCTCATACCTTCCACGCGTAGTCCCAAGAGAGGGTGTCACATGCCGCTGTATGAGTACCGATGCGGGAGCTGCGGTGAACAGTTCGAGGTCGTGCAACCGGTCACCGTGAAAGCGGAAGAAACCACCTGCCCCCACTGCCAAGCCCAGAAGGCAACCCGGCTGATGTCATCCTTCGCCTCCAAAATCGTCGGCGACCATAAGCCCGGGTTCGCCGAGATGAAGGCCTACGACATGCTGCATGAACGGATGGACAAATTCGCCAAATTGCCCCCGGCCATGGGCAAGCGGGTCGTGCCCAGCCCGGAGAACTTCGGACCGCCAGTCAAGCCGGATTCCAAAGGGAGTGGCGACCACGGCGGGGCCTGATCGCAAAGGCTCAGCCGTTTGGACATCTCCGCGTGTGTCGATTCAAAACGTTTCTTGCCAATTCTTCATTCCCATTTCTCGAGCAGAGGCGTGCTGTCCCAGGCCTGCCGTCGGAGAGGAGGCGTGATGATTGAGAGAGTCCTCATGGCCCTGGGTTTGCTCGTCACGTGCGTCGCCGTCCCGTTGCAGGTCGCCGGCGAGGGTCCCTCCGGTTCGCTCGTCATCGCCGGGAACGGTCCCGAGATGCCGATGATCGAGCAATTAGCCCGGACGTTTGAGAAAGCCAACCCGCGTGCATATCTTGACATTCTGTGGGACGATAACTCCAAGCCGTTGAGAGAGTCCTCATGGCCCTGGGTTTGCTCGTCACGTGCGTCGTCGTCCCGTTGCAGGTCGCCGGCGAGGGTCCCTCCGGTTCGCTCGTCATCGCCGGGAACGGTCCCGAGATGCCGATGATTGAGCAATTAGCCCGGACGTTTGAGAAAGCCAACCCGCGTGCATATCTTGACATCCTGTGGGACGATAACTCCAAGCCGATCGAGATGGTCAGGTCCGGCCAGGCGCACATCGCGGTCACGGGGAAAGAGGAGCCGGGGTTGAACGCCACGCAGATCGGCTGGGACGGGATTGCGGTGATGGTGAGCCTTTCGAACCATACGAAAGAGGTCACGGCGCAACAGGTCGCCGACATCTTCTCGGGAAAAGTGAGGTCCTGGTCCGATCTGGGAGGGCCCGAAACCAGAATCCTGCTCATCGACCGTCCTCGCAACCGCAACATCCGTGACGCGTTCGAGCAGTTTCTCGGCATCGCCGGAAAGATCCCGGACTCGGCCAAGGTGATCGGCCCTGACGACAAGGTTATTAAAACCGTGGCCGGCACGCTCCCCCCGCTCTCAGCCGTGACCTATCTCTCGCTCGGCCAGGCGCTTGCGGCGGTGACAACAGGGGTTGCGGTCCGCTTGCTTCCGCTCGACAAAGTCGAGCCGGAAGAACCGACTGTCAAGGACGGGCGATACAAGCTCCGCCGGCCGGTGCTGCTGCTCACGAGGAAGGAATCCAACCCGACGACCGA
>Ga0209376_1002739_pt1 | contig 16523 bp, 13 predicted proteins | sample GraSoiAngelo_134_FD_185891 | JGI IMG/M metagenome (GOLD analysis project Ga0209376, IMG submission 185891) | Grasslands soil microbial communities from the Angelo Coastal Reserve, California, USA - 14_0929_05_30cm (SPAdes) (version 2) | ecosystem: Environmental > Terrestrial > Soil > Grasslands ... | reverse complement strand
TTCGAGAGCGCGGCCAAGTGAATGACCGCGGCGAATCCTTCGAGGTGCGAGCGCTCGATGTCTCGGAGGTCGATCCGTAGGTCGGGGACCACCTGGATGCCAGCGCAGAAGGTACATTCCTCGTAGAGATCGGTGTCGAGGCCGACCACCTCGTGGCCAGCGCCAAGCAGCATGGGCACCATCACCGTGCCGATGTAGCCCTTGTGTCCAGTGACGAGGATCCGCATGGTCTTACCGTTCGCCGAAGATCGCCTGGTATTGCGCATCGAGGGCCGCGCGGAATTCGGCTGTCTTGTGTTTGATGTGCGATTTGATCGCCGCCGCATTCTCCTCCAGCTTGATGAATTGCTTCACCAACTTGTCGACGTCGATATCTCGAATGCTCTGGCAGTATTCGGTCAAGCCTAACTCGGTCATCAGCGAATCATTCTTCTCGTCATATGAAATCGAGACCACCGGCTTGTTGAGCGCCAGGGCCAGGAGCACATTGTGGAACCGAGTCGCGACGACCATGTCCGTTGTGGCAAGCTGTGACAACAATTGGTCGACCGAACCCACCGGTTCACTGATCAGCCGTCCGGGCTCATAGACTGCCCGCTGGCTCACCCGCGTGATGACGTCCTGCCGCACGCGCTTGTCGTACACGACGTCGCCGATCAGCAGCCGCACGGTATAGTCGTGTTCGAGCAACCAAGTCACGAACGGGGTCACGCTCTCGAGATAGTCGTGATACAGCCTCTCCGCGTGCTCCGGGCTGTACTCCGTGCCGTAGTAGTCCATGAGACCGACGCCGATGACACGTCCGCTTCCCGTGTGGTCAGGCTCAGCACTCTCGAGCCCCGGAAGGCTGAACGCCAAATCGGGGTAGACGAAGTCACGCGAGGTATCGAACCCAATGCTGTCCAGGTACTGTTTCGAGAACGTGTCGCGGTATGAGCGGTAGTCTGCTAACGCCAGCGCGGATTTAATGAGCCACCGGCTCACCGGGTGGCGAAGACGGCCGCCCCCGACGCTCACAAACAGGACTTTCGAGCCTCGCACTTTGGCGAGAAGTGACCACTTCATCATCTCGTAGTGCAAGCCGAAGACATCGATGCCAAAATTTCCCAGCACGCCCGAGCCGGGTATGATCAGCATCGTGGTGCCTTTCAATGCCCGGAACGCCCTCATCCATTCGAGCAACTCCCTTGGGACACGGATGACGATGCGTCTGAGCAATCTGATCACCGCATGGTTGTGCCCGGGCCACGTCCTCGCCTGAGGCCCGTGAGAGCTCCGGGAGGAGATCTGGCGTGTGGCGATGCCGTATCTCGCTCCGGCATCTTCAGGATCAGGGCAAATGCACTCGACCCGTGCATCTGGTAAGTGCTTGCGGAGGTTGCCGAGGATCGCCTGCAGAGTGCATTCGTTTCCCAGGTTTTGTGTCCCGAAATTTCCGAGAAAGCTGACCTTCGTCACTCGCCGCGCCCCGCAGACTGGACCACCGCCGTCACGACCCGGCGCTGCTGCTCGGGAGCGAGCGTGGGGAACATCGGGAGCGACAGCACCCGGGAGGCCGCCCGCTCGGCGACCGGGAAGTCGCCCGGACGGAAGCCGAGAGTCTCATACGCGGTCGCGAGGTGGAGGGGAATCGGGTAGTGGATGCCCGATCCGATGCGTGCGGCGGCCAAGTCCTTCTTGAGCCGTTCCCGGTCCGCGACCTGCACGACGTAGAGATGGTAGACCGGTCGCGACCACGACGGCACGTGCGGAAGGGCGACCGTCGCCCCGGAGTCGGCGAAGAGCTCGTCGTAGCTCCGTGCCCGCTCCCGGCGCTGCTCGTTCCATTTCGCGAGGTGACGAAGCTTCACGCCCAACACGCCCGCCTGCATGGCGTCGAGCCGGCCGTTGTACCCCTCGAAATCGTGGAAGTACTTCCGCGACTGGCCATGGTCGCGCAGCATCTGGCAGTGCCGCGCCAGTCGCTCGTCGTCGGTGGTGACGGCGCCGGCTTCGCCGCAGGCGCCCAAATTCTTGCCGGGATAGAAGCTGAACGCTGCGGCGTGTCCCATCGACCCGGCCTTGCGCCAGCGGGCTTCCTTCTTCGAGAAATACTCCGCGCCGTGCGCCTGGCAGGCATCCTCGATGAGGATGAGGTTGTACCGAGCCGTCAACTCGAGGAGAGGGTCCATGTCGGCGATCTGCCCATACAGATGCACAGGAATGACGGCCGTCACCGGGCTGCCAGTGCGCTTGCTCACCACCCGACCCGTCCGCCGGTCGGGGGAGCATTGGGTCTCCAGGTAGACTCGCAGCTTCTCGGGATCCATCGTGTAGGTGCGCGCATCGACATCGACGAAATCCGGCCGCGCGCCGACCTGCGAGATCGCTTCCGTCGTCGCGATGAAGGTGAGCGGCACCGTCACGACGGTGTCTCCGGGTTGGACGCCCGCCGCGACCAGGGCGAAGCGCAGCGCGTCCGTGCCGCTGGCGACTCCAACGCAGACCTTCGACTCGCAGAACTCCGAAAAGTCGCGCTCGAATTCCTGCACCACGGGGCCGCCGATGAACCCGGCAGTGTCGAGGGCGGTCTCGAAGACGGACCGCAGCTCTTCGCGGAGCTCGCGGTGCACCGTGACAAGCTCGAGAAACGGAATCTCACCCGTGCTCATGCGGCGCCCTCGTCCAGGGAGATGTGCCCGTGAGTCTTCATCGCACGGCCCTCGCGCCCCTGGCGATGGACCGCAGCAGACGCGCCGGGTATCCGGCCACGATCGCGTTGGCGGGCACGTCACGAGTCACGACGCTGCCGGCCCCGATCAGGGCGTTTTCACCGATCGTGAGGTTGGCGAGGATCGTCGCACCGGATCCGATCGAGGCTCCCTTCCTCACCAGCGTGGGCTCGACGTGCCAATCCTTCTGCGTCTGCAACTCGCCGCTCGGAGTCGTGGCGCGCGGGTAGGAATCGTTGATGAACGTGACACCGTGACCGATGAAGACGTTGTCTTCGATCGTCACCCCTTCGCAGATGAACGTGTGGCTGGAAATCTTGCAGCGTTGCCCGATCTTGGCGTTCTTCTGGATCTCGACAAAGGCGCCGATCTTGGTGTGGTCACCCACCTCACAGCCGTAGAGATTGATGAATTTTGCCAGGGTGACACCGTGGCCCAGCTTCACATCGGGAGCGACGCAGAGATAATCATTCATAGCTGGATGGCCCGCCCCCGCTCCCGGATCGATCGATCGGCCGCTTCGAGCAGTTTCACCACTCGCGAACCGGCCACACCGTCGTTGAGAGGCGTTTGATCCTTCGTGACGCATTCGATGAAGTAGTTGAGCTCGACCTTGAGGGCTTCGGCCTGCTCGACCCGCGGGGCCCACATGTCACCGGAGCGATAGCTGACGAGCAAGTCATAGAGCCCCTGGCCGTTGCTCATCTGGGCGCCCTTGTCGTAGATCTTGATCTTTTCGTCGGCCTCCAGATCGTTCCACACCACCATCTTCTTCTCTCCTCCGAGCAGCGTTGTTCTCACCTTCACCGGGGAAAGCCAGTTGACATTGATGTGCGCGATCATGTTGCGCGGGAAATAGACGGTGATGAACGCGACATCCACGAGTCCGTTCAAGTGCGCCTCGCCGGTCGCGACCACGGCTTCCGGCTTCTCCTGGATGAGATAGTCCACGATCGAAAGGTCATGCGGCGCGAGATCCCAGACGACGCTGACGTCGTGCTGAAAGAGCCCCAAGTTGACCCGCGTGGAATCGTAGTAATAGAGGTCGCCGAGGACGCCCTCGTCGATCAGCTGGCGGATCTTCCTCACGGCGCCGGTAAAGAGGAAGGTGTGGTCCACCATGATCCTGAGATTCTTACGCTCGGCCAATTCGATCAGCTCCGCCGCCTGTTGGGTGGTGGAGGTGAATGGTTTCTCGACGAACACGTGCTTCCCGTTCTCGAGGGCGGCCTTGGCCAGTTCGAAGTGGGTGCAGACGGGCGTGACGACGGCGATGGCATCAAGCTCGGTGGACGTCAAGAGCTCGGAGGAGTCCGCCGTGACGCGCACGTCGGGATGATCCTGCGTGACCCGTTTGAGCGCGGCCGGATTTTGGTCGCACACGGTCGTGAGCTGGCATCCGTCGACGCCGCGCAGGTTCCGAACGATGTTCGGGCCCCAGTAGCCGTAGCCGATCACACCGATGCGAATCATAGTTGTTGGGTTGACACTCCCGGACGCCGCGGGTCGCTACGACCGACGGTGACGACTAGTACGCACCCTCACCGGACACCACGGCCTGTGGCGTCCGCAGAAGGATCTTGAGATCCAGCCAGAGCGACCACGCCGCCGCGTATTGGAGATCGAGACGGACCATGTCGTCGAAGCGGAGCCGGCTCCGGCCGTTCACCTGCCAGAGGCCCGTGATGCCCGGCTTCACTTCGAGCAGCCGCCGTCGGTGCCAGATGTCGTAGGCCTCGAGCTCATAGGGGATCGGGGGCCGTGGCCCGACCATCGACATCTCTCCCCACAAGACATTGAGGAATTGCGGGAGCTCGTCCAAACTGGTCTTTCTCAGCAACCCTCCGACGCACGTGAGGCGAGGGTCCTTGGTAATCTTGTAGACGGCTCCACCGTTTGTGCCCGGGACGCCCGGATCGACCTTTCCCGCGATGAACCGTTTGACGTAGTCCATGTGGATCTGTGCGTTGTTGACCGCATGCATGGTGCGAAACTTCAGGCACGCGAAGGGGACTCCGTACTGGCCGATTCTTTTCTGGCGGAACAGGATGGGCCCGGGCGAGGACAGTTTGATCGCGACGGCGATGGCCAGAAAAATCGGCGACAGGAGAACCAACGCCAGGGCGCTGCCCAGGACATCCGTGGCGCGCTTGATCGCACGGGACACTTTTCGCGCTTCGTCGCGCTGCACGAGATCCGGGTACAGCTTCGCAATCGGGAGCCCGGTTTCATGACCTTCCCAGTCTTCCGGGAAGCAGTGAAACGCGATGCGGACACGATCGAGCTCTTCCGTGTGGAGGATGGACCGCAGCGCAGCGGTGATCCTTGCGCGCAGGGCAGGGAGGATGGACGTCTTGTCGCCGGCCCCCAGCTCCGCAAATATCACACCGAGCGCGGCGTCCTCTTTGTGCCAACCGGCGATGTCCGTCTCCCTGATCGAGGAGAGGATCGCGGGCACGGTTCGCTGGAGCAGCGTGTTGTCCCCGTTGCCGTTGTCGGAGGATTTCCCGAGATCGAGCAGCATCAGCACGAAGAGTTTTCGCGAGCGTTCGGCCCGCTTCCGCTCGAGGCAGAGCGCCCGAAGAAACATCCGCTCGGGCAGAAGACCGTGCAACTCATTCGAGGAACCGTTCCCTGCGGACGGCTTCGAACTGAGCTTTGAGATCAATACCTTCAAGGCAGCCAGGCCCATGCCGTTCCCATTCGTTCTACAAGCACGCAAACCTGATGCCAAGCCGCGGAATTCCCTGCACTTTTTGATAATCCTTTGAGCGTCGGACGATTAGCGTCCGGCGAGACGAGCGGGCTCGTGTCCCTCTCTGGCGGACAACGACTCAAATGATGAAGCGTGCTGCCCGGTAGTCGGAATTCTTTTTCACAGTCTCTGCGGGTGAGCCCGGAGTCAAAGCCTGACCAGACGCCCGCGCCCGCCCGTGACCTCGGGAACGCTGTGCCGCGTGTCGACGATCAGGCGCCCGTGACGTCCCACGACGCGGTAGTCGAACTCGGGGTGGTCAGTGAGGATCAGCACGCAATCAGCCTCTTGGAGCTCCGCGGCGGTGGGCTCGACCGATTTGAGCTCGGTTCCGTCCACCGAAAAGGTTGGCACGTGGGGGTCCGCGTAGGAGACCTGGGCACCCTTTCGGCGGAGCGTGGTGATGATCTCGTAGGCTGGAGACTCCCGGGTGTCGCCGATGCCACGCTTGTACGCGACGCCCAGCACGAGGATCCGCGCGCCCTTGAGGGCGCGGCCCGCATCGTTGAGGCCCTCACTGACGAGGCTCAGCACGTGGGCGGGCATCGCTCGGTTGATCTCGTCAGCCAGAGAGATGAACCGTGCCTCATAGCCGCTCACGCGCATCTTCCAGGAGAGGTAGAGGGGATCCACGGGGATGCAGTGCCCGCCGATCCCCGGGCCGGGGTGGAAGGGCATGAAGCCAAAGGGCTTGGTCGCCGCGGCATCGATGACTTCCCGGGTGCTGACCCCGAGGTATCGACACATGAGGGAAAACTCGTTGGCGAGGGCGATGTTCACGTTCCGAAAAACGTTCTCGTAGAGCTTCGCCAGCTCGGCGACCTTCGGAGTCGAGACCTCGTGCACCCGGGGGACGATCTCCCGATAAAGAGCGGCCGCCAAACGCGTGCAGGTGGCCGTGACGCCTCCGACCACTTTGGGGATGTCCTTGACCTTGAAGGTGGGATTCCCCGGGTCGATGCGCTCCGGGGAGAACGCCAGGAAGAGGTCCTCGCCGATCCTGGCACCGCGTGCCTGGAACAACGGGAGGAGCAGCTCCTCGGTGGTCCCCGGGTAGGTGGTGGATTCCAGGATGATCAGTTGTCCCGGGCGGAAGCGGTCAGCGGCTTCCTTGGAGGCGGCGACCACGTAGGAGATGTCAGGGTCTTTGGACTTGCGCAATGGCGTGGGGACGCAGATGAGGACCGCGTCGCTCTCCGCGAGGATGGCGGGCTTCGTGGTCGCGTGGTAGCGTCCGGCTCGGAGGAGCGCTTGGAGCTGCGCGCTCGGCACGTCGGGGACGTGCGAGCGACCACTCCCGAGGGCCGCAACGCGGTCGGGGTCGGTGTCGAGCCCCGTGACGTGGAAGCCCGCTCGGGCGAATTCGACGGCCAGCGGGAGTCCCACGTACCCCTGGCCGATGATGCTGATCCGGGCGCTGTGAGTTGCTATCTGACGGATCAGCGTCGTGGCGTGATGGGCGGGCGCCCACGGGTCGACAGACATATCGCGATGCCTCCTGGTCACTCGACGGTGACGCTCTTGGCGAGGTTCCTGGGTTGGTCGACGTCACAGCCGCGCAGTACTCCCAGGTGATAAGCCAGCAGCTGAAGTGGGAGGGCGACCAGGAGAGGCTGGAGCCACTCCAGGCTGGACGGAACCGGGATCACGAGATCGGCCTTCGCCCCGATCTCCTCGTCTCCCTCCGTCGCCACCGCGATCACGATTCCGTCTCGCGCTTTGATCTCCTCCACGTTGCTGCTCATCTTTTCGTACGTCGCCCCCCGCGGCACGATGGCGACGACCGGCATGCGCGCGTCGATGAGGGCGATGGGGCCGTGCTTCATCTCGCCCGCCGGATACCCTTCGGCATGGATGTAGGAGATCTCCTTGAGCTTGAGGGCTCCCTCGAGGGCCAGAGGATAGTGGAGCCCGCGGCCCAGGTAGAGGAAATGCTCACGGTCGACGAAGCGCTCGGCGACCCGTCGAATTGCGTCGTTCTGCCGGAGAACGACCGACAGGAGGTCCGGCAGCTCCCAGAGTCCTTTGACCACCTGGCGCGCGAGCGCGGGATCCACGAAGGCTCTCGCCACGCCGAGCTTGAGGGCGAGGAGCGTGACCGCCACGAGCTGGGCCGTGAAGGCCTTCGTCGAGGCGACGCCGATCTCGATCCCTGCCCGCGTATAGACCACCCCATCGGCCTCTCGCGCCAACGAGCTTCCGACCACATTGCAGATCGCGACCGCGCGGGAGCCGTGGCCCCTGGCCTCGCGCAGGGCGGCCAGGGTATCGGCGGTTTCCCCCGACTGGGAGATGGCCACGGTGAGAACCCGGCTGTCGACGACCGGTCGGCGATACCGGAACTCCGACGCAATATCCGCCTCGGCCGGCAGCCGGGCAAACGCTTCGACCAGGTACTTTCCGACCAATGCCGCATGCCAGGAGGTGCCGCACGCCACGAGACACAGCCGGTTGAGGCCGGCAAGCTCTCGATCCTTGAGCCCGAGCTCGGGGATCCGAACGTCGGGCGTCTCGTGGTCCACCCGTTCGCGCAGTGTGTTTCGAACGGCTTCGGGCTGCTCGAAGATCTCCTTGAGCATGAAGTGGGGGTACCCGGACTTCTCCGCCGCCTCGCCGTCCCAGGGGACGCGGCTCGGGCGTCGCCGGATCGGAACCCCGTCGAGTGTCCGCAGGGTGATTCCGTCGGGAGTCAGCACCGCCAGTTCGTCCTCCTCGAGGACAAGGATCTCGCGCGTCTCTCCGAGCAAGGCCGGGATGTCTGACGCGACGAACATTTCCTCGTGGCCGAACCCGACGACGAGGGGGCAGCTTCCGCGTCTCAATGCGATCAGTGTGTTCGGCGCGTTGCCGGCGATGCAGGCGACGGCGTAGGCGCCCTGGAGGTCTCGGGCGGCGCGGAGGACCGCCGCAGCGAGCCCGTGGGCCTGGTAGCGCTCGATCAGATGGGCGATGACTTCCGTGTCGGTCTGGGAGCGAAACCGGTGACCTTCCGCCGCGAGAATCTTTCGGAGCTCGCGATAATTCTCGATGATCCCGTTGTGAACGATGGCCAGCTGGGATTGGCAATCGAGATGCGGGTGCGCGTTGGCGTCCGAGGGCCGGCCATGAGTGGCCCACCGTGTGTGGCCGACCCCCAGGGTTCCCTTCGGCCAGTCGGAGGCGAGCAACGCCTCGAGATCGGCGATCTTACCGGCCGTCTTCCGGACGTCGAGCGACAATCTCGAAACCGTGGCGATCCCCGCCGAGTCGTAGCCTCGGTACTCCAGCCGGTGAAGGCCGGGCAGGATGAGGGGGGCCGCCTCTCGATGTCCGACGTAGCCGACGATTCCACACATCGTCGTGCGGTCCTTACGCCGCTTCCAAGAGGGTGCAATCCAATTGGACGGCGACGCTCCGCCGAAGGAGGTTGACCGACACCACCAAGAGGCCCTTCTTGGGATTCGCTCTCACGAGGATTCCCTCTACGTCGGCGAGGGGGCCGCGAGTGATACGCACCCGCTGCCCCTCCCGAAGGTAGGGGTAGGGAAGGATCGGGTCGCCGGACTGGACGAGTCGTTGAATCGCCTCGATTTCTGCATCGGGGACGGCGTCGAGTCGATCCCAGCGCTCACCGATCATGCGCACGAGCCCGCGTGCCTTGCGGACCTCGAGGTAGCTCGCCTTGTCCATCGCGTGGCGTAGGAAGAGATAGCCCCGGAACAGAGGGACGCGCGAACGATGCCGCACCCCGCCACGTCTGGACCACGCCTCGATGGTGGGGAGGAACGGATCGAAGCCTTTCGTGGCGATCTGGTCATAGACGAGCTGCTCGCAGTTGCTGTGGGTCCAAAGGACGCGCCAGCGCGGCATCACCGACTCCGTGACGATCTCTGGCAAGGCTTCGCCCCCTTTGGTCTCCGTCCCTCTCTCGGGTGCGAGACCAATGAATTTTCTCTGCCGCGCGGCCGATGAAACCCGGCGCGCGTCGCCGCCCCGCCGTCACGCTTACCGCGCGTGACCTGGCGTCAATCTTCTGGGGCGACCCGTCTCTTGCGCGTTCTGTCGCGGTTCCCGAACACTCGACGCCGCCACCCGCCTCCGTTTCTGCGGGACGACTGCCTCGAGTCGTAGGCGCCGTAGGAGTCCCTCGAGAGGTGGCGATCGTCTCCGTTGAACACCAGCCCTACAATCCTGGCCCGCTCGGTGACGTTCAGCGCTTCCTCGAGGAGCTTGCGGGCCGTTCTGTGCGCCGTGACCACAATGAGAAATCCGTCCACCCATTTCTCGATGACCCGACAATCGGGGACCGACACGAGTGGCGGGGTGTCGAGAATGATGTAGTCGTACCGCTTGCGAGCCTCCGCGAGCAACTCCCCGAACCGAGGCGACTTCAGCACCTCGTAGGGTGCGGACGGAAACCGGCCCGCTGGGACGACCGACAGGTTGAGCGACGGGAGCGCGTGCACCACGGCCGGCAGCGTGAGATTCGCGTCCACGATCGCGTCGACGAGACCGGGGCCCACATATTCGTCGAACCCGAGGCGGGGGGCCAAGGCCGCGCCGCGCAAATCGGCGTCGACCAGAAGGACTCGCGCGTCCGGGGCCTGGGCGAGCGCGCCCGCGAGATTGATCGATGTGGTGGTCTTGCCCTCAGCGACGGTCGGGCTCGAGACCGCGACGATCGAGAGCGCGGTCGATTTATGGAGCCGTTCGACCAACTGGCGAAGCGCCCGATACTGCTCGGCTTCAAACGAGGCTGGCTCGATCAGGCTCACGAGATGCTCGTCGAGTCCGTCGGGGGCGGTTCTCGGACCCTCGGGGGATGGCCGCAGCGCCTCGTACGGAACCGGTTCAGGGACGGTCGGACCTTGTTCACTCCGTGGCGTCGAGGGCGCGGGGTGGTGGCGGAAGGCCTGCTCCTGTGCGGCTCGCTCGAGGGCCTCGAAGAATTTGCTCATGGACCCAGGAGGTGGCGCACTGACCGCACGAGGAGGAGCGCCGTGTCGGGCCTGAGGGTGAGGCCCACGATGGCACTCGCGAGCGCCACGGCCAGGGTTCCGAGGGTCCACCGGGCGAGGCGCTGCGTCTTGGACCCGCGAAGTCCCCAACCGTTGCGCTGGGGTGGCGTGCCCTCCTCCAGATATTCGATCGCCTGATGCACGGTGTGCCGATCGATCCGGCGCTTCTGATCGGCGTACGCGAAGACGAGGCAGTGATCGCAGACCATGTTGATGAGCCGTGGGATCCCGCCCGAATATTCGGTGATCCGGTCCACCGCTGGATCTGTGAACAGACCCAGGTCGCGCGCGCCGGCGATACGAAGCCGGGTCCGGATATACTGGCGGACTTCGTCCAGAGCGAGGGGCGGAATCTGGCAGCGCAGCCCGATCCGTTGCTTGAGCTGCTGCAGCTCGGGGAGATGGAGCTTGTCCTTGAGCTCCGGCTGCCCCACCAGCAGAATCTGCAAGAGCTTGCTCGTTGGGGTCTCGAAGTTCGAGAGCAACCGGATCTGTTCCAGCGTCGACGCGTCCAGGTTCTGCGCTTCGTCGAGGATGAGCACGGTGTTCTGCCCGGTCCGCTCGCGCTCGATGAGGAAGTTGTTCAAGGCCATCAGCCGCTTCGCTCGCGATTCGTCTCCCGTGCCGATCTCCAGATCCGCGAGGACGTACTCGAGGATGCCGTCAAACGCCAGGCTGGAGTTGACGACGAATGAGATCGCCGTCTGGCCGTTGAGTCGCTGCCGAAGGGCGTGGAGCAGCGTGGTCTTTCCCGTGCCCACCTTGCCGGTCAGAACAATGAAGCCTTTCCGCTCTTGGGCCCCGTACAGAAGCTGCGCGAGAGCCTCCCGGTGCGCCGAGCCCATGTAGAGGAATCTGGGATCCGGGGTCGCGTTGAAGGGCTTCTCCGTGAGGCCGTAGAACGTCAGGTACACGCCAGAGTCCTCAGGCGCCGCTCCGGACCAGGAGCGAGACCAGGCGCTCGTTTCCGTTCGCGGCGAGGTAGGCGAGGCCGGCGATCAGGACGAGGCACACGAGGGCGGCGCTGGTCGCGAGCCGCATGTGCCACCGCCTGCGGCGGAGATCCGCGAGGGTCACGATGAGTGGAATACTGACCAGCACAGGCACTGGACTGAATGCGCGCAGGTCGTCGACCGTATGAAAGGAGGTGTCGACGTGCTCGGCGAGCATCACGGCAGCGGCGGCGATGCTCACCGAACCCACCAGGGCGATCACGAGCAATCGGACACGGTTGGGTGCTGCGGGTTCTGGGTGCGGGAGGGCCGGGTCGAGCACCCTGAACTGTTCTCCCTTCTGGCGCTGCTCCATGCTTTCGGCCAGCTGGGCCTCCTCATAGCGCTTCAGCAGCGATTGATAGAGCTCGCGAGTACTCTCATAGTCGCGAGAGAGTTCCTTGAACTCCTGTTCCCGCCGTGGCACGTTCTCAATCCTGGCCTGATAGATCGCGATGCCCTCTCGGAGCCGCTTTTCCTCGCCCTTCAAGACTTTGATGTCCGTCTCCGTCTCGCTCAGGGCCTCTTTCATGCGGAGCACATACGGCGTCATCGTCGTGGCCCGCGACCCGGCCGGCTTTTCTTCTGTCTTGGGCTCTCGCGCCTTGGCCTCGGTATGCTCGCGCTCGCTGGCCTTGGCTCCCGCAAGCTCACGCTCGAGCGCGGTCACTTCGGCCGCCAACTGGACGACATCCGGGTACTTGTCGCTGAATTGGGTGCGGAGCTTTGTCAGGTCGTCCTTCAACTTGCTCAGGCGGGCCTCGGTGGCCTCGGACGGGGTGGGTGGCCTCGGCACCCCGGGCGCGGCGCCGGCGACGAGCGGGGTGGCGAAGAACGATTCGGCCTCTGCGAGTTGACTCGATACCGCCTGCCGACGTTCCGCGGCCCGTATCTGACCATCCGCGTTCAGGCGAAGCTGCGTGTGCAGCCGTTCGAGGGTGCCGAGATTCGTCTCCATCTGCTGAGGCAATTCACCCATGTGACGCCGCTTGAACTCGCTCACCCGCTGCTCCTGATCGTCGAGGCGCGCCTTCGTGTCGCCGAGCTGGACCTTGAGGAACTCTGCGGTGCTGGTCGCCTGGCGCTCACGCGCCTTCAGATTCTCCTCGATATAGAAGGACGCGAGGGTGTTCGCGACGAGCGCGACCGTGTCTGGATGACTGCCTTGGTAGCTGATCGTGAACGCCACCGTCGCCTCGCGCTGGCCCCTTTGGTCGACACTCTTGAGATCCAGCTTGATGTCCCGTCGCATTCGCTCGATGACGTCTTCGAATGGGACCCGTTGCCGCATACTGGCGTAGAGGTCGAAACGGTTGATCAGGGCTTCCAGCCGCGCGCGGCTCAAGATTTCCTGGCTGATCGTGTGGAGTCGAGTCTCGAGGGCACTCGTCACGGTCGACCGCACGAAAGCCTCGGGGACTTGCTGGCGGTCGACGAGCACCGTGGCCGTCGCGCGATAGATATTCGGCAGAAAGGCGATGAAGCTGAGCGCGGCCGCCATGAGGGCGACGAACGCCAGCATCGCGAGCCACTTCCGCCGGCTCCAGACGGCCAACAGGCCGTCCAGTCCCTTCCGCCTCTCCTCTGCCATGGTCGTTTCTCGGGACCCTCTCTGGACCGCTACGGAACGAGGACGATGTCGCCGTTCCGGAGGTAGAAGTTCTCTTGCTCTCCGGCAAGCTTGTTGTAGTTGAAGGGAATGCGCTTCATGGTCGTCGCCGCGGGGCGGAGGATGACGATCCGTGAGCGCGAAGCGAACTGCGTGAACCCACCGGCCAGCGCGAGGACATCCAGCACCGTCGTCCAGCTCTTCAGCTCGAAGCGACCCGGGCGGGCGACCTCGCCGATGACAGACACTTTGAAGCTCCGGACGTCTGACACGATCACGGACACCTCCGGGCTCGGCATGTACTCTGCGAGTTTCTTCGCCAGAACCTCGCGGAGCTCGAGCGCGGTCAGCCCGGCCGCCTGCACATCGTTCAGCAGGGGCAGCGAGATTTTGCCGTCCGGCCTGACGGGCACAGCCCGGCTCATCGGCTCGTTCTTCCAGACGGAGATTTGCAGCATGTCCTCGGGGCCGATCCGGTACGCGTCGGGCGCGGCGCCACTGCTGTCCGACTTCGAAGCGTCGCCCGCCGCCGCCTGAACATCGGCGGCTTCGGTGGCGTTCGGGGCCGCGACGTTGAGCATGACGAGGACGAGGGAGAAGACCACGAAATGCTGCATGACGGTCTGCCTCACGAGGCCGAGCGGGCTGACGCCCGCTCGCTGTCGAGCCCGGACTGTTTGATCTTGTAGAGGAGGGCGCGGTAGCTGATCCGTAACGCGCGCGCGGCCCGCACCCGGTTCCAGCCGGTTTGCTCGAGCATTTTGCCGATCGCTTCGCGCTCGGCCGCCTGCGACGCCCGCCGCGCGATGTCCTTGAGGGACGGTTCGAGCGCGGGTGTCTCGGCTGGATGGGGTCGCCCACTATCGGCGCCGGAGTCGGGGAGAGGAATCCGGGTGAGCAAGGGGTCGTCCAGCACGATCATGCGCTTGATCAGGTTCTCCAGTTCCCGGACGTTTCCGGGGTACCGATGGCGCATGAGGCGGTCGACCACCGACGCCGGAAGGGCGAATCCCTCGCGGCGATAGAGCTTCGCGTACCGCTCGACGAAGTAGTTCGCCAGCAGGGGGATTTCGGACGTGCGCTCGCGGAGGGGTGGCACGAACACCTGCACCACGTTGAGACGGTAGTAGAGATCTTCGCGGAACCGACCTTCCGCGACCGCCCGCTCCAGGTCCTGGTTGGTGGCGGCGAGGACGCGGACGTCCACGCTCAGCGTCGATTTGGCGCCGATGCGTGAGAACTCGCCGTCCTGGAGGACGTGAAGCAGTTTGGCCTGGAGCGCAGGATGAAGGTCCCCGATCTCGTCGAGGAAGATGGTGCCGCGGTGGGCAGCCTCGAACTTGCCGATCTTGAGCTTGTGGGCGCCCGTGAAGGCGCCTCGCTCATAACCAAACAGCTCGCTCTCGAGGAGCTCGCGCGGCATGGCGGCGCAGTTGACCTTGACGAATGGCCCAGGCCGCCGGGACGAGAAGTGGTGGATCGCCCGCGCGACCAGCTCCTTGCCGGTGCCCGTCTCACCCGTGACGAGAACGGTGACGTCAACGCGGGCCGCCTCACGGAGGATTTGACGCGCTTCCAGCATCTTAGGGCTGCACCAGAGGTCCAGCTCGCGTCGGATGCGCCCGGCGGTCTGCTCGGGCGCCGGTCCAAGGGCCTCCGCCTGGGGGCGAACGAGGGAGTCGATGGCCTGCTGGAGCTCATCGAGGCTCAGCGGCTTGTGGAGAACCGCTTCCGCCGCGAGCGGGGTGGCGGCGGCGCCGTTGTGTCGACGGTCGGCGACCGCGATGATGGGACCGCAATTCCGGCCGTGAAGCTTCAGACACTGAATCAGCTCTTCGGCGTTGGTTCCGTTGCTGGTGAGATCGACCAGCGTGAAGGTGAAGCTGCCATCCGTGAGCGCCTCCCGGGCTTCGTCCGCGGACGAGACGGCGACGCATTGGTATCCGCGGACTCGCAGAAAGCCGAGAAGTCCCAGCTGCGTTGCTGCGTCGACTTCAACCACGAGCGCTCTTCGTTCCGTCATGACTCTCGTGGGGGGCATAGCGCAAATGGCGTACCACGAGTCTCCTGGCAACTCGAACGGGCTAGATGTTACGGATCTTTCATAGAAATTTTTATCCGATGCCAGTGCAATCAGCTGCACAGCGCTGAGGGCCCCGGTGGGTAGTTCGGGACCCACTAGGAAGAGAATTACATATTCCGGAAAACGCTAACCGCGGCGACGGGTTGGACGAGGCCGGATCCCGGGATCCTGCGCTGAGGATCTCTGCCCGCGCCATTCGGTGTGAAATAACGTGCGCGTAGCCCGGGTGACGATCAGGGGGAAAACCCGACGCCGAGATCCTCGGCTCCAAAGGCAAAAGATTTCACTCTCCACGCGATGGCGTTCGCCGCCCTCTGTCGCTCGCGTCGTGGCATGGCTCTTGCCCGCCGGGTCAGAGGAGGTGTCGGTGCCGACCACGCGCGACGCAGGAAGACTGTCCTCCGTACGCTTCCAGGCGCTTCTCCACCCGTAATGGGCCCTTGCTCGGGCTGCCTCCTATGAGACCTCGGCGACGTCTGCTCGCGCGCTTGAAGGCGCTCGCAGCGCTCAGCGTGACTCTTGTCGTCCTGGGTGAGGTCCCAGGCGCGTGGGGCGGGATCATCATGACGACGGCCGGGGGGATGACGGTCGGCGACGGCGGCCCTGCAACCCATGCCGTGTTGAACTTTCCCTACTCTGTCGCCGTCGACGCCGCCGGCAACCTCTTCATCGCGGACGCGGCGAACAACCGCATCCGCCGGGTCGCGGCCAGCACCGGCATCATCACCACGTTCGCCGGCACCGGCGGTACGGGCTTCTTCGGCGACGGGGGCCCCGCCACCAGCGCGCAACTCTGGAACCCGACCGGCGTCGCCGTCGACGCTGCGGGCAACCTCTTCATCGCGGACGCCAGTAACGACCGCATCCGCCGGGTCGCCGCCGGCACCGGGATCATCACCACGGTCGCCGGCACCGGTGTTGCCGGCTTCGGCGGCGACGGGGGCGCCGGCACGAGCGCGCAGCTGTGGAACCCGACCGGCGTCGCCGTGGACGCCGCGGGCAACCTCTTCATCGCGGACGCCCAGAACAACCGTATCCGTCAGGTCGTAGCCGGCAGCAGGATCATCACCACGGTCGCCGGCACCGGTGACGCCGGCTTCGGCGGTGACGACGGCCCCGCCACCAGCGCCCAGCTGTGGGTCCCGAGCGGCGTCGCCGTCGACGCCGCCGGCAACCTCTTCATCGCGGACGCGGCGAACAACCGCATCCGCCGGGTCGCCGGCGGCACCGGGATCATCACCACCGTCGCGGGCACCGGTGATGTCGACTTCGGCGGCGATGGGGGCCCCGCCACCAGCGCCCAACTGTGGATCCCGACCGGTGTCACCGTCGACGCTGCGGGCAACCTCTTCATCGCGGACGCGGCGAACAACCGC
>Ga0209376_1002737_pt1 | contig 16524 bp, 10 predicted proteins | sample GraSoiAngelo_134_FD_185891 | JGI IMG/M metagenome (GOLD analysis project Ga0209376, IMG submission 185891) | Grasslands soil microbial communities from the Angelo Coastal Reserve, California, USA - 14_0929_05_30cm (SPAdes) (version 2) | ecosystem: Environmental > Terrestrial > Soil > Grasslands ... | reverse complement strand
TAAGCCGAAGAAGGGCTCCGATCCTCAGCCCGACCCTTACACTGACCCGCCGCAGGCCTCCGTCAGTTTTTAAGTTGCTCAGGATCATGCATACGTATTTACACTTCTGTGCAAAAATTTGCGCCCTCGGGAGCCAAAAAACGGACTTGTCTAGAAAATCCCTCCTTCGAAAGTAGGGGCAGCCCTACCACTCAACTTCCTGTTTTTCCAGGTCTGTTCATTCTTGTCGGATGGCACGGAACCTGATCTATTCTCCCTGTGTCGGAGAGTGATTCCTATGTCTGCCCGGTGCTCACTCATGGATGGGAGGATGTATGATGAACACGACGACTCCATACAGGGAAAGCAAGAGACTCTGCGGGTCTGTAGAGCAAGGCCTCTGTGCCGCCCTGGTCGTTGGCGTGGTGGTATTTATGCCGCCCACGGTGACGAGCGAGATGTATCAGTATGTCGAGAGGAACGGCACGCTGAGTGTGACGAATGTCCCCACGGATCAGCAGTATCAGAGCGTCCCCTATGAGTCTACGTATCTCAGCTCAAGGGTCTCTAAGAAGGAACTGGATCAGGCCATCGCCTCGTATGCCAAGCGCCATCGGCTCCATCCGGCCCTGTTGCGTGCGGTCATCAAGACGGAGTCGGATTTTGTTTCCACCGCGGTGTCCCGGAGGGGGGCGCTTGGCCTGATGCAACTGATGCCGCGCACGGCGGCGTCGTTACGGGTTCGCGACCCCTTCAACCCGATCGATAATATCGCAGGTGGCGCTAAACACCTACGGTATCTGTTGGACCGGTTCAATGGGGATCTCCCGCTTGCATTGGCCGCCTATAATGCCGGGGAGTCCCGGGTGAAACAGTACCAACAGATTCCTCCGTTTCAAGAGACCCGCTTTTACGTGCTGAAAGTGCTTCATCATTACGATGCCTTTCGGTCAGGTAAGGGTCAGCCGCCGACAGTGAGATCGGCGTTCTGATCAGGTATGGCGTGACCCTGATGAGAGTGAGGGGTTATCGCGTGCCTGCCTGCTCGACGTAGGCGCGCGCCTCTCGCAATTCCGGCAACTCAGCGTCACCCTGCGCCCTGACTTGCAGCAACTTGGAATAGGCGATGACGGCGCCTCGACTGTCGCCGGTCTTCGCGGCAGCTCGAGCGGCGCCTAGTAGTGACCTCGCCCGGTTCGGATGCCGGGCGAGCGCGGTTAAGAATTGTTGTGCTGCCTCTGTCGGGCGTCCCGCGTGCAGCAGAATGTCGCCGAAGAGTTCATGAGCGGGCTTGACCGTATCAGGAGGCCCTGACGGTGGAGGCATCGCCTCGTCCACCGCCGTGGCCTTCTTCATCAGGGCAATGGCTTTCACGTAGTTCCCTTTCGATGAGAGAGTGGCCGCGTTCAATTCCAACTCCATGATTTCCTCGGTCCTCCCGCGGTGAGAATGCGGCTTGGCGGACCGCTTCCGGCCAAGTGCTCGCAACGCAGCGAGGTGCTTGTCAGCCTCCGGCCGCCCTTCCATGGCTGCGGCCAGGCCGCGGATAAAAATGGGAAGAGCCTTGGAGCGGTCTTCAAGCCTTAATCCAGGCACATCCCAGAGCATCGCTGCCGAGTCCCACCGTTGCGTTTCGACCACGAAGGCTCCGGCCATCTCGTCATACAGCAGGCTCACAGGACGCTCATACCCGGACTCCGTGACCCTCTTGTCATCACCTGCTTCCTTCATGTCCTGTTGCTTTAGGGTCAGCACATCCTGGGCCTTCTTATAGCGGCCTTGCTGGAGATACGAGTAGAGAAGCCAATGCAGGCTGTGGTAATCCCGGTGGTTGATGGGCAGTCCCTTGCGCTTCGCCCAGTCGACCGAGGTCGTCCACCCCGATTCGTTCGAGGCTGCGGCTTCCGGCCACATCCCGAGTTGGAGAAAGATGTGCGCCGGCATGTGTCGTGCGTGATGGGCTTCGGGGGCGATCTCCGCGTAGATCCGCGCGGCCGGCAGCGCCAGAATGGCATGGTCCGGGTCGTCGAACGCATGGATCGTATAATGCGCGGCGCCGGGATGGTCGGGGTTCTTTCGGGACACCTCCATGGCGATCGCGCCGGCTTGGATCTGGCGCCGAACGCCTCGGGCGGACGGGCGGACGGTACCGAGCAACGAGAGCGAGTAGAAGGAGGCCGCCTCTAAATCCTCGGGGTAGTCTCGATACAGGTGCTCCATGGCCGCGGCGTAGGCCTGATCCCGTGCAAACTTGTCGCCTTCTCCATAAAGGAGTCTCACCGCGTTCAGGTACGCTCGCTCTCGCGGGGTGATCTTCGCGCTCTCCCGGATGTGATCGAGCGCCTTTCTGGCAGCCTGAGCGTCTTGTTCCTCCCAGATAGGATGATTGTGCGCCATCGCCTCGCCCCAGTATCCCATCATGAAGTCCGGATCAGCTCTTGTAGATTCACGAAACGCCGTCAAGGCTTCTTCGTACCAGAATGAGTGCAGTGCGAGGACGCCACGAAGGAAATGGCCTTGGGCATGCTCCAAGCCGGACGTTGGAAAGTCGATCTTTCCCAATCTGGATTGGGGCGTGTCGGCAACGGCAGGCAATCCTGCGAGCAGAAATGCCACCAGGAGCAGGAGGCGCGTTGCGTGAGCGATATGGCGACGCGATATCACAGCGCGAAACCCTTTGCCGGCACTTCCCGAGCGGTGATCACTTGCCTTGGCTAAGCTGGGCGAGCCGCTCGCCGGCTTTTTTGGCATATTCGCTGTTTGGGAAGTCTTTGATGATCGCTTCGTAGAGCTGCTTGGCATGCACCTGGTTGTTCTGCCGCTCCTCGAATTGAGCGGTTTCAAACATTTCCTTCGCGCCCTCCCCTGTACACCCCGACAGCCTGAGCGCGATGACGAAGAGACATGCAGGGATGACGTGCTTCATTACGCTTCGCACCATTCGTGAACGAATCGACCGGCTGGCGCCAGTCCACCCTACCGCTATTATAAAGAACATCCGCCATGAAACCGAAGCCCCTTCTTGACACGCGCCTACGGACCGTCTAGCCTTCCTGCATCTTCGGGCTGGCTCGGGTAAGAATCGGGGCGATGATATGGAAGAGGACCTTGTCAATCTCGGCGTGATAGACAAGCCTGAGCAGAAGAGTGGCGCTGGCTTAAAACGACTGGGTGTCTGGGTTGGTGGTCTATGCTCAGGGGCCTGGGGCCTGTTCGCCATCTATGTCTTTTTTAAAGAGAGGGTGACCCTCAACAATATTGGATTTTTTCTCTTTTTATTCGTCGGCTGTCTTCCTGCTTACTTCCTGCCTTATGGAATGATGCGGGCGATCGGAAAGGTGGTAGATGTGACGGCGAAGGAGCAGGAGGACTAGCTGATGGAATTACGCAAGTACCCGCGCTTTCGAGTGCAGTTTCGAAGCAAGTTCTCGGGAGAACAAATAGATGGGGAGGGGAAAGCGATCGACCTCTCACAGAGAGGGTGTCGAATTGAAAGTGATCTCAGTGTTCCAGCAAGTAGCATTCTCGAATTGCGCCTCTACGTGCCCGGGCTTGATTGGCCCATGAGGGTTGAGCAAGCATCGGTGAAGTGGGCACGTGGACGGGAGTTCGGGCTCGAATTTGTTCGCCTGTTGCCCAAGGAGGAAGAGACGCTTCACCGAGTGGTCAAAGACCTCGAACCGGGTGCGCATGAATGATGGCATGAGACGAAGTGGGGCCATATGTTCTCATGGCAGTGGACGATGAGAGCGATGCCCCTGGGTCTCATGTTGCTCCAGCTTGAGGCCTGTAGCCACTACGTTCCCGCGGTTACCCTGGAGGAGAGCCCGCAGACCATCCCCGCGCGAGTCCAACTCCAGCCACTTGTTGATGCCTCCATGGTCGACAGCCTGCACTCGTCGCAGGCTGGGGAGGGCGCGATCACCGATCATGCCTATCTGGAAGAGCCGCTTGCCGAGTTGGTCACTAAGGCCATCCTGAAAGACTTTCGGAAAAACGGTGTCTTTGATGCCATCGGCCGAAATACCTCATCCCCAGATTTGGTACTCCAGGGCGAGATCCATCGGTTTCAAGAGCGGGTCCGGTCACCACGCTGGCTGGCAATCCCTCTAGTGAATATACTGGTCATGCTCTTCGCCGCTCCAGTCGAAAGCCATACCGTGGACGTGGAGTTGGAACTCGTGCTCGCGTACCCTGACGGAATTCCCCTCGGACAATATCGCGGGCAAAGTCAGTTTGCACAGGAGATCACTATTTACGATCCGGAAGTGTGGAATGCGGAGGGCCATCGCCTCAACCTGGCCTTCACTGAGGCTGTCCGCCAGATTCGAGAGCAGATGCTGGCGGATGAAAAGCTGATGAAAGCCTCGTGGCGCGCTGCAACTCACAGAATCCCAGCCCCTGAGCCTCAGCCGGGGATGATGCGGTGAGCAGGACCGTTGGAGCGTCGCCCTATGGCATTTGCAATGGGGCGTTCCAATCGTCCACGGCGATGCTTTTGGATTTATGGTCCGTCAATTCAATTTTCTGGAAGACCAAATCGACAATCTCAACATGTGTCAGTCCCCTCGCACCTTCCTCCGTCTGTTGTTCAATTGACGCAACGGATGCATTGATCAGCTTGATCGTATGATCGAGCACCATCATGCCAGTACGGTCAGGACGCACAAAATCAATCACCACAGAGCTTAAGGTCTCATTGACGGCTAGAGCCTGGAAAAGTTGCGTGGAGGCGGTCCCCCATGCTTTTTTAAGCCTGATCGGCTTATGCATCCGCTTGCCGGTCGGCATCCCGGTCGCGGCATCCCGCGGGCTGACAATCGCATAATGGAAACTAAGACCGGCAATCTTGTCTTCGAATGCCTTCTCTATCAGTTCCCCTCTGAACTTACCTTGCTTGACGCCGGTGATCGAAACGTAAATGTTGTCTGCGTACACCGCGCCAGCCACCAGTACTCCGCCTAGACATGCGACTGCCGCGATCCCGACTCTCTGTATTTGACGCATGCTTGTCCTCCTTCAGTTCAGTGAATTGTCCGTTCGAGAGTGATCACCGCTTCCGCCGTCTTCGGCCGATGCCTACGGAACGACCACGCCGTCGGGGACCCCCACGCGGCCCGACGATCCGCACCATTTGGTTACCTCAGACGGTGCTGATCACGGAGACACATCGTTCACCGAAGCTCTCCTGCACTTATTGGGACGCATAGCTCGCTCGTTCCCATAACCTAATGTATCCCTCCACTGAGTAGTGTCATTATCGTGATCGCTAGTCCTGTGACTCATGACGCGAGTGAGTCGAACTCCGTGCATCACAGGTTCATTACCCTGCTCTACCCCACCATCCCGGCAGATTCTTCCACCACACTGCCTTCATCAGCGCGCCCTTATAGCTGGCGGGCTTCCGGATGCGAATGTAGGGTTTTGCGGAATGAAAAAGCGGCCTCAACAGTAATCCAACAATCACAGCGATATGATGGCCAGCAGTTTTCTCATGTTCACATGCGCTCTTCCTCTCCTTATTTCATGGGAGTTCCTTGCCGCATCGGAAGATCGGCTGGCCTCGGGATGCTGATCGTGTTTATCACGGCGCCGGGCACATCCTGATAGGACGCGTCGGGATAGTACGGCACACGGACAGACCCGGTGCATGGCGCCGGACCTGTGAAGAGGGTCAAGCCGGCCAGTTGACGGCCCTGTGCGATCTGCCCACAGGATGGATAGGTCAACGGTTGACCAGTTGGGCCGGACACTTGATTTGAAGTGGTACGGACGGTCACTGTGCCGCTTAGCAGGTGCCCTGTGGCTGAATCAGTCGCCGTCACGATCGCTGTGCGAAGGTCACCGATGTTTGTGAGATTGACGGCAATAGACTGCGTCCGAACAGGAATGGTAAAGGAGCGCGGCCGGCGGCCCTGCACTTCAACTTTTGCCAAAATATCGGTCGGATTATTCTGCTGAAACGCATACCGCACTTGAGCGCCGAGCGCCCCGGCTGGTACCCCGTTCAATTGAACGGCACCTTGCAGAGGCGGTCCGGATGGTCCGTCGCTCGCCGTCACAATCATCGTTCCGCCAACTAGTTCGATCGGACCAGGCTGAACTCTGACCACAAGAGAATCTTCGGGAGCCGTTACTGGACCCACGTGCGCAGTTCGCCACTCAGACAGGAAGGGCGTCAGGAGGGACTTGATGGCATCTGTATAAGCTTGTGCCCCCGCGACGTTGGGATGTCCCATTGAAGCTCCATAACAGAGTAGGTCGGAAGACTGGTATGTCTGACAATCGCGTGAGCGCGAATTGAAGGCTTCGTCTTCAGCGACACCACGGGTTGGGATCAGCCACAACCATGTGTTCGGAGAGGCATAGGCATTCTCAGGACCAAAAGGCAATGAGGCATACCGGAACCGATTGCCTCCAAGAGGTGTGGGCATCGAATTCATTGCATTGACGGCAGATTGTAAACTGCTCGTCGATTCTTGAAAAAACAGGTCTGATCGTTCGGCTGATCTTTCCCGATAGGCCAAGGTCGCAATTCCACCCAAAACAGGATCTGGCGGTATAACACCGGCTGTGATTGCTCCAACCGTCACCCATAGAGGAACCATGAACGCCAGATTGCTCTGGCGTGAAGCGATGGGGAAGTACCCAGTCACTGCAACTTTGGCGTTAGGAAAGACCCTGCCTACATCGGTCAATACGTTTTGCATGCCTGCGCTACAGTATCCTCGTGTATTGTTTCGTAACTCATCGTCGCTACCAAATGGGTTCAGGATGGTCTTGATATCAAGGTTATTGATACATCCGTCTACCAATACCAGGTCGACATCGCTCGGCGACACTTTCATCGGCGCGAGTGTCGTTGCTTGATTGGAAATCGACGGATAGTGCGAGGGCACCTCACCAGGCAAGATCGAATTTTCGGTAGCTTGCTCGCCTGGAACCGGATATGTCACGGCGCCAGAATGGGCGACACTTTGCAAATTGACAGGCTTCCCTAGGACAGCACCAAGCCAATTCGCTACTTTTCGCGTGAATTTGCTTGCGTCGCTCAACCCCTGGCCCCACATCACGGAATCCCCAACCGCAACGATATTGAAGGGGCGCACTTGCAGCGTGACTGGATTACTAAATTCGCCCAACAATTCTTCTCCATTGGCCAGGCGAATCACTGAGTAGATCATGTAGAGGTATTGGCCTGGAGGAAGATTCTGATCGACGTGACTTGCTCCACCAGACGCATTGAGAACCGTCGCAGGCAGATTGCCGCCATTTCTGATAATGCGATAGCTGGTCGATTCCGGTCTTCCCGTCCAACTCAATGTGACTGCATTCGGCCCTGACACCGTCGCTTTGAAGTTCTGTGGGGGAAGCGCCGACGGGGTGAGCACTTGCACCGGCACGCTTCTTCCCGGCGGAGTGGGAGCGGGAAATTGGGCCGCCACGCTATAGGTGTGCAGCGTCGCCGGTTTGCGGCCGACATCCGTATAGATAAAGCGATTGCCCTGGAGAAATCCCGCATTCGCTTCGATGGGAATATCCGGCGCACCGTTTCGGCTGATGAGATATCGGACAGCCCCAGGCGAGGGAGACCATTCGATTCTGATGTTCGTGGGAGTCATCGGGGTGAGCGTGACGTTCGTGGGAGCGGGACCTGGGAGATTGGCAAGAACTCCCGGCGGGATGGGAAACGGCCTGAGTTGCTTGAGGTCTCCTGCTCCCCGGCTTCGCACGCCGCTATCATCCGCTGGAGCGCCCGAGGTCTCTTCGAGAGAAGTCCTTCCCTCTGCTGGAGACAAAGTGACATCAGGACCGTCCGTTCCGCTCGCCGCAGAGGCGAGCGAGAGCATGAGAATCAGCCCGAACATGTGTAGCCCCACTGAACATTTGCCTTCTTTGTTCATAAGCTACCCCCTTAACTGATCATCCCGTCTTAATGGACATTCTTTTTCTGCGCTTCGATCTTCAGCCACATGCGATAAAAGTAATCGGCGCTCTTCATCAAGCGATTGTCCACCAGGTCTTGGTTGCCAGGAGACGTGCGGACATCCTTCACGAAGTCTGCAAACATCCCGTAGTGTGCGACACCGTCCTTGTTATAGTCCCACACTGTCGCACCGACCTTTGGACTTCCACTTTGGGGGAACCCCGGCTTGCTATACAAGTCTACGTTCCGTGGCTTGGGAGTTTTCCCCAATGTGCCTGTGTCCGTCCCAAACGCTACTCGACCAGGTCCCAGCGATGACTTATTGGGGCACTTGTCTGTTGGAAGACCCATTGCGTTGAATGCCTGCATGTAATGCACCGCCCAATCGAGAGCATCCCCTTGATCGGTGCCAAGACCGAACATCCCATTGAGACAACCAATTCTTGCCAGCTGTGCGAGAGTACGCTGATTCTCCGAATTAGAGTGTTCGATATTCTGGTCACGAATCCCATTGTGCCCAGACACAATCGGGTAACCTCCATTTGGAATGCCTTCGGCGATACTGAGAGCCTCCTCCGCGGAAAGGTGAGACATATGGTCGATGTCGATGATCATTCCAAGCCTCATCATCTCTTTGATGGCTACTCTGCCAAAAGGCGTCAATCCTTTCGTGTTGCGGTGGCCAGCAGTACAATCTGGAGACTTCGGCGGATACTTGTCGGGGCTGATCCCCAATCTTGTATGCCTGACTCCCGCCGCAAACCCCCATTCAGCATCAAAAAAACCCTTCACCTGAAAACCAATCTCTTCACCGGCCAATGCACATGTAACGGACCAGAAATTGCCCACCCCTGGACTCTTTGTGACTGCCAGATGCGATGGATACATAGACTCACGATAGGTTGCCCAATTGAAGTCAGAATTATAGAACCCTGTGCCACCAAATGTGTTGTCGGTGATATGAATCGGAAAAATGTACCGGACGCCTGTATCATAGAGACGCTTAAGCTCCATCAGTATCATCACAGGCTGTAGTGCGCCCTCCGGCAGGAGGTTGAAGTTCCCAATGTTATCGATCTCAACCCCGAGAATGACCGCCATTTTCTGTTGCGACACGATGCGTTGAACGTCTGCCGCTGTAAGAGCCACTTCCATAAAGTCAGAGTGACGCCTGACGAAGGCCTTCATTTCTTCAATCTGCAAATTCGACGATTTCACGTCGTCAGTTACGCAAGTGATTGGTGCAGTGCTGCACGAATTACCCACAACAGCGTCTGCGAGCGTTCGATTGTTGTGCGAAAGCGCCACCATCACTCGCAGTCCTCCCTGATGAGCACGCCTGATCCAGTCAACCCACATTTTTTGGTGCAGGATGTCGTCCCATGCGGGCCAGTGGTCAAAGGTGGGGGCGCCAATCCGGTCACCAACCTCGTGAAGGTGGCCGAGAAGCATGCCCGCCATAGCCCCAATTAGGAACCGACGATTCTCGTCCCCACATCGGGACTGGTTCAGGCCACCGTGGGTCGGAGAATCAATACCCAAAGCCTCATTCATATTGGCTGCACGATGGTCGGTTAAGCACACGGGGCGTGGATCCAAGTCAAAGCCTTGCTTGGGGACATGGACAGCGGGTAACAGCGATCCGACGTCGGGACCGCCATGAAACACCTTGCCTCCAAAAGCCAGGTGAGACATTGGATGCGTATGCAGGTCCACCCAACCGGACAGCGGAACAGAGAGAGCAGGAGTGAATGGTACTGCTGTCAGTTCGAGAGGTGTGGTCGCCTCTGCCCCACCGCAGGCTTTTCTGCCATCCGCCAATGATCCCATAATTGCATAGCCGTACCGTGTCCCAGGTAGGGCCTGCGCATGGGTCACAGTTCCTGGCAATGTCTGTGTCATGCGTGGATTCTTGAGTGGGGGGGCAAGTGTTGTAGAAACGTGAAACGCCGGTCCCGGACCAGTTGCTGTGACGTCGTACACACCGGGAGGACCCGACCATGTGATCGTGACCGACCGCGGACCGGTCGCCTGGGCCTTCAAATCGATACGCACGCCTCCCGCTTGCAGGATCTGGGTACAAGGGTTCACCTGTGGGCCAGACTGGACAAGCGGCGGGGGTGTTTTCTGTAACCCTGGTTGTGTGGGGAGATTAGGAGACAGTTGTCCTGGCACCGGCTGGCCCGGCGGAGGAATCGGGGCGCCAGAAACAGGAGGAAGCCCTCCGCCGCCCTGCGCTAGCTGCATTCCCATCATGCCTGCCAACTGGTTTGAAGGTAGAGGCACCATACTCGGCCCTCTCGTTCTTACTCCGCTGAACGTGCCAATGGCATCCAATGTTTTTCCATCCGGCATGAGCAACACGATGTGCGCTACGTCCTCGTCTGATTTCACAGCCACCGACGAAAGGGCCGTGAGGTTCTGCTCATGACTGCCGGCTTCAGCTTCGACCGTGCTCGTGACTTTGCCGTCTATCGCCGTCAAGGTGATCTGCTTCTCACCCTTTGCTTCAACCCTGTATATTCCAGGACCAAGGACGGTCTCGGTCCCCTCTGCCGAGAGGAAATGGACAGCGCGCTCCAATCCGATGGTGGGTGCTTGAGCCACCTCTTGACTAAGAACAGACGAACTCCCGAGCGCGCCTGTGAGCATGAACCCCAGTCCTGCGATCAGACGAATCCTCATGCGCCCCTCCCTTCTAATGGGTACAGCCTCTTCACCCCTGGTTAAAAACTTGCCCCGCAGTTCTCCAGAAACCTGCGCCTGCATGTCATTCGATATGTAGGTCGATCGATCTACAAAAAAGGTTCAACGGTCCGCCTGTGGACTTCGATTAATACACGACGAAATCGCTTTCGAGGTTTTCACGCCGGACCGTCGGATTCTGGCCTCCTTGTGTCAGTTTGCGCACCTGATCGATCACGTACGCTTGCAGTTCGCTTACCGTGATCGCCTGATCCTTGTTGGCGTCGGCGCCGCGATTCTTCAGTCCGTTCAGCAACGCATAGGTAAACACGCCGTTCTTCCACTGCTCCCCTTCAAGGCTATATTCGTTCCCGCTCGAACTCGAAATGACCGCCGCCCCGGTGCCACGCCGAAGATCGGCAAACCAGTCCTGCTGAAATTTGAGCATGTCATTGGAAAGGCGCTGCCCACTTGCAGCACTCGCCTGTCCTTCACCGGTATCCGCGACCACGCTGACCCCTCGCGCGGCCTTAAACGACCGCATTTTCACCGTCCCGGCGCGCGTGCCGCCGGCCTCGGCCTGCGCGACCACGACAGGTTGGTCCTTTTCAATCTCACCGGAAAAGCAGGTATCGAGGAGCAAGACTTTCTGCAGCGCCGGGATGCCGTCGAGGAGATTTTCAAACTCCTCGTACGGCAGGCCGTTGGCGGCCGGATTCTTGGGGTCGATGTCATGTGTGCCGAAATAGTAGTCCGACTTCTCGTCCGTCATGCCGTGCCCAGCCGCGAAGACCACGACCAGATCGTTGATCTTGGATTGTTTCAACCACGCTTTTGCCTTGAGGATCTCCGGCTTCGTCGCCTTCTGATTGGTCAGGTCCAACACATGGACTTTGGTCTTGGCGCCTGGCCGCTGTTCAATGGCTTTATAGGTGTTGAGCAGATCGTTCGCGTCTTTGGCGGCATAGCGGAGATTGTAGGCCGTGTCTTTGTACTGGCTCACGCCGATTGCCACCACATACACATCCGGCGGGGCCGCTTCTGCCCTCGAGGTGGTGTAGGCGGTCTGCTTGAGCGACTCGACGCCCTGTTGATTCAGGACAGAGACCTGGATCTTGTTCCGCCCCGACACCAAGGGCACCGAGATGTCCTGCTCATGAATTTTGAGTTGTTTGCCAGGCAGCGGTATTCCTGCCATTCCATACACTGGGACATCGTTGACGAACACGTTGAAGCGATCGAGTACATACTTGCTGTCCGTTGCTCGCACGCGGAGTGCCAACGTCGCGGCATTCACCGAGACCGGCACGTCTCTCGTCAGCAGTTCAACTTCCGGCAAATGAAGGTCGGTCCCCAGCATCTGTTCTGTGAGACCCATCTTCTTCAGCCGCTTTTCGTACGCGTGGTGGTAACTCTCGATGGTGTCATCGCTCGTCCGCCCTAACCGCTTTAACACAATATCTGGCCGGTTGAACCCAAGATCAAATTGCTCGAATGGAAAGAGTTGTTCTTTTACACGAAAAGCCACACCTTTCAACCGGGTCTTCGAGGCACGGTAGTACTGATCGGGCGTGACGGCGACGTAATCCTCATTTCCCAAGGCCATGAGAGAGGCCACTTGCTGTCCGGTCTTCGCCTCCCACACCTTCAGGATCCCGTCCTGACTTCCGCTGATCACCAACCGACCGTCTGGCGTCATGGCGACAGCCGTAACATCGGCCGTGTGCCCGGTAAGGTTCCGGAGATCCTTATCGTTCTCTACGTCCCACAGCTTGACCAGCCTACCGTGCCCCAGAACCGCCAGTTTGCCGTCGAGACTCACGGCTAACCCACGGTAGCCGAGTTCGCGCTTGCGATTAATCGGTAGACCTATAGACGGATCTATTCCACTCAAGCTCCGCCATAGATTTGTTAGAAAACCGGGATGAAGCTCCCACTTTCCTATCCAGTTGGGCCCCGCACCGATCAGCATGCCGCCCTCGCTGCTAAAGGCGAGGTTTTGCATATTCATCATGCTGGCGGCCGTCCGGAGGTCTTCTTCCTCCGCTTTTGTGAATGCCCCACCACTTTCCAAGACCTGGTGATCGAACTCGCCCCTCTTCGAGTCCCAGAGATAAATGCCTCTGTCCGTGGCCGTCGCCAGATATTTGCCGTCTGGACTTAATGCAAGAGCTCGAACCCAGTATTCTCTCCGCATATTTTCCTGGCCTCGTCTCATGGACCCCTCAATGTACTCTGTCGCTTTCGCAAGCCAGCTAGACGGGTTGGCATACTGATCTATTTTTTTTAGTAAACCCCCGGGGTTCTCGAGCGTCAGTTGCCACAATTCCTTTCCTGTCGAGACATCGTGCAGGCTCACCCGATTTCGTAGCCCAACTGCGAGTAGGCTGCCATCGGAACTCAAACTCACCACGGTCCGATCTCGGACGTCCTCGTCCTTTCCCTGCGGCGGCTTCACGGAGAGTAGTTTGCGCCCGGTCATGAATTCCCAGACGGCGGCCGATCCGTCTCCTCCGCCCGCCGTGGCGAGCAGACCACCGATCCGGCTGATAGCAATGGATGATTCCGCCGGGCCCGCGATCGAACGGAGGATCTGACCGGTGGTCAGATCCCACAGCTTGACTGTGCCGTCCTCCATCGCCACCAGCGCCTTCCGGCCGTCCGTCGTCACGGCCAGATCGACGATCGCAGTGGTCCCGCCGGACGAGAATTTCGTCTCAGTCCCGCTCTCGAGATTCCGCAGGAGCGGCGTTCCGTCCATGACGCCCACCACGAGAGTCTTTCCATCGTCGCCGAAGTCTACGGCGGTCCCGCGGTACGCTTTAAATTCTCGCCCCGTGTGAAGGTCCCAGAGTCTCACGAGATTCTCGGAATCAGCCGTGGCCAGCAGCCGGCTATCCGGGCTGAACCGGAATCCGGTCGTCCTGCCTGTGTCCTGCGACTGCGCCAGGGAGAATTGCTGGAGCACACGGCTCGTGTCGACATCCTTGACGACGATGGTCCGGTCCGCAGCTTGGAGTGCCAGCATCCGTCCGTCGGGACTCAATGCAGCCGTCTGGACTTCTCCGGAATGGTCGACCGTCTTGATTTTCTTGCCGGTCGCCGCCTCCCACACAGTGACGCTGCCATGGACGCCGGCGACACGACGTTGGGTCACGAGTCTACGTCCATCGGGACTAAACGCCAGCGGAAGGGCCAGGGACCCGGCGGGGTCTTGCGAAAGTTCGAGGCCGGTCGTGAGATCCCACAACTCGATCTTGGTCGCGACCGTTCCACCCGCGGTCGCGAGCACACGACCGTCCGGACTCACGACGAATCGTTCACTGTCCCGGACGTTGATCGAGCGTATCTCCCGTCCGGTCGTCGCGTCGTACACGCCGACGGTCCGACGGTCTCCGATCACTACTTGCCCCTCCGGGCCGAAGGCCAATGCGTGGGGCCCGTGGATCGTAAACCCAACGAAACTCCGAACCATCTGTCCACTGCTCACATCCCAAAGGCGCGCGGTTTCATCCTCGCTGCCGGTCATGACCATCCGGCCGTTCCGGCTCAGGACGACCGCCTGGATCATGTTGGAGTGCCCCTTCTGCAGCACGATCTGCACGCCGTCTGGCGAAGCCGCACCGTCCTGGATCCGTGCCTTTCCGGCCCGTATGTTGACGTCCTTTTCGGAGAACAGGGCACATGCCGCATTGAGCATCCCGACGAGGATCATGATGATGATTGGCACTGCTGGCCCCTTCATCGAAATCGTTGCCCGTTGCGCACATCGGTAGCGCGCATAAACCGCATATCCGGAATCAGCCGGTTGCGGGCTGCTCAATACACAGAGGAGAAGGCTCCTCTGACAGCTTCCCATGGTCTGCCCCGCTCCAAGCCCCCACAGATCTTCATCCACGGCACAAGTCGGCAGGCAGACCTGTCCGCACGGCCTCGCGAATCCTGTCAATCGTCAGGATGTTCCTCCCAACTCCCGGCGACCTCTACAGTGGGCACACAACCACCACCGTGAATTGATCGCCTCCGATCCGTTAGCGCATCGGACTGCAGCCTGCTGCAGCGAGCACACACACCATCACCATCAGAACAGACCATAATCGCGTCATGAGGTCCTCCTTGTTGTGAATACAGACTGCTACACCTACCGGTCCTGTGGGCGCATCAATAGACGACGAAATCGTATTCCAGGTTCTCCCGCCGGACGGTCGGGTTCTGGCCGCCTTCGGTCAGCTTGCGAACCTGATCGATCACATAGGCTTGCAGCTCGCTGACCGTGATCGCCTGATCATGATTGACATCGGCGCCCCGGTTCTTCAGCCCGGTCAGCAAGGCATAGGTAAAGACGCCGTTCTTCCACTGCTCGCCTTCGAGGCTGTACTCGTTCCCGCTGGAACTCGAGATCACCGCCGCGCCGGTGCCGCGCCGGAGATCGGCAAACCAGTCCTGTTGGAACTTGAGCATGTCGGCCGACAGACGCGGGCCGCCCTGCGTGGCGCCGCCGCTACTCGTGCCGCCCGTGTCGGCGGTCACTGTCACACCGCGTGCCGCCTTGAAGGCCCGCATCTTGACCGTGCCGGAACCGCCGGTCTCCGCCTGCGCGATCACCACCGCCTGATCCTTCTCGATTTCTCCCGAGAAGCACGTATCGAGGAGCAGAAGCTTTTGCAGCGCTGGAATCCCGTCGAGGAGGTTTTCGAACTCCTCATAGGGCAGCCCGTTCGTCGCGGGATGGTGCGGATCGATGTCATGGGTCCCGAAGTAGTAATTGGACTGCTCGTCCGTCATGCCGTGGCCGGCGGCGAAGACCACGACCAGGTCATTGATCTTGCTCTGCTTGAGCCAGTCTTTCGCCTTCAGAATCTCCTGACGCGTGGCTTTCCGATCGGTCAGACTGAGGACATGGACTTGGCTCTGATTGCCTTGGCGTTGTTCGATCGCCCGGAAGGTATTGAGCAGGTCGTTCGCGTCCTTCGCGGCATAGCGCAGATTGTAGGCCTTGTCCTTATATTCGCTGACCCCGATGCCCACCACATAGACCTGTGGCGGCGGCGCTTGGGCTGTCGAGGTGGTGTAGACGGTCTGTTTCAACGACTCGACCCCTTGCTGATTGAGCACGGAGACCTGGACCTTGTTCCTGCCCGGCACGAGCGGCACGTGAAGCTCTTGTTCGTGGGTCTGGACTTGTCTGTTCGGCACCGGCAGCCCCGCGGTCCCGTACACCGGCACGTCGTTGACGAAGACGTTCAACCGGTCGAGCGTGTATTTGCTGTCCGCGGCTTTCACGCGGAGGGTGAGGACGGCGGCATTGACCGACACCGGCACGTCGGTGGTCAGGATCTCCACCTCGGGCAGGTGGAAGTCGCGGCCCAGCATCTGCTCGGTCAATCCCATTTTCTTGAGCCGGCGTTCGTAGGCGAATCGGTAGCTTTGCACGAGATCCGACGGGGCCATCCCCAATCGGTGCAAGACGACATCCGGTCGGTTGAACCGGAGGTCGAACTGCTCGAAGGGATAGAGCTGTTCTTTGACGCGAAAAGCCACGCCTTTGATCCTGGTCTTGGAAGCCCGGTAAAACTGATCCGGCGTCACCGCGACGAAATCTTCGCGCCCCAGCGCGATGAGGGAGACGAGTTCCTTGCCCTGCTGGAGATCCCAAACGCGCACGGCTCCGTCGCTCCCGCCGCTCATGAGCAGCTTGCCGTTCGGGCTGAACGCGAGAGACCTCACCGCAGCGGTGTGTCCGATGAGTTCGAGCCGGTCTTGCCCCGTTGGCACGTCCCAGACTTTGATCACCTGATCGTGACCGTGTGCGGCAAACCGACCGTCCGGGCTGAAGGCCGCGCCCATCCCTAGCACGTTGATTTCCATTCCCTCCAACATGGCCTTGGGGTCTATGCCGGGTTGCATCCGGCGTGCGCTGCGGATCTTCTGGC